>Ga0207127_10147_pt1 | contig 17321 bp, 17 predicted proteins | sample Alteio_BWMinHeat_17_FD_153574 | JGI IMG/M metagenome (GOLD analysis project Ga0207127, IMG submission 153574) | Enriched cells from forest soil in Barre Woods Harvard Forest LTER site, Petersham, Massachusetts, United States -... | ecosystem: Environmental > Terrestrial > Soil > Temperate forest >...
TCTGTAGCGATTTGAGCCACATTTTTGGCAGGTTCAATCCCCAAAACAGGGATATTCCTTTGTTGAAAAAACTGTAATAAGTAACCATCATTACTCCCAATTTCCACAACTTGTGATTGAGAAGTCAATTGAAAGCGCTCTATAACCATCTCTGCATAAGTGCGTGCATGTTCTAACCAAGAAGATGAATAGGACGAAAAATAGGCATATTCAGAAAAAATCTCATCTGGCTGATGCAAAGAAGGCGATTGAACAAGCAAACACTCTGAGCAAATATAGGCCTTGAGAGGATAAACTGGCTCTTTAAGCTGCGTCTCTTCCTCTGTTAAATAGGCGTTAGCAAGAGGAGTCATCCCAAGGTTGCAAAATGTAAATCTGAGCTCTGTCTCACAAAAGCGACACTTCAAATCATCCCCCAATTCTGATCTTGCTTAGAGAGTATGAGAGGTTCTATAGGCCAGTTGATGGCGAACTTGGGATCATCAAAACGAAAGCCTCGTTCAAAACCAGGCTGATAAAAGTCAGACATGAGATACAAAAGATGCGTCCTATCTTCCAAAGTGATGAATCCATGTGCAAACCCCTTGGGAACATACAAAGCAGAAGAGTTCTCCTCCAAAACAACTCCAAAATGGCGTCCATAAGTGGGAGAGTTTTCTCTTAAATCCACAATGACATCATAAACAGATCCCCGTGTACAATAGACGACCTTATCTTCTTGATAGGGAGCTGCTTGATAATGCATCCCCCGCAGCGTAGCTTTGCGGGCATTCACTGATTCATTGATTTGAACGAAGCTTGCATTTTTAATCTTCTCATTAAAGATCTGCAGACAAAATAAACGACAAAAAGAGCCTCTCTCATCAGAACGAGGCTCTAATTCAATCAGATAAGCATCTTGAAGAGGAGTTTCAACAAAGCGCATATGACTGTCTAGTTTTTTTAGATAAAAATTCCCGGTACCAGACAACCGTCTCTTCTAAAGCGACATCCATTTCATATTTTGCTGTCCACCCAAGCTTCCCTTCAGCTTTTTTGCTTGTGAGATACTGCTCTTTGATTTCACACCTAGCACCATTTTGAATAATAGGCTCAATATGAGGACATTCCAAAATATCTTGCAGTAAGTGAACGATCTCTAATACAGAATAGGGCCTTGAAGGTGCAAAATTAAAGGCCTCTCCTACAACTCCTTGCTGAGACATTTTTTCAGCCAAACATAAATAAGCATCTACGGCATCTGCAATATAGAGATAATCACGTATAAAAGTTCCATCACTGCGTAAAACAGGAGACTGAGCTGTTAGTAAACTTCGAATCGTTCCAGGAATCAAACGACTCCAGTTGAGGTCGCCCCCTCCAAAAAGATTTCCACAGCGGGCTATGGAAATAGGTAGTCCATAAGTATGGGCATAACATTTTGAAATTAAGTCGCAACATGATTTCGAAACATCGTAAGGAAATTGTCCTTGCAGAGACATATTTTCTGTATAAGGTAAAATAGGACTCGATCCATAAGCTTTGTCACTAGAGGCGATGACAATGCGCTCTAAAGCCCCTGGATAACGACGACATGCCTCTAACAAATGATACGTCCCACGAATATTAGCTTCAAATGTCAGTAGAGGGGCTTTAGCAGCAGCTCCTACAAGTGTTTGGGCCCCTAAATGAAAAATGGTATCAATGTTATAGTCAGTAAGAGTCCTTTCCAAATCATAGCAGTTCTCAAGACAGCCAGTTACAACAGAAATCTCTTTGACAAGTCCACTACGGTAGAGCTCTGATTGCGTGTTGTGATCTCGTATGAAAGCTATAACAGAGGCGCCAGATGCAATGAGCTTTTGCGTCAACCAAAAGCCTAAAAACCCTGTTGCTCCTGTCACTAGAACTTGTTTATTTAACCAAAAGCTCATCTTTTAACTTCACCGTTTTCTCTGAGAGTCTTGTTCCTAACCCGCCTGCAAGGATGATTGTCTTCATGCCAAAGAGGCTAAAACACCTTTAAAATTAATGCAAATACTATATACTTGCTGCGAAGTAAAAAACGAGGCTCCTAAGTGTTGCACACACTCAAAAACTTGTTCAAAAAAAATAGAGTTGAGAGCGTTTCAAAAGTAAAAACTGAAGATCTTACAATCTTGATACCCTCCAAGGATCGACCCAAACAGTTGTCAGCGCTACTCAAATATTTCGCAAACAATCATATCCCATACAAGATTATCATCTTAGAATCCGGCCACTCTTATCGAAGTCTTCTAGCTGATTATCCTACTTTAGATATTGAACTTCATGAATTTGATCCAGATATTTTATTCGGGAAAAAAATGCTCTCTGGAGCTGAATTGATTAAAACTCCTCTAGTCTGTTTATGTGCAGATGACGATCTTGTTTTTAAAAATGCTATGGAAGAAAGTGCGGAATTCCTAAAGCTTCATCCAGAATACTCAGCTTGTCAAGGGTATCATGGTCGCTTTGAAGAGAAAGGGCAGGATTTCTATTTAATGGACTTTTGGTGGTATCACCCTTCCATTGAATCCAACGACCCTCTAGAGCGCCTTCAAGAGCTGATCTGTCGCTATCAGCCTGTATGCTGGTCGGTATTGAGAACGGATGTCTTCTTATGGATGCATCATCGATTTATAGACATAAAAACCCCCTTATTTTTCGAATTATTTTGGTCATCGATGGCAACCATTGCAGGGAAGGTAAAGCGCCTGCCATCTCTCTATGGCCTAAGAAAAAATGATACCATCGTAGTTTTTGGACACCCTCGCTATTTATTTGCAGAATCTCCTGAGAATTTCTGCAAAGATTATCTCGCTTACCGTACTTGCCTTGAAAAAGCCTTAAAAATCGACGACAAGTTCAAACGTCGTAGCCTCGATCTCATGCATACGTGCCTTTTTCATCAAGCTGCTGATCAGGGATTCTTACGCTACGTGACACAGCAGTCTCTTAAACACCCCGAAAGCTCTATTTTAAATCCAGCATGCTACCCTTCGGTTACATTGCCTACTACCTGTTTTACGGAAAAAAATAGTCTCACCATTAAGCGAGGCAATAGAACGTATCATTTCGCTGCCAAATTTTTGAACCCTCAACCAGCAGAGGAAATCTGTGTACCAAAGAACTTTCACTTGAAGTTGATGGACGACCTGGACATGTTCACTCGCCAACAAGACGCTTGTGTTTTAGAGGAAGCATTTATAGAATGAGCCCCATCTGATCACTCGTGACTTTAGAGGACAATGACAGAAAACGCCTTTTTTAATCCCCACCCCAAAATGGCTCCTCAAGAGCTCAAACGTCACCTCTTCTCTCAGATAGGCAAAGAAAAAGTCCTCGACGATTTGCAGAAAATGCTCCTCATCCGCCACTTTGACATCCGAGGAGAATCTGCCTATCAACAGGGCCTTGTAGGCGGCTTTTACCACTCCTCCATGGGACAAGAAGCCATCGCAGTAGCGGCTTTGCGCGCGTTTGGCTCAAACAATTGGTTCTCAGCAACTTATAGATGTCATGCCCTTGCTCTTCTCTTAGGCCCCACCCCGAATGAAATCATGGCTGAGCTCTATGGCAAGGAGACAGGCATCGCCAAAGGAAGAGGTGGCTCCATGCACCTCTTTGCAGACAGGCTTCTGGGCGGCTTTGCCATCGTGGGAGGCCACCTCCCTGTAGCTGCGGGAGCCGCTTTTTCCAATAAATACCTGAAGAAAAAAGATGAGCTTTCGATCTGCTTTTTGGGCGACGGAGCTGTGGCTCAAGGCGCTTTTCATGAAGCTTTGAATTTAGCTAGCCTCTGGAGCCTCCCTGTCATCTATATCATCGAAAACAACCAATGGGGAATGGGTACCAACGTCAAAAGGGCGATCAGTTTTGAGAGAATCGCTGAAAAACAGGCAAACGCTTATGGCCTTTCAGGATATACTCTAAACGGCATGGATTACTTCAACAGCTATGCCGGCTTTGAACACATCGAAAAAGAGGTAAAAGCAACTGGCAAACCGGTGCTTGTGGAGTGCCTCTGCGAGCGCTTTCGCGGCCATTCTATCTCCGATCCGGCCCTTTACAGATCTAAAGAAGAGCTCCAAAAAAGCATGGAGAAAGATCCTATCCTCATGCTCCGCTCTTTTCTGCAAGAAGAAGGCATCCTTTCTGAAAAGGCCTTCAAAGAGATGGATGCGGCGCAAAAAGAGCGCGTCGTTGCCGCTATGAAATTTGCAGAAGAGAGCCCCTTTCCCGCCCTTACGACCCTCGAGGAAGATGTCTATGCCCCCTGAAAAACAAGAAGTGGAGATGCGAGAAGCTCTCAAACAAGCCATTACAGAAGAGATGGAGAGGGATTTTAGAGTCTTTGTGTTGGGAGAAGAGGTGGCTGAATATAATGGTGCCTACAAAGTCACCAAGGGCATGCTCGCTCATTTTGGCCCCGAAAGAATTCTCGATACACCGATCTGTGAGCTGGGATTTACAGGCTTAGCTGTAGGGGCTGCCATGACGGGCTTAAGGCCTATTGTGGAGTTCATGAGTTGGAATTTCTCTTTTGTCGCAATCGACCAAATCCTCTCAAACGCTGCCAAACTCTACTACATGTCTGGAAACCGTTTTCCCATTCCCATCGTCTTCAGAGGGCCTAATGGGGCAGCAGCACAAGTATCCAGTCAACACTCACACTGCGTCGAATCCCTCTACAGCAATCTCCCAGGCCTGATTGTGATAGCTCCCAGCAATCCTTATGATGCCAAGGGCCTTTTGAAATCAGCCATTCGCAATAATAATCCCGTGCTTTTTCTGGAAAATGAACTGGACTATGGCCTGCGCATGGAGATTCCCACCTCGGAATACCTCGTGCCTATTGGCAAGGCGCATATTGTCCAGGAGGGCTCAGACCTAACTCTCATCTCCTATAGCCGCATGATCCATGTGTGCAAAAAAGTGGTCCAAGAGCTAAAAAAAGAGAATATCCATGTCGAGCTCATCGATCTACGTACTATCAAACCTCTCGATATTGCAACGATTCTAGGATCTGTGCAAAAAACGGGCAGATGCGTCATTGTGGAGGAAGGTCACTTCTTTGCAGGCATTGCAGCTGAAATTGGATTTGAGATTCAGGAGTTCTGCTTTGACTACCTCGATACGCCTGTTACACGCGTCTGTCAACGAGAAACGCCTATGCCTTACTCAAAGCCCCTAGAGGCAGAAACCCTCCCCAACGTGAACCGTATCCTCGAAACGATTCGAAAAACTTTAAGGTGATCCCATGCCATTTGCCATCAAAATGCCCAAACTCTCTCCCACCATGGAAGAAGGAACGATTGTCAAGTGGCACAAAAAAGAGGGAGACTTTGTTGAGGCGGACTCTTTACTTGTAGAAATTGCCACTGACAAAGCGACCGTTGAGCATTCTGCACTTGACGAGGGGTGGCTGCGAAAAATCATCCTTCCAGAAGGAGGCTCTGCCACCATCAACGAGCCCATTGCTATCTTCACGGCTAAAAAAGAGGAGTCCATCGAAGGATTTCTTGCCCCCCCAGAAAAGAAAGAAGAAGCACCTATTGAGAAAAAAGCTTTTGTTCCAAAAACTGCCCCCCATGATCTCCAGGAGGCAGCTTTTGCGCCAGAACCCCCTCTAGAAAACTACTCTTTTGAATATACAGCAAGTAAAGGTCCCGCTTCCCCTCTTGCGCGCAAACTTGCTAAAGAGCAAGGCCTCGACATCTCTTCCCTGCATGGCTCTGGGCCTGGTGGTAGAGTGGTGAAACGCGATCTGGAAAAGGCGCAAAAACTCTCTCTTTTCAAACAAGAAAAAGCGCCTACAACAGCTCCTGGAAGCTATGAAGAGATTCCCTTAAGCCCCATGCGTAAAGCCATAGCAAAACGGCTGCAAGCATCAAAGACCTTTATTCCTCATTTCTATATTAAACAGACGATCGACGCCGATGACCTTGTCCTGTTTTATAACCAGCTTAAACAAGTAGGCGTCAAGATCAGTTACAATGATCTGATCATAAGAGCTACTGCTCTTTCTTTGCGCAAACACCCTGACATCAATGTAGGCTTTAACAGCGTGAATAAGACGCTTATTGCATTTAAAACCATCGATATCTCCGTTGCAGTCTCTCTGGAAGGGGGTCTCATTACGCCCATTATCAGACATGCCGATTACAAGGATGTGACAGAAATTGGAACGGAAGTAAAGGCGCTTGCTGAAAAGGCAAAGGCGGGCAAATTAGCTGATCACGAATATAAGGGAGGTTCTTTCTGTATCTCTAATCTAGGTATGTTTGGGATTACAGAGTTTACGGCGGTCATCAATCCTCCCCAAGGGGCTATTCTTGCAATAGGCTCTATCGAGCAAAAAGCTGTGGTGAAAAAGGAAAAGATAGTGGCGGGTCACACTCTTGCGCTCACGCTTTCTATCGATCATAGAGTGATTGATGGGTCGAATGCGGCGCTTTTTATAAAAACGCTTCAGAACTTGCTGGAGAACCCAGCTAGCTTGTTACTATGAACAACAGCCTTTCTTTTCAATCACCAAGACATTAGAAAGGGCTCTTCCTCCCAGTGTTTTCATGCCGACCAATTGATGGTTTTTATAGATGGCAACGGCATTGGGATAGTAGCAACCAGGGATGCAAAAGGCGTGTCTGCCCAATTTCCCTTCACTTCCTCCCTCAAAAGCAAAGTGGACTTGGGGTCCATTAACAGACCAGTAGGAGTGTTTGCGATCTAGATTGTGATTCCACGCCTGCTCGAATGAATAGACGATCTTTCTACCATTGAGAGGGTCTACGAAAGCAAATAAAGTGCCTACCAAGATTCCTAATAAGTAGTAAGGCGTTCGAATGATATTGGCGATGGAGAGCCAGATCTGTTCTCCCATTTCTTTAATATGTGAGACTGTCCTTTGGCCAAGGATTCCTTCTTTGGAGGGATCCGCCGTAAAAATGGTGACGGCTAAATAGGTCACCACTGGGATGATGCGCACGGCGTTGAAAAGAATCGTTCCTGCTGCATGGAAAGGCTCGGCGATCAAGACACTGATGGCGATATTCATATGTTGCATGCAGTCTTTTTTCTCAAAGACATATGCTTCTCCATCCCCGTTCTCATCCAGAGTAGAGGTATCTGCATAGGCGGAGAGTCTGTAGATTGTCTCCTCAACCTCTACATCATACCGCACCCTCTGCCAATGGGAGGAGCCTGTGACTTTTCCTTTAATGGGGAAATTCACGGCAAGCGGGTTGCTCCACGTCGGAAATAATTCTGATTCTCGGATGTTCATCCCTCTATTTTCTCTTTTTTATATTAAGTTCAGGAAATAGGGAGGTCTACGCGAGTAATCACCCCCGCCTCAAGAGGTTTCCTAGAAGGAAACCTGTAAATCTGCAACCTGCCTTCTGTGGGATAAACCGCATAACCAGGTTTTTTCCCAGAATAAAAATGAGGAGAAAAGCGGCGAGGAATCCTATGACCCATAGTGACTTCAGCAAGCCTTACAAAACAGTTATTTATGAGTTTATAAACGGACACCCTATCCCGAAACTCTTCTTCACAAAGAAGATCATTGCCATAATTGCTTCGAAGGTGATCTTCGTGCGTAGCGAGCACCGTCATTCCATTATCCAGCAAAACCCCATTAGCGAAAAAGTCACATCCATCAAGGTAGTCATCGTCATCTTTCTTAATGTAATGTTCATGCACCCACTTTCCATCTCTAACCATTAAATGGGAAATCGTATGAATAAGCTTTTCACCAGAACTATCCCAATCTTCTTGATCAGGAGAATGGACTCCATCAATTATATCATTTTCTAACCTAAGAGATCTTTTTTCATCGAAGGTAGAGGAGGAGTCGCGAGAAATACTCAACAAGTTATCAATGGGGGGCATCTTTTCTTCCACAGGAAGATATGTGGATGGACCATTGTCTTCTGGGAAAAAAATCAATTTCATTCCATCTATGTCGCTTTTAGATGTTACCAGAACAACTCCCTCAGCAGGGGTTGATGTAATCAAGATTTTAGGACATACGCTTTCTTCAATCAAAATAGGATCTTGTAGTTGCCACTCATTCCATGCAGACAACTCAATGCGTTGCAAATATGTATGTCTTCCATATTTCTCTATGAGTAGTACTATCGATGTAAAAGAAGAGATTCCACAATCAAGAATCTTACTCCTATCCAAAGGAATATGGATAGCTTCTGGCAAGCGTGAATCAATAATCTCTATCGTTGAGGAATAACGACGCCCTGGATAGATCCAATCGATAGCATATAACTTCTGATCACTACTCTCAAGACAATGGAACACGCCGGGTATTTCATGGTTCACCACACCCTCGTAAATTTTATTTCCCTCTAAACTACCTACTTTAAGGGTTGATGTGCCGACACCCTCGATTTGTGGAGGAACTTTACCAAAAAGACGTGGGGCTACAAAAGATCTATCAATGCCTTCAGAGGGGATTTGATAAAAAACAGAAAGTTTATCTATGCGTGACCAATGCTTCTTCCAAAGAAGCGTGTCTTCACTCGCGACTCTCCATGCTTTGCACACACCACCCACTGTAACAAGGTCTCTAGGTCCTAATTGATCAAAAATATGAATAAGAATTTCTGGTATTATTTCCACCCATCGTGGGTCAGTTACTCTATCTTTTTCTTCAGTTATCAAAAGATCCCTTTTTATTTTTAAATCAGCTTTTGTCCGTTCCACTTCAGCCGTATAATGCTCTTTTCTTGTTTTTAAAGGGGCCTCTTTGAGCTCTTTTCGAAGTTCAGTTACTTGTTTAAGAGCAGCCCAGAAATCGTCTTTCGTTTGTATTGTTTTTTCCGCTTCTGGCTGCGTAACATGAGTGATCAAATCAACTTTTATGGATTCCTGTTTGGCTATTTGAGATAGAATATGCTTGCGTTCTGAATAGGACCGAAAAGCTCTCTGAATTTTTCTTGCTGCTCGGTTCATTTCTCTATCTTTATCAGAAACTTGAGTCTGAAATTGAGAAGTTTCTTCTTTCTTCAATTCTTGAACTACTTCCGGATCTTTCTCCGAGGTGTAAGACTTAACAGGACAGGGCTCTTCTTTCTTCAATTCTTGCACTTCTGAATTCTTTTCGGGGTCGAGAGTCTGAGTACCCGAAATTTCTTCCTTATTCGCTGCTTGAGCACGTTTTCCTCTTAAAAAAGCAATAGAACCCGCTGCCCCTATTACAGCTATTCCCAATAAAGAACCTACCACAGGAACTCCTTGCAAAGCTCCTATGATTCCTTGGGCGCTTAGAGCCCCCATTCCTAAGAATGGACCTTGATGATTCATAGAGGCTAGAAGGGCTATGCAAAACACAGCTACCGCCGTACAAGTAAGCAAAGCGACCCCAGACAAAACGGGTCTTACATGGTGTTGACAATTGACCGCACCCAAACCAGTTATACAAGGCATATAGCTAGCTCCGATTAAATTTTTTCCCTTAACTATAACACACGTGTATTAAGATATTATAAAACAAATATTTTTTATTTATTTTAAGAAAATTAATAAAATATTAACATTAATATGGTATTATATATCATAAAAAGAGGTTCCAGGAAATTTACACCCAAAAGCCTTTAAGGAACTAAAGGCGCTGTTTCCTCAATTTGAAGCATTGAAATCGACCGTCAGCAAACAGTTCTTTGCCCACGGTGATGTTTTAGCAGCAAGGCAATTTACCATAATAAAAACGGAACATGAAGCAGCTGTCAGAGATTTGGAACAAAACGTTCGAGAATGGAAAGATAACCTTTTAAAAAGACCCTGAAGGTCATAGGTTTAAAAGCTGAGCTCGCGTTAAATATTAGAATATCTATTTGACATAGGAAGCGCTTTAGAGGAGAATGCGCCTAAAAGCGAATAAGGGGATTCCTATGTCCGATTTTGTCATCACCAAAAGCGAGCAGCTTCGCGGGGACGCTGAATTTCTAAAGGCCTCCATTTTAGAGCATCTCCACTTCACACTCGGCAAAGATAAATATACCTCCACCAAACAGGATGTCTACCAGGCAGCCGCTTTTGCCGTACGCGATCAGCTGATAGGCAGATGGATCAAGACTCAGCAGCACTATTACGACACAGATGCCAAAAGGGTCTATTACCTCTCTCTCGAGTTTCTCATCGGACAGACCCTTCAAAATAGCCTCGTCAACTTAGGTCTTCTGGAGAACTTTCGCTCTGCCCTTCATGATTTAGGCTATACGCTCGAACAGATTGTAGCTGTTGAAACAGACGCAGGTCTTGGAAATGGGGGCCTTGGAAGACTCGCTGCCTGCTTTTTAGACTCTATGGCCACTCTGGGAATTCCCGGTTACGGCTACGGCATCCGCTATGACTATGGCATTTTTCTGCAAAAGATCGAACAGGGAAGCCAAGTGGAGATTCCCGATAATTGGCTTCGCTACGGCAACCCCTGGGAGCTATGCCGGTCAGAATATCTCTACTCCATCCATTTCTATGGAAAAGTCTCTCACCGCAAAGACGAAAAAGGCAAGCTGCACTTCGAATTGATCGATGGAGAAGAGGTGCTTGCCATGGCCTACGATACCCCTGTTCCCGGTTACCACAACGACACTGTTAATACGCTCAGACTTTGGCAAGCCAAATCTCCTAAGGGATTTAATCTAAACTACTTCAACCACGGCGATTACATTCGCGCCATGGAAGATATCGCCGTTTCGGAAAATATCTCTAAAGTGCTTTATCCCAATGATAATATCTTCGAAGGAAAAGAGCTCAGATTGAAGCAAGAGTACTTTCTCGTCTCAGCTACCATTCAAGATATCATTCGCAGATACAACAAGGGCCATATTCACCTCGATCTTCTTCCCGATAAGGTGGCCATCCAACTCAACGACACGCATCCTGCTCTTGCAATTGCGGAGATGATGCATCTTTTAGTCGATAGAGAAGAGCTCAGCTGGGAAAAAGCGTGGCATCTCACCACCAGTATCTTTGCCTACACAAATCACACGCTTCTTCCAGAAGCTCTTGAAAGGTGGCCTGTTCCCCTTTTAGAGAGAGTGCTTCCACGCCATATGCAGATCATCTTTGAGATCAACCGCAGATGGCTTGATGAGGTCGAGAAGGCCTACCCCAATGATGTGAGAAAAAAACAGGCGCTCTCCATCATCGAAGAGGGCGAGCCTAAAAGGGTCAACATGGCGCATCTAGCTATTGTCGGCTCTCACAAAGTCAATGGAGTCTCCGCGCTTCACTCTACTTTGCTAGAAAAGCATATCTTTAGAGATTTTTGGGAGCTTACCCCTCAAAAGTTCACCAATAAAACAAATGGCATTACGCCTCGCAGATGGCTCAAAGTGGCAAACCCTGCTTTAAGCCATTTGATCACTCAAACCATTGGTGAGGAGTGGATTCATGAGCTGTCTGCCTTAAAAAAACTGCTCCCCTTTGTCAAGGATGCAGCCTTTATCGAAGAATTTGGCAAGATCAAAAAAGAGAACAAAGAAAAACTCTCCAAAATCATCTACGCTGAACATGCCAAACATGTGAATCTCGACTCTCTCTTTGATATTCATGTGAAACGCTTTCATGAATACAAAAGACAGTTACTCAATGCATTGCATATTGTAGCCCTCTACAATCGCATCAAAGATGATCCTAACCACAACTGGACGCCGCGCACCTTTATTTTCAGTGGAAAAGCAGCTCCTGGTTATTTTATGGCTAAACGCATCATCTCTTTCATCAATGCGCTTGCATCGATCATCAATAATGACCGCGTTGTGGGAGATCGTTTAAAGGTCTTTTTCTTAGAGAATTACCGCGTCTCTTTGGCGGAGCAGATCATTCCAGCGGCGGACCTTTCTGAACAGATTTCGACCGCTGGCACCGAAGCTTCTGGAACAGGGAATATGAAGTTTGCCCTTAATGGAGCTGTCACCATTGGGACTTACGATGGGGCTAATATTGAAATTCTAGAAGAGGTCGGACCCGAAAACTTCTTTCTCTTTGGCCTGCGAGAAGATGGTGTGACTGCCCTCAAAGAGCGAGGTTACCACCCCAGAGAGTATTATGAGAGGGATCCGGAGTTAAAAAGGGTTTTAGATATGGTTACAGACGGGTTTTTCAGCCCTGGAGACCCCCATTTCTTTGCCCCTATTGTTGATTCTCTCTTGCAAGTAGATCCCTATTTGGTTTTGGCAGATTTTGGTGCCTATTCAGCGTGCCAGAAGCAGATCAGCGAGGTTTATTTGAACCCTGTGGAGTGGAGCAAAAAGGCCCTTTGCAATGTCGCTCATGCAGGGAAATTCTCTAGTGATAGGACGATCAAAGAGTACGCCCAAGAGATCTGGCGGCTCCCTTCCTTTCCTGTATAATCTTTTTTTTATTACTTTTATCTGATCTTAATAATTTAAAGGTATAATGGGAGCCATGGATACAAATTATGCTATTAAATCTCATCCCGTTACAGACTACTTTGGTTTTCCAAAGAGTGGTTCGAGAACCCGCATTTGCCTCGTTGCCTTTGCGGCCCTTGCTCTTGCGATTGCCGGTGGGATGGTTCTTTCCCATTTCATACCCTCTTCGATCCCCTGGTGGGCTGTCCCTGCCGCTCTAGGAGGTACTGGAGTCCTTTTAACAGGGGCCCTTCTCCTCACAAATAAAAAGAGGCAACAGGCTTCGGTGGTTCCTCCACCGCAATTTTCCCCACCCCCTCAACTCCCCATTCCCCCCGAGCCAAGGAAGGTGATTCTCGTGCCAGATCATCTTAAGGGTGCACAAGTTAAAGCTGATTTAGAAGCTGAATTTCAAGGAGATATTACTTACTACCCTGAAGACCGACTAGAAACTCTACCTGCTGAAGTAAGCCAGACTATAGAGGGTAAGGATACGATCTTAGTTTATTACCGACAGGGAAGATTTGGTTGTAAGCTGCCTCAACACCTAGATAAGCTTGCTAATCATTGTAATCGTGTCGCTTTGGTCGTCCTAAATGGTGGTCTTTCTATAAAACAACACCCTCGACCTGAACGAGAAACCCTTCAAATGAGTGTGGATATAGATGAGACAGTTCAGGTACAAATAAGCACAATTCAGATTGCATACAGATCCTTTTTTAACTCGCAAGGTGCAGAGGATTTACAAATTGCAACAGGTCTGCCGAAAAATTCTATTCCGTGGTATTCCGTTCAAAATCCAGTCCCAATCAGTAGACAACTCTCAGCTCCTTCTAAACCAGAGAGGGTGATTCTAGTGGAAGACTATTATACAGGAGAAAAAATAAGGGAGGCCCTAGAGAGCGGCCTCAATGGACGCGTTACTCATTTCAGCAGACATGCCCTAACGAAAAATTATCTAGCTGAGGAAATAAGCCAAACTATAAAGGGTAAGGATGCGCTTTTAGTCTGGGTCAAGAGTGGAAGATTACCAGAGTTCCTATGTGAACGCGTACAAATCCTTGCTCGTCACTGTAACCGTGTAGGTCTAGTCATCTTAAATGATAGAGAAACCGGATTGGGATATCACATACCTTCCGCATCGGTCCCCTATGATCTAATTGAGAATGCAAACTTAAGCCTTCTTCCCTCAGATATAAGAATTAAAAGACCTCTTTCAGAGGAGGATGTTCATTTACGGACAGCCGAAGAGTTAGATGTACTCGTTGCAGAAAAACAAAAACAATTGAGTATGAATTAGCTATAGTATTCATACCCGATTCAGAGTATGGAAAGTCGGTTTTGCCTATATTAAAAGAGCGCTATAGCAAAGCAGTTAGCATTTTTAACGTCGATTTCGCAGGAGATATTGAACAACTTACAATGCACGTACAAATGCAATAGACTCCGGCAACTTTACCCACTGGGCTATGTCTTGGGGAAGAGAGATCCTTGCCGGGGGTTCTTTTTTGGCGGCCATTTCAACCCTTCTTTCTTTAAAGATTTTGTATACCAGCCTCTAGTTGAAAATTCCCATTTTCAACTAGAGGCTGGTATAGCGTGCTACTTCTCTATCGACTACTTTCTTAAAACAGCGATGCGAGTGCTTGAATAGGACTCTCCGATCCAAGTATGGCCACGTTGTGACTGCGACTTAGCTGGACTGATCATAATATTAACATCTTGACCTAATTCATTCAGAAAACGAATTAAACGTTCTAATGAAAAACTACGGAGTCTTCCTCGAATTAAAGCTGAGATTTTTGGTTGATCAATCTCTAAAATTTCAGCAGCTTGTTTTTGTGTAAGTTTTCTTTTTTTGATGATTTTAGCAATCTGACGAGCAAGTTCTGATTTAGCTAAAGCTTCTTCTGGATTTTCAACGCCTAAGTCAGCAAAAACATTTCCTGAACTTTCTTTGTATTGAATCTTTTTTTTCATTACACCTCTCCCTTTTTCAATTGCTTGTAAAGAGACTCTGCATCCTTTAATCGTTTCATGCGCACTCCCCAAGCCCTTCTCCACCTATTATACTCAAATAGGCATATTTTGAGCTAGGAAAAACATATAGAGCCGCGTTTCTCCTTATAACACTCTCTTCCTCTTATATTTAAGCTTAAAATTAAAGCAAGAATTCGAACGTTCAATTGATGGGTACTTAGCTTGGTGTCAAGAACTTGGACAGGAACCAGAACGACCATTTTTGAACTTATTGCCCAATCTATACCCAAAAGCATTGAAACGTCGGTTTTTGGGTCACGCGAAAGCTCCCGGGATTGAACGATCCCAAGTTGATGAATATTAGAAATATTGATCAACTTGCGATTATTCAACCCCGGGGCTTTGGCGCGCCCTAAAAGCGGATTTTTCAGTACATTTAGGTATACACATGCTCTCAAAATTTTGACGCAAATCTATCCAAAAAGTGCCTATTTTATCAAATAAAGCGAGTTTTGAAAGAAGTCTAATAGCCAAGACAACATCCGTAAATATCCGTATTCATACCCACCTTTGTACCTCTTAAATTCTAAATGAATTCTACTTCCCCCGAGCAATTAACCTACGCACCAAGGAAATAGACTCCGGCGAGTTTATCCATTGGGCTATATCTTGGGGAAGAGAGATCCTTGCCGTAGGTTCTTTTTTAGTACCGACAGGCCTACCAGCCCCCTCTCTTTTTCCACCACGTCCTTTGGTGCGCTTCTCGACAGACTTATCGATATTATCATTTAAACGATGCTTAATAAATTCGCGCAAGTAAAGGGGGTAGTTTTTAATGACCTCTTTCTCAGAATCACCTGCATACTCAACGTCAGGATATGCTGCATGTTTAAAAATCCAGGCTCTGAATCTTTTATTAAAGGCAGGTTTTATTTCCCCAACTTCTTTTAAGGCTATTTTTAAATGTTTTTCTATTTCTTTTTTGGTGGCCATTTCAACCCCCTTTCCTTAAATTTTTTTTCTGTCTTATTAACACTAAAAGCGACAACTTCTCGTTTTTGTCCTTTTCCATGACTAATTTTTATAGAGCACATAAATATACCTTTGTCATCGAGCAGGTTATAATCAATCCCACCTTTCACAAGACGCCATCCGACAATTTTCAAATAGTCTAAGTAAGTGCGTTCTTCTATTGGCTTATATACCATGAAAAATCCTTTTCTACACTTTAGATTATTTCGCCATTTTAATCAAATGAAAAGGATATCAGCTAGAATAACGCGAGTTTTGGATAAGCCTTGCTCTGTAAAAGCCCAGATTTTCGATGGGATTTTGCAGAAAAGCGCTGAAGAAGGTAGCCAAAGCGCTACCTTCGAAGCGATTTTCTGCAAAAGCACGCGGAAAGATGGGCTTTTACAGAGAAGGCTTATCCAAAACTCGCGTTAGAATAGCTCTTCAACTCAAGCGCATTTTCCACCACGTTCCCCAGGCAAGGGCAGACAGCCCCAAAAAACCCACCACCGACAGCATAGGGATTGTCACAAAGCCAAGCCCTACGTACATCTTCTCAGAACAGCTGGGACCCGCCCCACACATATCAATCGGATTCCACCCCGGAATCTCTTGCACCGCCACCTGATAGCCTGCAAAACCAAGCCCTAACAGCATCAGAGGCAACACGTAAGGAATCACCAGACGCCTTCCTTGATAAGCCGCTATGCCCAAAATAATCGTTAGAGGAAAGAGCGCAATCCTCTGGTACCAACAAAGATGGCACGGTTCCAAATTGCGGATCACACTAAAATACAAGCTTGCGAGCGTTCCTACACAAGCAAACAGCCATGTCAAATAAAGACCATATTTTTTCAGGATCACTGACTCACTCCTTTTTCCTCTAGCTGTTCTTTAATCAAATCACTAATGGTTGAATAGGTCAGCTCATCCACCCGAATCCCATTAATATACAGCGTGGGGGTCATCAGAAGCCCATTCATCACCGTCTTCCCATACTCAGTATTCTTCTCAATTTTTTTTCGATAGCTCGCACTATCCACACAAGCCCGCAACTGCTTCACATTAATCGCAGGACTCGCCTCACCCGCAAATCTCACAAGCAAATCCGTATGCGCCCAGTCAGTCGATTCCTTGGGTTGATGCTTATAGAGATAATCCAAGTAGGTAAAGAAAAGATCGCTGTTAGGATAGAGCGGATCTGCATAATAGACACAAAGCATACTCTCAGCTGCCGGCATAGAACCTGACAAAAAAGAAACAGGAATCACCGTATAGCTCACTTGATTGCTATCGATGAACTCCTCCTTAATCTTAGGAAAAATCTCCTCATTATACTCTTTACAACTCGAACACTTCGGCTCTTCAAAAAGCACCAAATGTACCCTTGCATTTGTATATCCAATTGTTGGTTGATCTTTGGTATTCAAAGAAATAGGATCTTGATGATGCGTTTTGGTAAAGAAAAGAGCTGCAGAAATGACACAGATAAAGCAAACAAGCGTGATTTCAATCAGCTTGCGCGGAGGCCCCTCAGACATAATGACACCCTTGCATGACAAAAATGATTCTTTTAAAAAAAAATCTACTTTTTTGCAAGCTGTCGTAAAAGATCTTTTTTTTGCCTTTGAAGCTCTTGCGAGATACGCGCCAGATTCTTCTCTTCTCCTGGAGCACCCTGCAGATCTTGAATTTCCTTTTCATGGAGCTCTATAAGATCTAACTGACTCTGGATGTACTCTTTCCTCCTTTTCCATCGAAAATGTTTTCGGCGAAAAGTCAAGAGCCTTTTTGCTGAAGCGTGAAAAAGATGAGGAAAGTAGAAGTAATTTAACCGCTCCACCCGCTCGCTATTTTCCTTTTCGATCTCTTGAATGGAGAGAGGCTTGACCAAATAGTTCTCCAAAAGAGGATAGATCGTCTGATGCGCTGGAA
>Ga0207127_10148_pt1 | contig 17265 bp, 12 predicted proteins | sample Alteio_BWMinHeat_17_FD_153574 | JGI IMG/M metagenome (GOLD analysis project Ga0207127, IMG submission 153574) | Enriched cells from forest soil in Barre Woods Harvard Forest LTER site, Petersham, Massachusetts, United States -... | ecosystem: Environmental > Terrestrial > Soil > Temperate forest >...
CCGCCCGACGCGATTCAGGAGTTTAACGTACAGACGCACATTACGGATGCACAGTTCGCCATTTCAAGCGGCGCGAACATCAACCTCGTCACCCGGTCTGGAACCAACCAGTTCCATGGCAGTGTATGGGAATTTCTCCGTAACGACGTTTTGGACGCGCAGACTTATCCAGATACGAAGCGGCTCGCCTACAGGCAAAACCAATACGGCGTCTATCTCGGCGGGCCGATCATCAAGAAGAATACCTGGTTTTCCGGCTATTGGGAGGGATTTCGTTTTACCCTAGCCCACACCTCAACCAGTACCACGCTTACCCCGAAGGAAATCGCAGGCGACTTCTCCGCCGAGGAAGGAACCACACCGATCGGGATAGATAGTCTAGGCAGACCAGAATTTGCAAACGAAATCTATGACCCCACGAGTAGCCGGCCAGATCCGGCACATCCGGGTGAATTCCTCCGCGATCCCTTTCCAGGTAACGTTATCCCATCCAACCAGCTTAATGCCGCATCGCTGGCGCTTGCTGCGAGATATTTTCCCAAGCCAAACCTGAGCGTTCCTGAGGGAGCCCTCAATAACTTTGTATCAACGGTTCCGGTTACGGTTAAGAGCGATGTCTTCGGGTTTCGACTGGATCATCAATTTACAGCCAACGATACCGCGTTCCTACGTTTTAACCGCACTCAGGCAAACAAGGTAGGGCCACAGAACTACAACACTTCGACCGCAGGGACTCGTAACTATGCTCAGGTCGGGGCGTTGAATTATGTACACACGTTCAATCCGCAAACCATCCTGAACTTTCGTTTGGCATACAGTTACACAAACAACTTTGTCAATTTTGGACAACCCGATCCGGGTACCGTGGCGGCCATGGGCTTCTCAGCGCAAGATCCCGTGCATGCCGGTGAAGTATTTGCTCCCAACGTTTCCATTGGCAACGGCTACTCTGGCATTGGCAATTTTGCCATCCCGCTAGGTCCGATACAGACCTTTGACTATCACTTGGATCTTTCCAAAGTGAAGGGTAATCACACGCTGGGAGTCGGCGGCATGTATTACCACATCCGCAGTTTCGACGACGGCTGGGGCATATCGGCGGGCTTCACCACTGTTGGTACGGCTCAAGATGGAGGCGCTACCGGCGGAGCCGGCACCGGGTTCGCTCCCGCCAGCTTCATGCTGGGGACACTCGATAGCTATGGCCCGTGGGTAGGCCAGACGGGGTCTGATCAGACCGAGAATTGGTATGGATGGTATGCACAGGACCAATGGCAAGCGACCCGCAACCTGGTGGTCACCGCCGGCATCCGCTGGGACTATGTGTCGCCCGCCAACTATCACCGCGTCGAATCAGGACTCAACATGGCCACGGGGCAGGTCTGCATCACCGGTGCTGTGCCGCCACAGTTTCCTAAGGCAACTTGTCCGAGCGGTTACTTTCACAACCAGTACAATGGGTGGGAGCCGCGCTTCGGCCTAAGCTACAGGGCAGCGAACCACACAGTAGTTCACACTGCCGCCGCCATCCTCGACGATCACAACAACACTTTGATACAGGAGAATCAAAACATTCGACTCTCTTGGCCCGGTGGAGCATTGCCCACTCTTAACAGCTTGGATCTTGGATTGCCAACCAATGCGTACTGGAATGCCCTGCCAGCCGCATCGTCGTTCCTTGGAGCCAACAACCCGTTTGGGGTCAGTTATGGGGCAGATCCGAACAATAAAATCCCCTACTCCATCGAGTACAACCTGGGCGTTGAACAGCAACTGCAAGAGCATTTAACGCTGAACGTCAACTACGTAGGTTCCGTCGGCAGGCACGGCTACATCGCTGATCAAACGAATACGGCCCTCACGCCCGGTCCAGGGAAGATCCAACCGCGTGCGCTCTATCCGCAATACGGCGTCTTCAACTATTCGTATAACGAGATGCCTTCCAGCTATAACGGTTTGCAGGTAGAGCTCAACAAACAAATGTCTGAGGGGTTAAGCTTCAAGGGTTCATACACCTGGTCCAAATCCATGGATTGGCAGTCGGACCCTTACGGCCCCCAGCCGGTCGATTTTTACAATCTGCGTGCGGACTGGGGTCCGTCTGACTACAATCGGCCTCACTTGTTCGTATTCAGCAGCATATATCAACTGCCGCTCGGAAAGGGCAAGCGCTTCCTCAGCAGTGCTAACACTTTGACGGACAAGGTCCTGGGTGGTTGGAGTCTGGGAACCATTATAAGCCTTGAGTCCGGTGCGCCCACGACTGCCTACGCGAATGGAGACGTAGCCAACACGGGCTGGCCAAATCAACGGGCACAGAGAACTGGAGCGGATCCATATTCCGTCAGCGGAGGGAGCGGGTTCAAGCAATGGCTGAATCCTGCAGCATTTGCACAGCCAGCTCCTTTTACGCTAGGGGACGAGTCACGAAACGACTTGCATGGCCCGTCATTCAAGAACGTGGACTTCAACGCGAGCAAGACTTTCTCCTTGACCGAAAGGACCAATCTGATCTTCAAAGCGGAAATGTTCAACCTGTTCAATCACACAAACTACGGATTGCCGAGCACTACTGTGGGAAACGGCAACTTCGGCCAGATCACTCAAACTGCCAACGGCGGTACCGCTACCGGCCGGTTGGTTCAATTTGCCTTGAAGGTTCAATTCTAACCACCGGGCCAAAGTTCTAGCCGCAAGGCCCGTCCCCAACGACGGGCCTTGCCACTTTGGGGACTTGAGGCTTTCCAATTCGACGGCGACCGCGCGAGAAGCTTGTACTACGGACATGTGAGATGTACTCGGCAGAGAATTTTTTCAGTCGGAAGGAGGGGGTCTATTTCGCTATTTCCGTTCGCAATGGATCATCCGGAATTTGTCTACGAGATTCAGAATGGAGTCTGTTCACTGAAATCCTGGTTTCCTTGCACGGTTTGGTGATAGGCCGTGCCGTCAATCGTTAGTTCAACAGCGACTCCCGCCACAAATGGCCGCGTCGAACGGATAAAAGCGTCTACCAATTCCTTCGTTCGGCCGTCCTGTTGACTGTGGTAGAAAATCGTAGGCAAGATGAGGGCTGGTGGCGCTTTTGGGGTTAACGGCTCCTGATACAAACAGACGACGTTGAAAGGGGCAAAACCGCAGTGTCAATGGTGAACGACAATCAGTTTCAGTATGTCATTCATCCCTATGAAATTGTCACGCTGCGCGTGGTTTAACGAATGAGACAGGCTGCGTCAGAGACGCGAGGCCAGACAAGCCAATGAGAATGTCTCGTCGCATGTTTTGCTGGTTATGCGCATCTGCATTGGCTTCGCGTGCCGTTGGGCAATCCGGTATGGCTTCGCGAGGCTTGACGCAGCGCCACAGACCCGCACCTTCGGGACGGCCCTTCGCTGCTCACTTCACGGATACGGCAGCGAAAGCTGGCTTGGCAGCACCCGTGATCTACGGTGAAGTCGATCGCAAGGAGTATATTCTCGAGGCTGACGGTTGCGGTTGCGCTTTTATCGATTACGACAACGACGGATGGATGGATATCTTCTTGCTGACCGGAACCAGGCTAACCGGTCCGCCGCTGGGAACGACTAACCGCCTGTATAAGAACAATCGCGATGGCACATTCAGTGATGTAACGGAGAAAGCTGGCCTCCATCACGTGGGATGGGCAAGTTCGGTGTGCGTTGGCGACTACAATAATGATGGTAACGAAGATATTTTCTGCACCTATTACGGCGAGAACAAGCTGTATAGAAACAACGGCGATGGAACGTTTACCGATGTCACCGACCAGGCACGGTTGTCGGTCGCATCGGAAAAGTCTTCCTGGGGATCGGGTTGTTCATTTGTTGACTATGATCGGGATGGAAAGCTCGATCTGTTTATTTCGAATTACATTCGCTTCGACCTAAATGCTGTCCCAAAGGCAGGCGACGACCCACGCTGCAACTGGAAGGGAGTCCCTGTGAACTGCGGTCCCCGCGGGCTTCCTCCCGGTTTTCCCAGCAAACATGTGCTATTCCGCAACAACGGCGACGGAACCTTTTCAGACGTGACCGACAAAGCCTTGCTATCGGGACCAGCCCAATGCTATGGGATGACGGTGGTTGCGGCAGATTTCGATGAGGACGGATGGCAGGATATCTACGTTGCGTGCGACTCGACCCCAAGCCGTCTCTACATGAATAACCGTGATGGGACCTTCCGCGAGGAAGGGATCGTGCGAGGCGTTGGACTGAACGACAATGGCGAAGAACAATCAGGAATGGGAGTGGGAATCGGCGACTTCAGACTGAGCAGCCACTTAGACATGTTGAAGACCCATTTCGTCGAAGACACCTGCGAACTCTTTCAAAATGATGGGAAAGCCAATTTTACCGATGCAACGCTCTCAAGTCGGATAGGAATTGAGACGAGCTATACATGTTGGGGGGCGGGGATCGTTGATCTTGACAACGATGGGTATCCCGACATCTTCATTGTTACGGGTGGCGTCTATCCGGAGGTGGAGCGGCGATTCCCTCGTTATCCCGACAAATGTCCACGGGTGCTCTTTCGGAACCAGGGGAACGGTACATTCGAGGAGTTAGGGAGAGAAGCCGGTCCAGCCATTATGGAGCGGCACTCAAGCAGAGGATGCGCTTTCGGAGACTTTGATAATGACGGTGATATCGACATCCTGATTGTGAACATGAACGAACCGCCTTCTTTGCTCAGGAACGATATCCGCGGAACAAATCATTGGATGAAGGTAAAGCTCGTTGGGACGCGGTCGAATAGAAGCGCAATTGGAGCGCGCGTACTGGTGCGTTACGGTGGAAAAGTGCAAGCCCAGGCTGTAACCAGCCAGTCGAGCTTCTATTCCTCGAATGATAACCGCCTTCACTTTGGACTTGGCAGTGCAATCGCTGCCGACATCGACATCTTCTGGCCAAGTGGGAATGTTCAATCTCTAAAGAACGAGCCGGTGAATCGTCTAATCACGGTCATCGAGGGAAAGGGAGTTGTTTCGAGAGAGGAGTTCACCCCAAAGACGTCGCGGGGATGAATGGATGACGAGACGAAGATTATGAATCATGCCCGGTTCTCGCTCGCACCTCTTGGGGGAATAGATGCGCACGAAAGAAATTCGCCATGCAAATTGCTGTTCGCTACAGCCGAGTTCAGCCCGCAAGGCGAGGAGACAAGTCCTGTTCTTTCCCTGCTCCTGGGCGGCGATTGTGTGTTTAGGGATCGTCTTTCCGCCTACAGAACCATCGCGTTCGGCACAAGACCACGGACCCACATGCGGGGTGCAAGGTGTGTTTAAAATGGCCGACGCAGAATTGAAACAGAAACGGTACGATCAAGCCGAGCAAGAACTCGACCGTCTTCGCAGTTGCGGCAGCTTGTCTTCAATCGACACGTTTAACTTGGGCTGGCTGTATGGACGAGCTCATAATTTCAAAAAAGCGTTGACCGAATTCAATCGCGTGAGTCAAAACGTGCCTGACCAAAGGACTCACCAATATGCAATCGCTTTAGCTCAATTCGAACTCAAGGAGTACAGGGCCGCGATCGAAACTCTCACGAACAATTCCGGGAGTCAGGATCTGAGCCAGGAATCGGCTAACTTGTTGGCCGTGAGTTACTCGAAGCTTGGGCTCTATCGTGAATCTTATACGGTGCTAACGGATGAGCTTTATAGACACCCCGATGATCGCATGACCTACCTCAACCTCATCATGCTTCTCTGCGATGAGGGAGAGCTCACGAACGCGGTCGATGTAGCAGATAGAGCGGTATCAATCTTTCCGCGGGATGCAGAGATCTTGGTCGTGCGTGGAGCCGCATATACCCTGGTCGGGGAAACAGCCAAGGCGCGCGCGGATTTCAAAGCCGCAATCAAAGCATCTCCTCTGTACGGCCCGCCACGCTTCTTTCTCGCCGTATCGGAATATAGAGACGGCAACTATGGTGTCGCTTGCGACGACATCTCACAGGCCTTCAAGGTGGGCGTGAAGGACTCCGATTTGTACTACCTTCTTGCAGAAGCCATTTTGCGACTTGATCCAAGTAATTCTCAAAAGGCGATAATTGAACTGAACCGTGCTGTTGCAATGAACCCCAGGCAAGTTCAAGCCCTTTCTCTTCGGGGCAAACTCCGGCTGCAACAGCACGATCTTAAGGACGCGGTGAGCGACCTCGAATTGGCTCACAAGATCGATCCGGCCTCCTCAAGTGCAACGTACAATCTGGCACGGGCGTACTTCGCCTTGGGAAAGACAGAAGAGGCTAGTGCGCTTTCAAAGCAGTTGGCCGCCTCAGGCGCCGACGCAGTTAGCGAATTGACCGATCAGAAGCTCAAGAGTGCGCTGGGGTTACAATCACGCGAGCAAAACAGGTAGCAATCCTCGAAGTAAGTGCCCACGGTGCGAAGGCTGGGAATCAGGGGCCCATTGGCCAAGCGCACTTCGTGGAAACCGTCTTCCCGCTGGAGGATGGAGCAGCCTACAAATGCCCGAATGACCCTCCCTATATTAATGACTGGTGTTGCATAGCCGGCGTTGGATTTACCGACTTGGTCATTGATACCATCTTCGGTGCGGATCTGAGGCTAGTCGGCGGCCTGAACGCTCAGCCGAAGTTGCAGGGCTTCGACGCAAATGCGCGGCTTGTGAATCTGCGGCATCAAGGCAAGAAATACATGATTTCCCGTAACGGGGCTGCTGTCATACGCTGACTTTTGACTCAACCGGACTGGAGTTTCCTAGTGAAGGCACTTGCTGTCGATATCGGAGGCACGCATGCTAACTGTGGCTTGGTAGAAAACGATCGCATTTTGACGCATGAGAGCGTTGATCTGACCGGCACTACGAATATTCGTGCGGTGCTATCTCGTGTTGGCGATGTCCTTCTCCAGTTGGTCAATCAGCATTCACCATCGCTCACCGACTTTCAGGGCATTGCCGTGGGGTTCCCGGGTCTGGTCGATTCTCGTATCGCAAGGGTCGTCTCGACCAACAAGAAATATGATGATGCTCCAGAAGTAGATTTTTGCGCCTGGGCGCGCGATACGTTTGGACTTTCCTTACGTATTGAGAACGACGCACGTTTGGCTCTTCTCGGAGAATCGTATGCAGGAGCCGCTCGTGGTTTCGGCGATGTCGTCATGATGACATTGGGCACGGGCATCGGAGGAGTTGCCATGATCGAGGGCAAACTGCTGAGAGGTAAGCATGCTCAAGCTGGCTGTTTGGGCGGGCATATACCAGTTCTGTTCAATGGCCGCCCCTGTACCTGCGGAGGTATCGGGTGTGCGGAAGCAGAAGCCTCAGGATGGTCTCTTCCCGGTGTGGTCCGCGGTGTTCCGGGGTTTCCCGAAAGCAGCCTCTCGAGCATTGCCAACATCAGCTTTAAACATCTCTTTGAGGAAGCGGAGCGCGGGGATCGCGTCGCGCAAATCGTTCGTGATCGGTGCCTCAATATTTGGGCAGTCGACGCGGTGGCATTAATTCACGCCTATGACCCCGAAGTCATCGTCATAGGCGGGGGAGTAATGGAAAGGGCCGACATCATCAGCCCTTACATCGAAGCTTATGTGCAGAAGTATGCCTGGACTCCGTGGGGGAAAGTGCAGATCCGTAACGCTGAATTAGCAAACAATGCCGCGCTCGTTGGAGCCGTTCCGCTGATTTCCGAGCGAATCTCTTAGGCACTCAAGGTCCAGCACCATGGAGGCCCGCTTCTCATGTTGCTTAGAAACTATTTCTTGGCTTCAGCGGGGCCGAGAGTGATTTTTATTGACAGATACACTATTTCAGTAATAGAAAAGCGCAAAGGGAGAACGACAAGTGGCCGTAGGAATGACGTCGAAAAATCTCCTACGCGAGGTACTTCATGTCCCCAGTCAAGCCTGAACCGTGAACGGGAATTCGCATGACCGAGGTGGCGATTTCAATTCGTCCCGTGATACAGATTTCTGCTTCTGCGCAGTAACACAGATAGATTGGGTACTGTTTAACCACGGAGATCGACTACATGCGAATTCGTCTGCTCGCCGTTTTCTTCATTGGAATTTTTCTCTTGTTGCCTTTCGGACTGGCCCAAACTACCGCCAGCCTCGATTCCATTCCTGCGCGCATGCACGACGTGATCGTCGCCAATGAAGTTCCAGGCGCGGTGACGGTGGTCGCGACGCGTGACTCTGTGCTCCGGATGGACGCTCAGGGTTGGGCCGACCCCGAACACAAGTCTTTCATGCGCGTGGATTCGATTTTCTGGATCGCGTCCATGTCAAAGCCGATTACTGCTACTGCGGTGCTGATGCTGATGGAGGAAGGCAAACTCTCCCTCGACGATCCGATCGCGAAATATGTTCCCGAACTTACTGGACTCAAAACTGCGGATGGCAAGATGCCGCGAATCACGCTGCGGCACCTGCTCACGCACACCTCCGGAATGGGAGAAGCAACCGACGAAGAGGCGAAAACGGCGCGCACGCTGTCCGACCTGGTACCGGCCTTTGCCTCAAAGCCGCTTGCATTCGAGCCGGGGAGCCAATGGAAATACTGTCAGTCCGGCATCCTCACTCTTGGCCGGATCGTAGAAATTGTTTCCGGTATGCCGTTTGAAGTCTTCCTGCGGAATCGTATCTTCGACCCGCTCGGGATGAAGGACACGACTTTCTACCTGACCGAAGCCCAGATGCCGCGGTGGGTGATACCTGCCAAGCGCGAAGGCGAACAACTGTTGCCGGCGGAGATCGCGCTCCTGTACGGCCATCCGCCCACATGGCGCGACCACTACCCGGCAAGCAATGGTGGCTTATTCTCGACCGCGCCCGATTACACGCGGTTTGCCCAAATGCTGCTGAGTGGCGGCGCGCTCGATGGCAGGCGTTATCTCACGGCCGAGTCGGTGCGCATGATGTCAACTGTCCAGACTGGCGAGCTGGTCACCGGCTTTACTCCCGGAAACGGCTGGGGATTGGGAGTATGTATCGTCCGCCAACCTCAGGGTGTAACTGAAATGCTCTCGCCCGGAACCTTCGGCCACGGCGGCCTCAACGGTACTCAGACCTGGATCGACATGAAGAGGGGTGTCGCATTAATAATGATGATCCAGCGGTCCAATTTCAAGAATGCCGACAACACGCCGGTGAGGTTGGCCTTCCAGAAGGCCGCACTGGAGTAAATAGAAAACTAAGCAGGAGAAGCCGTGAATTCTACCTCGGTCGTTTTGACGTCAATCCTAATTTGCGTATTTGGCTTCGGTGGAGCCCTTCAGGCAGCAGAGCAACAACCGCCTTCATCACCGACACCCCGCATCAGTTCGCGGCGGTCGAGGGTGGATATTCAACCTGCAAATAGAGCCCGGCCCCCTCCTTCCTGGACGCCTGTATGGCCATGCGCCTGCCGGCCTAAGGAAGCAAGGACCAGACTCTCAGGCCGGTCGACTCGAGCCACGCTTGGCTGGCTTCGTTGCTGGGAGATACCGCCGTGCCGGCGGCTGACTTCAAAGGGAACCCCCGCGAGGCGGTTTGGCTGCCGAACCCGGCGGTGGCCCATGCCTGGATGGAATACGTGAAAAACGGCACCCTGGGCGATTCCTCTCCGCCGTCCTGAAGGTGGTGGCGAAACCTGACCAGGGGAACGAGATTACCTGGGACGCGGAGGCGGACTTCGAGAACGGCATCGGCGGGTTCATCATTCTGCGCGACGGGAGGGGCCTGGCGCGGCTACCGACGGCGCCGCAGGTCCAAGTGTACGGGGGCCGCGGCCGCTCTTCCAAGGGATCTCCTTTCACGACACACCGGAGGCTCCGATACCTGAAATGCGCTATTTGGACACTTCAAGCCACGCCGGCGAGAAGCACACTTACACAGTTATCATTCTGAACAGCGCGGGGGGGCCCTCAGAGCCGTCGACTCCGGCAACCGTTCCGTGAGCCGGGCCCATGCCGGTAGGCCGAACCAGCGGCCGGGACCTGCCGCTCACGGATGACATCGCATCGGTCGCCGATTGCCGTGCTGTTCCCAAACAGGCGTCGGCATAGGAGTCACGATTCAGGTGAAGGAGAACCTATGATTGAAACGATAGAACGAATGATCACTGACCTGGAGCGCGGCAAGCTGACTCGCCGCCAATTCGCTGTTTCTATCGCTACCCTGGCCGCTGGCTCGTTGGCAGCCCCGGGGGCGCTCGCACCTCCACCGGCGCCGGCGGGCTTCCGGGCTGTCAGTGTGAACCATATCACCGTGAAGGTTCCCGACCTTCACTGCACGTCCAAGTTCTATCAGGAGTTCTTTGGAATGCCGCTGCGGCAGCAGTCGGCAACGACACATATCCTGGGTGTAGGGAAATCCTTCTTCGGCATTGAGCAAGGCGACAATCAGCCCGCTTCCGTCAGTCACTATGACTTCGGGATTGAGAACTTTAACGCCGATGCAATTCGCGCTAGGTTGACGGAGCTCAATTTGAAGTTTTCGGGTACTTCACAGGAATCTTTCAAGTTCAATGATCCGGATGGATTCCTGGTTCAGGTGAACGGACCCGATTATGTCGGTCATGTGTAAACCAACCCCGGACATGTTCGCCCGCGAGCTTCGCTGAGAGCTTAAAGGCGGATCGCGGGATGAGTTCCTCACCGGAGAGATCTTCTGTCCCATGCGGGAGATCGAAATGTTGGCGGAACGTTGGCGAGTTCACCGCAACTTGGACACAACAAAACAAAAACGGAAACACCGAGCCGTCGTCCCCAGAGCGCCGCAGCATCGCTGCCATTAGAGCGGGAGTCGCCGCTTGCAAGGCACGCGATGACCATCATGGTGATCGCGCCGAGCACTGCGGCCGCAGGCATGCCCTGGGTGTACCGGGCGGGTTTTGTGTTTCGTGACGCTAAAATCGATCCGGAGGCTGCTCGCCAAAGGGTTTCACATCGTCACCGGCCCCGTAGGGATCAGCTTCGTGGTGAAGGATTGGCGATACAAGAAGCTTGGCGGCAAAATCCAGGTCATCGTCAAGAAGGGCGAGGTTGTCGGCTCGCACCCGAGGATCCGGCCTCGGTTGTGGACTTTATCACCAGGGCAACTATGCGGGGGAATTCAGGGGTTCAGTTCGTTCATCGCCGCGTGCCTTTCCCAACGGGATACGGCGTATGAATACCTGACCGGGCACGGCTTTTCGAAGAAGCCGAGGAAGGCGCGGGCGGCGGCGCCGGCGAAGTCTGCGCGTGGGCTATCGAAACTCCTGGCAAGGTTTCCTGCGTCTACGCCGAGAATCCGAGATTCCGACCCCCGGTTCCTCGCTCGGGCTCATCTTTCCGTCCTGAACGACTTGAACGTTTCGCAGAAGCTGCTTTTCAACTTCAAGCGTATTGTCCTTGAACCACGGGTCAAGGCTGCCGCAAACGTGAAGCAGCGGCACGTTGGCTTTAGCCAGGGGGGCGAGATTATCGAGTGGCTGCGTTTTCGCCAGGGCACTGTGCATGCGCGGGATTCCGCACCAGACTCCTTTGTAATCCACTCCACTCCACTCCCTCAGCGGATTGACTGGGGTGCAGTGGAAGGGCTCTCACAGGCGGCGAATCGTCATAACGGCAGAGAGCTACTCGATATCCATCGATTGCTCAGTGAGATGCCTGCGCTGCTGGTAGAGTCGTTTCCTTGTCAAGATCACCGGCCGCAAGCTCATTTGCGACGGCAAGGATCTGTAGCGTCTCGGCGTCATCGGAATCGAGCGAGAGAATGTCTCGCAAACGCCGGATAGCCTCCTGTGGCCTTCCCATCTTGCACAGGAGAAGAGCGGCATTGCGCTGGAACACCACGTTGGCCACATCTATTTTCGCTGCCTGATCATAGTGGTCCAGTGCACCGGTGAGATCTCCCTTTTTTTCCAGCTCGATGCCTGTGTTGTTCAAAATAGTCGCTCTCGCTTCTCCATCTGATTCTGCCTTTTCGCGTGCGACCGAGTTCTGAAGCTCCTTCTGGAGACGGGAACTGTTGATCGTATCGCCATTGTGGACGTATATCCGGTAGAGCCGATAGATGGCCTCCCGGTCGTTAGGCTGTAGTCGATGTGCCTCCTCAAACTGGGCAATTGCTTCTTGCTGTCTGCCTGCGTCTTGATAAAGCTTGCCGAGGAGCTCATGCGCTGTGAACTTTTCCGGATCTAAAGCCACCGCCTTTTCAAGTTCCGGCATACTCTTCTGGGGCAGGTTGAGACAGTAGAACGCTTCCCCTATCGCGAAGTATGCCTCGGGCCAATTAGGTTGAAATTCAAGAACCTTGCGGTAGGCGTCGATGGTGTCTTGCCACTTCTTTTGATAGTAGACATCGCGCGCTTTCAAGCGCCAGAGATCGAGGGCAGATTCTTTCGCTTGCTTGTCGGCGAACGCTATATCTACCTGCGCTTCCGACTCACCATACTTGCCGGCCCTGGCCAGTACGAGGGCATAGTTAAACCGGGCTCCAGGCAGGTGTGGGTCGAGCCGCAGCGCTGTCGAAAGCCTGGCCGACGCTCGATCTAAATCATGAAAATTCGCGAAGGCCAACCCAGAAGACAAGTAGGTCGGAGCGTAGTTGGGGCGCAGCGCAATCGCTTGATCGAATTCCTCTGCCGATTCAATTGGCTTCGCCAGTAGCGCGAGACAGACTCCCTTCAGTGCGTGTATTTCACTGGCGCCGGGCGCGTGAAGATCGGCTTGCTTAAGCAGCGATAGGGCACCTTGGGGATCACCTCCCTGGACAAGCCTCTTCGCCTGATCCAGCAGTGCAGATGTGCTAGGCGCGTGTTGTGCTCTTGGTGACGTTTGGGCAACGCCGATCAACGGGCAGGAGAGTTGACCCGTCATCCCCAAAATGGCCAGCCCAACAGCTACTCGGTGGCAATTGGTTGGGCTGATCGGGCGATAATGAGAATCAAACAACGACATTGGTTCAGTCCTGGTTAATAGGGCGCTGGTTCCTTCCGGAAGGTGCCAACCCCTTCAACCATTCATGCCGGTTCCAAAAGGTTTGATTCAGCATCGGTGGCCGGGCTTAGGTTAGCTCTTCGCCGCAATGACAACGTGGCGCCGAGAGAGCCTTTCCACCGCCTCCCAATCGATTGAAATTCCGATCCCCGGTTCCGAGCCTGGGCTCATTTCCCCTTCTCTCACGGTGGGAACATTGCGGAGTAGCCGATGCAAAGGATCGGCTCCGGATTCTTCCGGAATCAGCTCAACACCTTCTACGTTCGGGAAGGCGCATGCAAGGTGCACGTGGATGGGGCAGAAGACGTGCGGGAACACAGTCCGCCCCGCTGCTGCCGCGATGTTGATCGCCTCGATCGCACCTGTAATCCCCCCCACTGTAGTGGCATCTACACGTAAGATGTCGATGCCATTGACCAGATCGGAGACTACTCGCGCTCCAAAAATGTCCTCGCCGGCTGCAATTGGAGTGACAAGCTCCCGGCGAAGCTCATGAGTGAGCCGAATATCTGATGCTGCAAAAGGGTCTTCAAGAAAATTCAAACCTAGTCCATCGAACTGGCAGCAGATTCTTTTCGCCTCGGTCAGAGTATTCCAGCTCCAGTGAGCATCCGCCGCTATTCCCCCAGGCATCTTGCCGGCAACCGCCGAAACGTATTCCCGGTCGAATGCTTGATCGTCACCCTTCAGCATGATCTTCACGCGCCGGTACCCAGAGTCCGCGAGGCGGCCCACTTCATCAACTACGTCAGCAATAGAACGTTGATCAACGTAGTAACCGGCTACCACAGTCACTTCGCCTGTGGTCCGAAGCCCGCCGATAAATTGAAAGAGCGGCTGCCGCGCCCGCTTACATGCAATGTCCCAAAGCGCAATGTCAATCAGGCTGAGGCCCCGCGTCAAAGCGGCGCGGGCCGGAACATTTGCCTGCTCAAGATTGACCATCAGCCGTCGCCGCATATCGGAGTTGCTGTCAAGAATGCGATGGGCCATGTTGCTGAGGGTCTCAAACAGCGGCGTCCCTCTCGGATATCCAATGGCTTCTCCGCAGACTCCGTCCTGCGTCTCGATGCGAACTACAACATAGTCTCGCGTACTAATTTCAACGGGACCCAATCGCAGTATCTTAGGAAGAGATACGCAGCATTCCGCGATTGTGGTCTTCGAGATTTGCACTCTTCACCTCTTTTGCCCGTTACGGAAAACGTGTCCGTGCGTTCCAGGTTGAATTTGAGGGATGATCTTTATCTTCATCAAAAACCTTCGCCGGGGAAGGGAGATTCTCGGGGATCAAGCGGCTGGATTCGCTGGATGCCACAAACGGAGTTCGGTGTCCCTTTCGTAACCTTTTCCATTCGGAAAGCTGACGAGCTCAAATTGCATTCCCCATGGAGAAAGAAAGTAAATCCAGGTCTGTCCGGCATTTGGCCCAACCGTCCTGACTGTCGGCGTACCCAGGAGCCGGACCCCCTTTTCGGAAAGGTAGGCAACTGCCGCATCGAAATCATCAACATAGAAAGCCAGATGATGGCCGCCTATATCGCTGTTCTTCGGTTGAATTAAATTCTGATCGGGAGCTTCGTACTCAAATATCTCGAAATTCGACCCGTGCTTGCAGCGAAAGAATCGCAGCCTGCGCATAACTGTGCGCGGGGCAACGTTGAGATGCTTCTCCATCCAATCATCGGCCGCCTGAAAGGGTCCAAGTTCAAACATGTATTGGCAGCCAATTACATTCACAAAAAAATCTGTCGCCTGCGCCAGGTCAGGAACTGTGAAGCCGACGTGTTCAGTTCCTCTGAGGCCTGGAATACCCGTTGACTGGTACTTCCCCGATGAACTGAACACTCGGCCCTCCCTTAAATAACGGCCTGGACTCGCTGCCTAATGAGCCCTGACGCAACACTCCATCTTATCCACTCAGGCGTTGGCCCTCACTTGTTGGCGGTCATCGCGTTCGGCGTTGTATCCCCGGGCAAGTCGCCGAGAACAAACTGAATTCCGTTTAGTACCATTTGAGCCATGGCGGGCGTTTCGAAAAGAAATGGCGTATGCCCCAGCGCGCAGTTGAACACCCGGCCTTCACCGTAGCTCTTGATCCAAACCAGTCCGTAATCCTTATCGGGACGCACGTGCCATTGGCTCAGGTCCGTTTTCTGGGCATCGATACTGATAAGAACGTGCAGCTTCTCGCGCGAGTAAGGTCCTGTGGGCAGAAAATGATAAAACTCATCTGTCCAGGAGAAAGCTTTACCGCCTAACGCGGCAGTAAGTGGGCCGGAAGCGAAATGCCTTGTCAGGGGACTATCCGGATCGTCGACCTTTAGCGTGGTCGTTTCGACACGATGAGGGCCGCTTTGTGCTCCGATCAGTTCTCCATACTCCGGTATGCCCATTGAAGCATAGCTTGAGCCGTGAAGGCCGGCGACGCCCCCACCCTGCCGGACAAAGCGGATCAATCCGTCCAGGACCGCCGGGTCGGAGAAGACCTCGCCCACGACGCTATTCAGGAATACGGCGTCATATTTAAGAATATTGGGATATTTCAGGTTATTCATGTCATTGCTGAAGATCGGCTGGTACGCCCCTGTATTCTCAGCCATTTTTTGTATAGCGAAATTGGCATTGGCGACCGTATCGTGGTAGTAACCTCCCGCCGGGCACAGGTCCACAACCAGGAGCTTTCTCGGCGCTCGCGGAGCTACAGCCGCCTTGCGTGGGAGTGCCGCTTCAATCTTCTCCTTGACGTCAGCCGGAATGCGGTCCACGCTGGTGGGTGGGATAAGACGCGCATCCACTTCGATACGGTAACCCATGGCAAGGCGGGCGATCCTTTCAAAATCTGTTGCCGCTTGCCATAGATCGGCAAAGATACCGCCGGAAACTCCCGCTTGCGGCTCCGTTCCTATAACAATTTGCCATGGATTTACGTCCAGCGCGATGAATAACGGTTTGGTTCCTCCATGAGGGCGGCTGCAATTGACACATGCGTTTGGCTGTTCCTGAGGCGGCGGTTCCTGCTCGGCTACTTGCCAGAGGACGCGCTGCAGATCGGCCGTTCCCGTACCCAATCGAACATCGTGTGCGTTGGTTCCGAGTCTGCTGCGGTCGCGAAGGCGCACGGCCATCAATCGGTCGTGTATCGTGGCCAGTCCGTCGACAGGCCTAATCCCGTGCTCCATCCACTGACCGAGATTCGCGCTTACTCCGACATGCGGGCTGAGCCCCTGAATCGAGATCATCAGATCTTTCGGATCGTCTTGACTTTCGATCGCTACATTGATTCCGCTTTTGCCGGCGAGACCGTCGAGTTCGGACAGCGATGAAGGCATTGCACTGGTAACGATTGTCTCGGCACCCAATTCCTTTGCAAATGCGAATAGCTTTTGACGTGATTCTGCATCGGAGGGGATTGTGTCGACCCGATACGCGGTCATTTTGAGCCCAAGAGAGTCGAGTTGCCGCTTAACAAAATCGACATCCTCGGGGGAAAGATGAAAATCCAGCTTCTTGCTGATTTGCGGGCTCACCTCTTGACTGTTGTCTCCGCCGATATTGGCCAAGCCCAGAGCATCGGTCAACACCGCCGATTCCGAGAAGGTCAGCGCTGGAAAAACGTTTCCGAATATCCCCACATGCCAGCCCAACAACCCATCGACTGCGGTGCGGATCTCGCCGGTGGTCGATCTCACTGACTGAGATCCTCGATGATACGCCGGAGCCGGGGGAGCCCCACTCGCGATTTGGGACAATGTAATCGTCACAGCCGCGGCAGCAAGAACAACCACTACGCGCATACTCTTTTTCATGCTGATACCCCATCCAATCTCGAGCTTCTCATCGCTGAGTGCTCGACCACAGTGTCGCAAGTCGGGTCGAAAGACTCGGCCCATGTCATTTCAAAATCCATCCGCCCTCTACATGGATGGATTGCCCTGTCACATAGCTCGATTGGTCAGAGGCGAAAAACGCGACCACATTGCCGATATCGCGAGGCTCTCCCGGCCGGCCTGCAGAGATCTGCGCCACAATGCTGGACAAGATATTGGAGTCCTTTAGTATCCACGCCGTCATATCCGTAGCGATGAAGCCCGGATGAACGCAGTTCACGCGTATCCCGAATGGCATCATTTCGGCCGATGTGTTTCGCGTAAGAGCCTCAATGGCAAGCTTGGAGGGAGCGTAATGCGTTCGTCCGGGTAAAATCTTCGCCGACTGGATTGAGCCGATGTTCACTATGTTGCCTTTACGCCTTCTATGCCGCCGTGGGCGACGAGAAAGAATCGCTCTCATACAACCCAGGGAAGCCGGATGCGC
>Ga0207127_10149_pt1 | contig 17238 bp, 19 predicted proteins | sample Alteio_BWMinHeat_17_FD_153574 | JGI IMG/M metagenome (GOLD analysis project Ga0207127, IMG submission 153574) | Enriched cells from forest soil in Barre Woods Harvard Forest LTER site, Petersham, Massachusetts, United States -... | ecosystem: Environmental > Terrestrial > Soil > Temperate forest >...
CATCGGCACTTGGAGACGATGTTTCTCAAAAAGGTGGTTCGGTAGGCGACAAGATGCCGCAACACTAGTGTACGGTCAGGGTCACGGGGATTGTGCGGCAGCGTTCCCGAGGTGGCCGAGACTGTCACGGTAAAGGTTCCGGGCGGCTGGTCCGAGTGAGATTGCACGGAACAGGCCCAGGGCTGCATCTCTGTACGGACGGAATTGGCTCTGCTAAACTGTCTCGGCTCACCGAAAGGAGCACTATGGCAAAGAAGATTGATCCGCTCAACAAGAAACAATACGGAGCAGTATCGGCCATGCTTACCGTCTCCGACATCAAGGCGTCCGTCGCCTTTTATCAAAAGGCTTTTGGCTTTGCCAAGCGCGGCATAATGAATGGCCCGGATGGAAAACCGATCCATGCTGAGCTAACCTTGCGGGGCACGACTTTGATGCTGGGACCGGAAAACCCCGCGCGTGGCATGCGCAGCGCTAAGACAGTTGGCGCCTCGCCAGCGAGCCTGTATGTCTACGTGGAAAATGTGGACAAAACAGTCGCAAAGGCTGTTGGTCTCGGAGCGACTATCGAAGGCCCAGTCACGGACATGTTTTGGGGTGATCGTTGCGGCAAGTTAGTGGATCCCGACGGATACGGATGGATGGTAGGCACACACAAAGCCGAACCCACGACACAGGAAATGAAAAAGAAAATGGCGGAGCAGTTGGGACAAACGCCGGCCGGTAACGCAACCGTCGCGGCTTAACCGGGCACTCACTTTCTGAATTGTGGCGAGCGGTCGCGTGAAGTGTCGTAGTGGCTCTAGGCGCAATGAATCCATACGCCGCCACCACGACGGTTGGAATGCTCAGAGAAGTTTGTTTTGAAAGCCAGCGCATGCCTCAAGCAACGGAACTGGTGACAAACGACTGGTATTCCGGGTGGTTGGCTACGTATTCCTGCACAAAAGGGCAAATCGCGACGACAGTCAATTCGTTCTGGCGCGCATACTCCAATGCGGCATGCGCTAACTTCGTGCCGAGGCCATGGCGCTCAAGGGCGGGCGGAACTTCTGTGTGCGTCAGAAATAGTCGATGATTCTTGAAGGTATATTCGAGCAGGGAAAGCTGGCCATCTATATCGATTTCGAAACGCCGCCTGGATGCGTTATGGATTACCGCTGCGTTCTCGAGTTCAGCCATGACGTCTCGTCCCCGTTGATCTCTGGCTCACCGCTATTTTGCGTTCAAAAACTAGAAAACAATCCATTCCGCTGCTGACGAAATCATCTGGTTGATAGCGTAACTCGTCGGCATTGACCATCGTATTTTCTTACTCACTTCCATGGGTTGCGTCAGTGATCGAGGAATGGCGGTGACATGACGGGCTCAACTCCGGATCGCAGCGCGTGTGGAAAATGTGCGTCCCGATGGCGAGACCGAGAGCTGCGCCGATAAACATATCGGAAGACCAGTGATCTTGAGCTAGGAACCGGCCTCCAGTTACTGTAATCCCCGCTCCATAGGCCAGCGCCATCACCCAAGGCTTCGGATATTCGTGAGCGACTACCGTCGCCATGGCCCAGGTGAACATGGCATGACCCCCGGGAAATGACGTGTTCATGGCGTGATGACGCCAGAAGTCGCCGTTTCCATTCCCTTCACCGGGGCGTTGCCGGCCGGCGATGAATTCCATAGGGGCATAGACCAGAAAAGTGTTGCTCAGTGTTTCCAGTTCCAGTTCTCCGGTCTCTTTCGCATGCAGATTTCCCGTCTTGATTCCATAAGCCCACAATCCAGCCAAGGATGCAGCCAATCCTCCCAAAGCGACATTGGAGCTGTTTTGATAGAGCTGATGGTTTCCGCCGGGCAGGTGCTTTTCGATGCGCCTGTCCGTAGCCAGGAAAGCCCCCGTTCCTGCCAGCACTACAGCGTCCCACTTGAGGTTGGAGATTTTGAAAGGGGCGGCGTAAAGTCCCTTCTGATCTTGTAGCCCTCGCTTCACGATCCGCCCTATGAGTCCGTTATGCTCGGTGGGTTTCGGGGCTGTGCCGGAATCACCGCCATCGTCGGTGAGAGGATCCATGCGAAGCGCCTGTACCTGAAAGTTGGGCAGGTGCGTTCCCGCAAAGGAGGTTTCTGCTGACGGCAATACCGGCCTGAGTGACAGCGTCTGGCAAGGGGCAGCAACAGAAAATACAGCGGCAGTGAATCCCGCCAGAACTGCTTTATTAATATCCAATAGGTCAGGCTCCAAATGTGAGCTCATCCAGGCTGGATTCCCAAAAACATCAAGTTTAGATGCGGATAACAGGGAAAGGTAGGCCTCAGGTGTGGCCGTGGTGCGACTGGTAATGGTCATTGGGCCAGACTGCTCTAATTTAGGTGGCATAGGAAACTGTGCTCTCTCAATGGCGCCAGCGGCCCGGCGAACTTTGAATACTCGCGAGCGACCGCGAGATGACAAATCAAACGCCGCGGTTTGCAATGGAATCGGCACAGCATGGGCTGTTGGATCCGCTGATCCGCCGGGCGGAAGCTTCGATCATGAGGCGCACCAAGAGAGATAACCTCATTCGTATGGCGAAGCAGCCTATCATTCCCCAATAGCAATGAGTAGGAGGTTAGCCACGGCGGCGAATCAGGTAGTGCTTTACTTCGATAAGCAGGAAGACGCCCTGCTTTTCACCCTGGCTGCCAGTTCAGTCATGTCAGCGGAAGGGCCGGCCCGCCGCAACGACGCAGTGGCCAAGGTTGCGGAGGAGATTTGCAAAGCCAGTCGAATCACGGCTGAGGGTGTTCTGAACATCACATGAAGGGCGGCACAATGAAGATGATTCGAAAAATTGCGCTACAAGTCGGGGCTCCCGCCTTGCTCGTTTTCATGGCATGGAATGCGTATCTTGCTGTCAACCATTTAAAAGAAATGCAGAGAATTTCGGCGCATACGCTGGAGAGCTCGATGATCCAGGCGGACATCACCGGCGTTCTGAAAGACTTGACCGATATGGAAACGGGTCAGCGCGGATATCTACTAACCGGAAATCCTTCGTACTTGCAGCCCTATACCGACGCGAAGGACAGGATCGTAACCGATTTTGCCGGCCTTCGTGCAGGGCTCGCTAATCGGCCGGAGAGCGAACGGTCGCAGGAGTCGCAGCTCGAGTCTTTGGCGGATTCAAAGCAAGGTGAAATGCAACGCTCCATTACTTTGCGGCAACAGGGTTATCGCCACCGCGCATTCATGCTGGTGGATTCAAATGAGGGGATGGGTTACATGGATCGAGCTCGCGAGCTTCTGTCTTCACTGTCTACGGCGGAGACAAGCAGTTTTGCCAGACTCGATAGAGAGCGGAATACGAGCTTAAGCAAAGCTCTGGTGGAAATCATTGTTGCCAACTCATGTCTTTTCGTATTGACGATATGTCTATTTGGACTCGCCCGTTATCATGCCCAACTGTTTGAACGGGAAGCTGCCAAGAGCAGACAAGAGCTGGCTGTACGCGAATTGCAGCTGGAAAAATTAACGTCGGCCCTTTCCAACCAAGCCCGCTCCAATACCTCCGCCATCGAGGCAAACGCCCGATTGTTGCTGGAGAACTACGGCGGATTTTTGCCGCGCCAAGGCCACGAATATGCTGAACAGATACAGGAAGCATCTATACAAATGGAGCGGCTTCGACAAGATTTAGTTGCCAGCCCCGCCTCTAACTGCAATGGGAAAGCCGCATAGCAACTTATTGGCGTCAGGCCGCTGGCTGCACTGACGCTCGACCAACAGGACATTTTTGAGCAAGCCGGATCGCTCTCACCCACTCATTTTTGCTAAGTGCAGCGAAAATGATCGCGGACCCTGGGGCCAATCTTGCCAATCTTTTTTGATCCGCGATGGCTTGGCCTGCGCTGCCGAGCTGCGCAGCTGAGGTGGGTCCCCCAGCTCCACGTTGCCTGTCGACTACTCCGCAAGTTTGAGCTAAATTCATGGAAAGCTGCGTGCCAACGCGGCTTTGGTTTATCGAGGAGAAGACCGTGAGCAAAGAGCTCTCTCGCAGAAACTTTCTTGAGCGAATTGGTTTGGGGGCCGCGGCTGGGGCGAGTTTGTCCCTTCTGAAGGACGTTGCAGCGGCCAAACCTGCGATGGTAGACCCGCTTCCGTCGCGGACTCTGGGACGAACCGGCGCCAAAGTTTCGATTTTGGCATTCGGATGCGGCAGCCGCTTCCTCATGTACCAGGACGAAGATAAAGCGCTGGAGGCACTCAATCGAGCGATTGATCGGGGCATTACTTATCTGGACACGGCGTATGCATACGGAGATGGCAAAAGCGAGTCGCGAATCGGCCAGGTGATGGCGACCCGCCGTCAGGAAGTGTGGCTCGCAACCAAAATTCCCGATCGCACGCGAGACGGATTCTTGCGGCGGCTGGAGGGCAGCCTGAAGCGGCTTCGGGTGGACCATGTGGATCTAGTCCACATTCACAGTTTGGGCCAAGCTGACGACTTGGCGAAGATCGAAGCGCCGGATGGGGCGCTTAAGGGCGCACTCGAGGCGCGTGAGCGAAAGATGGCGCGGTTTATCGGCATGACCAGTCACACTAATGGAGAAGTGATGGCCCAAGCCATCCAGAGGAACGACTTGGACTGCGTGCAGATGGCTCTGAATGCCTCGCGGAACGGGCGTTTTGAAGAGCTCGCCTTACCTGCCGCCAAACAGAAGAATCTCGGCGTTATTGCGATGAAGGTGACGGGGCAGGAATATCTGTTGGGAAGCGGGTCCGGAAAAAGCGACATGAGTTCTTTGCTGCGCTATTCGATGAGCTTGCCAGTAACGACCGCCGTTGTGGGAATGCCCCATCTGGAAATGCTCGAAGATAATATTAAAGTAACGCGGAACTTCTCGCCGCTGCGGGAGGAAGAGATGGAGCACCTCCGGCGAGAACTCACGCCTTCGCGCGAAGGACTGGAGAAAAAACTGGTAGGACACCAGGACGGGCCGACAGCGGACCCGGAGGTCTTTTGCGCCTGATTGCGGGAACTGGCTGGTGCCGTACCAAGGCATACCCGCCTGGTCGACGCATCAACATCGACCCCATCAACACCGATCAGCGCCACTTTGCGACGCACTGTGACGGCGCTCGAATCTCCAGCTATTGGCTATGCTGCCCGGCAGCACTGTTGCAAATACGGGGATTGCTTCGAAAACTGTACTGGACTCTTGCAATTGGGATAGTTCGGACAGGCTAGATAGGCTATGAGGCGCGTCTTTCTGAGTACGAGGCGGGCAAAGCATCTTGGACAGCAGGGTGCCGGTTTCATAAGCTCATTAAAATCCGTCTCGACTAACTGATCAATACAGGGATTTCCGTATGTCCGGACCGAGCGGGGGGTTACCAGGGCACTCGCACACCGATAATTGCCAGCCGACTCCCGGGACGGAACTTGGGCTGTTCATTAGCGGTGAAGTCGGGAGCACTGAAGTCGAGCAGTCAAGGCGCTAAGGGCGGCTTTCGGAGACTTCGGTTCACCCAAGAGGCTCCACGAGCGTGGGCATCAGACCGGCACTAAAGGGCCATTTCCTCCACTCACTCCCCAGGCATAGCCTGATTCTCAGGGGGTGGTCGCCATGCAACGAGACCTTGTTCGCGACGGACTTCGGTTCAAACTGGCCCAGCGATACCGAGAGAATCCAAGCCACTTCTTGAGCCTGGCCAAGCCCGCGATAGATTCCGCTTTGGCACGCGAGATTATTGCGGAGTTAAGGAATGAAGGGCATGTTGAAGAAGAGGTGCGCGGCTCAATCCGGCTGACTCCGCGCGGATACAGAGCGTTCCAGAACGATCCGCCACCCTACTCGTACGGAAACTGAAACGAGCTGACAGTCTCATCTTTGCGGAGAGCACTTTGACTTCTCCAGGCCTCCCGACTGATTTACTGATTTCTGATTGCGAGGATCAGCAGGTCTGGAGAGCGTCCGTTGGGTTGGACCTAGACGATCGCCCGGTGTTTGAGGCAGAAATATTGATGTGGCGCATTATTCGGAGAAGGTTTGCAGGTCCGAGCCAAGACACATCCTCTTGATCACCACAAGCCACGTAGGCGCGGGTGCCCTCACCCGCCCAGGCGGGGCAACCCAAAGCCTGGCGTGCCACGCTCGCCTGCCCCGACGAGGGCGTCTGGACCTATGCGGTTCGGGTGGGTCAGACTGGTTTCGGCAGAAGTTCGCCGGGGGTCAAAAACGGCGTTTGCAGAAGCAGAACAAGTTGGGGCCATCTTGTCCAACAAGCTTGACTGGCCAGTTCATGGAAATGCCTTAGCGCCATTGCTTTTCAGCAATTCCGGTTTTTTCCTGTCGAAGGCGGGCTCGTCCAGATGGTCGTTAACCACCCGGGCCAGCTGGGACCTAAGGGATCGCAGGGTCTGGTCGCCAGAGTCCAGGGTATTACGCAGCGCAATGCTAGCCTTCATAGCTTCCTCGTAGGCTTCTCGAGCTTCGGTCAGGAGATGAACATGTTCCATGAAGGCGGTGGCCGAATGGGTGAATCTGTTCAAGGCGTCGGCGTAGATCGCCCAGTTTGGCGTCAGCTGTGTGCCAACACTGTCTTCTTTCTTCCACATGACGTCATTCATTTGTCTTCCTCCCCCCTCTTTTCTCTCTCTGTTTCGCAGCGCTAGTGCCTGGCGGGCCCCCTGTGCATTCGGATGATGGACGCGAGGCGGGCTGCCGAACGCGATTGTCTCGCCCGTCATTTTGATAGAACGGACGACTTTGACAAGAACAGACGACCGCTAAAGCCAATACCGATCAGGCGCCGCCGAAAGCATAGCCGAAGAAATGCCAACGTCCATAGTAGTCAACCAAACGGCTGTTAACTGAGTTGGTTCTCTTCGCCGATTAAACTGGTTAGGGACAGAACAATCAAGGGAATTTTCCGTCGCCGCGAGCACGGCAAGACGGGCCCCCGGTCGAAACGGAGCAAGTCCCATGAATTAGCTATCTATTTCGCCTGGGACGGTTCCGATTTGCCACGAGGGCATTCCCGCACTACAATACCGGCTCATTATCTTATCCCTGTAGGGGGACGCCGCCGTGAAGGGCCGACCAAGCAGTACGCCCAGTAAGCCAGTTCTAGACATCAAAGCGTTCCAGCGACTCCTGTCTGCCGCTTATATGCTGCAGCAGCACAATGAAGGTAAGGCAGATTGTGCAGCCATCCCAAGGGGGATCGTAAAGAACCTGCGCCCGATCCCGGAAGCTGCTCGTACGCTCGAGCCTGTCGTTTCCCCTTCCGTTCGACCTCTAGCGGCGATGAGTCGCCTGGCCCACACTGAAGTTGAGGCATTGAGGCTCAAATATGATTCCCGGATCAGTTCCCTGATCCCCCAGGAGACGGCCTACCAGCTTTCTGTCCTCGCGTCCCGGCTGGAAGAAGCGCTGTCGCAACACGAAATCCGGGCTGTTTCCAAGCGGAATCAGTCGCAGACCAAATCCGTGGCCCCAGCGGCGCAAGTGGCAGAACGGCAGTCCACCAGATTACCCAGAAGCTCGGGCACGATTTGAACACCAGATCCTCGAACATCGTGCTTGAACCCCAAGCCCTTAGACACGGGAGCGGGAACGGGCTCAACCCAGCTTGACCGTTCTTGGCCAGCGAGCTAATAATGTTTCGCAACCCTGATCTGCGATGGGAATTGAGGAAGCCAAATGAGTGCAGCAATCTGGAAAAGAGAGGACGGCGTAAGCCCGCAGCCGACGCCCACTGTGACTATGTATACCGACGCAATGAATAAATTTACTAAGTCCGCAACCGCCTTCATGGAACAAGTACATCTTCTAACCGAGGCTCGGGATGCGTATCAGGAAGCTATGGCCGCCAGCAAGGGGCTGCGCGATAGCCTGGACGCTGGCGACCAGACTCTGAGATCGCTGATGACCCAATTGGAACAGGTTGTCAACACGCATTTGGGTGATCCTGCCCCTGACAAGAAAAGGCCGGAGCCGGTAAAGGCGGAAGCGACAGGCTGAATATGCGGCTTCAGACCTGCGCAGAAGCTTGCGTCAGGGCTACAACAAGAATCAGGATCAGGATAACGAATATTAACGTCCCCGCGCCCAGCAGTATCACTTCGCTCATCAAGTCGGGTTTCAGCAGGTCTTCACGACGCAAAAAAATACCCCCGTTAATCCGAGGGAGGTTGGCGCGAGTATTGCACTCCGTGCCTGTTCAACTTTACGGCAGTTTTGATGCCAGATGTGACGGCTGACAAGACGGTGCGGTGATTGGAGTTGCGGTGCGAGGCGAAGGGTTTGTCGCAGAATCCTGCACTTTGGTCGCAAACTGCCATTACCTGGAATGCTTCCGCAAGCGGGAAAACGATTATGAGCGGTCGGCCACCGCGGTTGGGTTTAGCGGGAGTTCAAGCCGCCTTCTTCCCCTTATTAGGTTTCGTCCACTTTGTCCGCAAAAGATTAGCGAAAGATTGAATGTCGCCGAAGGATTTGGCCAAAAGGTTCCGGCGGCGCGCCCCCTCGCTATCTGCATGGAATGGAGTCTCGGCCTCGAACTCCGCAGCAGAAGGAGCGGAAACATCAGCCTCAGACGCATTATTGGGCGAGGAAATATCTTCCGTCTCTGCGAGCAGGAGAGGAATGGCGAGTCTAAGCGCACCTATTTCTTGGCGCAGGCGGACAAGCTCGGCCTCCTTTTGTCGCAATACGTCGTCTGGATTGTTCATAGCTGATCTTGGAGTCCCGGTTCGCCTGAACGCGCCTTCCCACGCGAGAATCTAGCTGCCCGAATGGGTCATGTAAATGGCCCATTCGGGCCACCGCTTGGGCCGTTGCCTTCGTGCTAAGTATTTGCAGCTTAATGTGATGGCTATGAACGCTGTTCGCGGAGAGAAGGTCAAGCGGACGGCGTCGGCAACCTTATCGTTGACTGTAATCGCTGACCGGGAATCGCTGACTGGGATCTAAGGCATCGAAATGCCCGTTGGACGTCGAAGCGAGCGGGGGTTGAGCCGCGCATAATGTGCGTTCGGCATCGAATGCATAAGTTTTCACTGGCACAGAGGTGGCCTATTTGTGCCAGATTGAGCCATTCACCCGAAGGCGACAATCGGATAGCGTGAACCACGGTGGCTAGAACATCGGCCATCGATAGGGGGCAGGGCCGGGCCGTCCGGAGGAGGACGGCAAGGAGGGAAACTGCCCCCTGTCTTCAAGTATTCATTTTCTGCAACGGGCGCGCACACGCTTTTGCGGTTGATCAGCCCAAAATTAATGATTCTCCATGATCTTAGCTTGTTGTGAATAGCCTGCCGAAGACCCGGCTCCACTGGCCGAGAATAAGCGAGTTTAGCCGAATTGACTATGCAGAACCTGGCACACTCGCGAGAGCGCACTGGTCCGAGAGCCTTGTTCCGAAATTCCTGACTTTCATCCTCGCAGTCGCTTCCCAAGCGCTTGCTTCGAAGTCCGTGATCCTCGCAATCTATCCCAAGCCCCTTTTTAGACCCCAACTTTAGACTTCGTGATAGACAGCGTCTGCATGTCAGAGCTTCCAATCCTGGACCATCCCAATCGCCGGCGTGCGCGATTGTCGCTGAAAAGCATAAATTGAGCCACGCGGGGTTGCTGCCAGGCGGCACGGGTTAAGGTATCCTTTCCCAACTTTGTACTGGATTCGCAGGCGAGGACGAAAGGGTCCCGGGATGGATCTGTCGAACGTTTCCAATCAGCGACGATGGGGCATCGTCGGCCTGCTGTTCACAGCGTCGTTGATCAACTATCTCGACCGCGCCGCGATTTCATTCGCGCTGCCCTTGATTTCCGGGGATTTCCATCTCACTCCCGAAACCAAGGGCTTGCTGCTTTCCTCGTTTTTCTGGTCGTACGCGCTCATGCAGGTTCCCATCGGCTGGTGCGCCGACCGCTTCAATTTGCGCTGGCTCTATGCCGGTGCATTCGCCGTCTGGTCGTTAGCGCAGGGGCTTACGGGCCTGGCGGAAAGTCTGGCGGTCCTGATCGGTTTCCGTATACTCCTCGGCATCGGAGAATCCATCTATCTTCCTGGCGGGACAAAGATTGTCAGCGTGCTGTTCGCGGCGAAAGACCGCGGCCTGCCTTCGGGACTCTTCGATTTCGGTACCCGAAGCGGATTGGTGCTTGAAGGCATACTTGTGCCATGGCTTTTGGTAAGGCATGGGTGGCGCCAGACCTTCCTCCTTTTGGGTTTCGCGGGGTTGCTCTGGATTATCCCCTGGCTCTGGGTTTTCCCACGCCGCATGCAACCGGTGAAGAAGGCCGTCGCCTCCCCGCCCTCAGCGACGCCCGCTCCTCTTCGTTGGAGTGCATTGCTCAACCGCAATTTGCTAGGCATTTGCCTCGGATTCTTTTGCTTTGATTACTACTGGTATGTGCTGGTTACATGGCTGCCCGATTACCTGGTGACGGTCCGTCACCTGAGCATTGTCCAGGCTGGTTTTTATGCTTCGCTTGCATTCTTCACTTTCGGGGTCTCCGAACCGATTGGAGGGTGGATCGCCGACACGCTGATCCGCCGCGGCTGGGACGAAACGCGGACGCGGAAAGGAATCGTGACCGGGGCTTTCTTCATGGGCCTGCTTCTGATAGCAGCCATGCGGACTTCAGATACTCCGATGGCGATTGCACTGTTGATCGGAGCTTCCCTGGTCGGGCTGGCTACCGGCAATCTGCTGACGATTCTTCAATGCTGTGCTCCTTTTGAAAAAATCGGGATATGGACCGGGGCCGAAAATTTTGCCGGCAACCTGGCGGGAATCGTCGCACCCTTGGCCGTTGGACTCTTGATCAGGCGGAGCGGTTCCTATGTTCCAGGCTTTGAGTTGGGCGCTGTCGTTCTTCTTGCGGGATTGCTCGCCTACTGGTTCGTAGTCGGTGAGTTAGTCCCCCGAACGAATTTAGGGTAGACGAAGTCCTCTCTGGAGGGGAAAGGCTGGGAAGGGTTCAGAGGCCGAGTGGATGGGGAGATTGAGGAAGGATTCGAGGAGGGCTGTTCTACTTTACTTGCTATCGCGGTCGCCACCGGTTCAGGTGGTGAAACCAACCAGCGGTTCCGAAGTTTGCAGGGCCAGTTTTTATCCATGCAGGGGCGTTCGACAAGAAGGAAGAAGGCGCCACAGAACATCAGCACGAAGGGCACCACCAGAGCAGCTTGCAACAAATAGTACACCCAGAAGTTGGGCCCAAAATGAATTGGCTTCGATATCCGGCATACGGCTGAGATGATGAGAAAGTGGAAGAGATAGATGCTGTAGCACATTCCGCCGATATCGGTGACTATGGGATGACTGAAGAGAGCGGAACATAGCCGGCCGCGGAAGGCAGCTAGATAGAGCAACACGATGATGAACGGCAGCAGGACGTGGCTCCACCACGGACTCAAATACCAGACCAGGGGCCAACCGCTGAGCGCAACCACATCCCAAACCCACGACGGCTTCCACTCACGGCGAGTCAGGTACAAATCGCAGAGAAGAAATCCTGCCAGGAAGAAGGGCAGGTAGTAGGCAACCGAAGCCTCCAAGCGAGTGTGCAGGAGCTGACCGCCAAGGAAGGCGGAAACCAGCATGAGAATGACGATCGCACCACGACGCATGCGGTTATCGGCTATGGCGAATATGCTGGCCAGCAAAGGGACGAGAACGTAAAACTGAACTTCGACCTCCAGGGACCAAGCGACTACGTTAATGGTACTGTCGCCGTTGTAGATGAGATTGTGAAGATAAGCCATGCTGGCGAGCAAATGCGGCAGGATCTCCCGACCGCTTTGGTGTGCCACGGCAAGCAGGATGCCGGCCCATATCAGCAGACTCAGTATGTAGGGCGGTTCAAGACGAGTCAGCCGGCGCAGGAAGTATTGCTTCAGATTGATCTTCGGCGCGCCCCGAAGATAAGCGGATGCAAATGGCACGCCGAGGATGAATCCGCTTATCGCAAAGAATAGTTCGACGCCCCGCTTGCTCAGGATTCCCACGCGTACCGGGTCGAAAGCAGCGCTCTGGACTGCGCCACCGTGGTTCAGAGAAGCGTAAAGATGAAAGAAGACAACAGATGAGATGGCGACAAAGCGCAAGCCATCGATCTGGGGAATGAACCGCTTGTGCGTGGTAATGCGCCTGAAGTTGAACGTCATTACAGCGCCTTTGACTGTCCCACCAAAACTTGCGACTCTGACTTATCGGAATCGAGCACATCGGGCGAGGAATGAAAGTCTTCGGCGGCAAGCGCTTTGACCCGTGGTCTTTGGGCTGGGAAGGATTCTCTTAGAAACGAGATACCAATGCCGCCGCCGGGATACCAGTGATCTCGCGGTTCTTCGCGGAAGAAGACGAATTGTCGCCCCCGCGTGGTTGAGAAGTCCGCGAGAACGTCGTTGCAATGGCAATTATCGCCCAGGATGAGGCCGGCACTGGTCAGCCTGGAAGCGATCGTTTCGTATTCCTGGCGCTCGTATTGGGCGGAGTGATCACTGTCATTCACAAAGAGATCGATGCTCGGAATGGATTGCAGAGACTGGATCGAATCGCCGTAGAGGATCCTGCCAACGCTGTTGTAAGGCTCGGCCAACAAGAATCCAGCGTCCGGATTGATGTCGGTTCCGAAGTATTGCCCAGGGAATCCTTCTGCCTGGTTCCGCATCAAGGCAGCGCAAAGCAATACCGATCCCAGTCCTTTATCGACTCCTGTCTCGACCACGACGCGGGGCTTCAGTATGCGGACAAAAGCATACCAACCAATTCGCCGGCCGAAGACGCAAGTCTCATCGGAAGCGCGTCGCTTTGGGCCTTTCCTGATGCGCTCGACGACGTGCCGCTTAATCTCTTCGTCCTCTTGAATCTCGCGAAGATAGCCGGCCGCCGTGGAGTACGGTACTCCGGTCACCACCGAGACGGTATGCGCGAGATACTCCTGATTCCTGGCCGTTATTTCATAAGTAAAGTTCGTGGTTTCGCGGGACGAAAGTGTCCAACTCGGTATGTACCTAAGCTTGGGAGCGTAGTGACGCAGAGCTGTAGCGAACCGAAACGGCATGAGCAGGATTCCGCCCACAGGAGTTTGGACAAGGAACCGCTTAACCCGGTTGTCTAAAGCCATGAGTTTTTACCTCGGAGAGGCTGTTTGAGGAACTACCGGCTTGACGCCGTCACCAACAACGGCGTTGGACCCACGTCCAGGCTGGATCCTGAAAGCCGGCGGGAATCTCCGATCAGGGGTGTGACGTTCTTTGCATTCCACGATCTGGGTATAGTGAAAGGTCCGGTCCGATCGGGGTTCCAGACGATCCATTGCAATGTGCCGTCGCGATTCAATTGACACTGCCAGGTTTGGTCCGTGTCTGTCTTGCACCAGTCCATGCGTGCACCAACCAGCCAGTTCTGAATCGTGGCGAATGCCTGACCTGCGGGCGTCATCGTCTGATTGTCGTTTTCCGTAGTCCGCAGGGCGACAGATGTGTGGTTGTCCCACGCATACCAATAGAAACGCTGCACGCCGTCCGCCCAGAGAACTATGTAAGATCGTGCCAGATAAGCGGCACCGAGCTCGGGTTCAATTTGTGCGGGTGGCAGCCAGCCGGCTTCGGTGTCCCAGAGCGGCTTGTCTTGCGCTCCATTTTCCGACATTACTTTTTTTATTGCGTCGACCAGTTGCAGTGTTGCTTCCGGTGGCTTAGGGGTCAGGTAGAAGTGGTATCCGATTGCGTCGACGTACTGGCCGCCCTTGCTGAGAAATTCTGGCAGCCATTTGATACCGGGAAAGCCGGTGGCGGGTGGAGAAACAACGACGGCTTGGGGATCAATACTGTGAATGATGATGGAGGCTTCACGCGTAAGCGTGACCAATTGGTCGATGCTGCCCGTCCAAAATCTCTTCACATTGGGCTCGTTCCATATCTCGTAAGCGTGGATGCGGCCTTTGTAGCGCGTGGCGACGGTGCGGACAAACGTTCGCCAGTCTTCTATATCTGTCGGCTCGGCTGCATAGCCGGGAGCATATCCCGAGGGTTCCTGGGGACGAGCCGAAGCCCACCGGGGCGTCAGGCCGAGAGTAAGCAGCACATCTGTGTGGTGCGCCTCCGCCAGCTCGACAGATCGATCCAAGTTCTCAAAACGCCATTGACCCTTGTTGGGTTCAATATCTGGCCAGGTTACACGCGCATCCCACAACCGCCACGCCGGCACCTGCACGCTGGGCCATGGAGTTAACCGATCGTTTCCCTTTGGAGTGACCATGTAGTGGATGTGCATGCCAAACAAGCTCGCGGGCACTGGCACCGATGGCGGCGTCAGGGTCATGGGCTTGAGCGCAAAGGCGACGGCGATAGCGACAGCCAAGAAAAAGAAAAGGGCTGAAGCCACGATAGTTGCACGTGTTTTCATTCTGACAAAACCGAAGCCGAAGCCATCTGCGCAGTGGAGCCGCGCAAAGCCAGGCACTGTTTGATCCCATGCCTAAAGTTCTCTGCCATCGCTTCAATCGTGTATTCCGACGCAGTGGCCCGTGCGCTCTGACGCAGTCTCTCAAGCAAGGATGGCGACTTCAGCACTTCAACAACGGCGTCCGCATAGGCCTGCACACGGTGAACTGTCTTTCGTCCGTTGTATCCGTCGATGAGGTAACTAGCTTCAGGACCGTGAATGGTGAGGTCGGTTGTAAACAATGGCAGTCCAGCGGCAAAACTGTCCAGAATTGCCAAACCGACTCGACCCGGTAGTACGAAAATATCGGCCATGCGCAAGGCCAACGCTTTTTCGCGACCAAACTTTTGTCCCAGATAGTGAACCCAGGGATTCGCGGTCGCCACCTCTTCCACCCAGGTTCGGTCTGGACCAGATCCCACTACGAGCAACTGGAAACCGGGTATCCGTTGCCGGACCAGGCGGGCCGCGTCGATCAGGAATGGAACGTGCTTGGTGGGTTCGAGTATTCCGCAATAAATTCCTACCGGCCCGGTGGGGATGCCCAGTCTCGCCTTCTCCTGCTCGACTTCATTTGCGCTTATGCTTTCCAGGTTCTTGCGCAGTTCACCGGTATCCACTGCGTTCTGTACCACGGTGATCCTGTCGGCGGATACTCCGTGCTGGGTCAAGTAGGGGACGACGCCGCGGGTATAGCCGAAATACCAATCGGTTGCGCTAAGAGCCTTCTCACGAAGCCAATGCGACATCCGGGACTGATCTTCTTCCATGCATGGTCCCAGTCCCCAGAGCGCAACAGTCTTGAGCTGAAGTGCGGAAAGAAGGAACAGCCACGCATTCATCAAGTACTTGTTCTCATGTCCGCTAATCACCAGATCGGCGCGGGCGATTTCTCGCCAGAGGGGCTGGTAGATTACCCGTCCCGCCAGCCAATGACCTTTTACTTCTTCCCCAATTTGGGATGGCAGGTCGCCGGCGTCGCGGACGATGCCGTGTAGACCATGTGGCGCACTGTAAGCCACCCTGAGATCGATGCCGTCTCGCCGCAGAGTCTCGAACAGGCGAGTAAACAAAGGTACCCGATAGTGCTTCATCTGCGCCTGAATGATCAGGACCGTTGGCATATTTCAACTGCCTCCGTCGAGTTGAATTTTTGCGGTCGAACCGGCGCGCGCCTGGTGGCTACCTCGGAATATATCGTTTCCAGCACCCGGGTCTGTTTCTCAAGATCAAAAAGGCGAAGGACACGCTGGCGCCCGGCTATTCCAAACCGCCGCTGAAGGTCTCTATCACGCAGAAGCAGCGCCAGGTATTCCGCCATCTTCCGCCAATCTCGTTCCGGCGCGAGGAAACCGGTTTGTCCGTGCTCCACCGCCTCAACCACGCCGCCTGAGGCAAACCCCACCACAGGTTTTTGCATGGCCTGGGCTTCGACGAAGACCATGCCGAAGGCCTCTTCGCCGCCCGAAGCAGCCGTTACGCTGGGAGCAGAAAATATGGCTGCCCGATCCATCCATTCCCGCACGGTCTCCGGTTTTTGCGCTCCGAGGAATCTGTATTTTCTGAGGCTAGTCTTGGCCTGCGCTTCCAGATTTTTCCGCAATGGACCATCGCCGATCAGAACTAGCTCGGCTTCGGGGTGTTCCTGCTGCACGCTTGCCATGGCCCGAATCAGGTAATCGGGGCCTTTTCTGTCCGAAAGGCGTCCGACAAAAAGAACGACCAGATCCGCCGCGGGCCGCGACGGGGAGAAAAACTTGGAATCCACGCCGATGTAATGTACGACCACTTTTTCGGCGGGAAAGTCCTGCTCGATCAGTTTTCCACGAATGAAGTCTGAGACGGCAAGAAAAACTGAGGCTCCCCGCTGCAACACACTCTTGTTGGCCAGGTAACGGCGGTGTCCGAATGGGACTTCGTGGGGCCGTGGGGCGATGGCAGTGGCGTCCGATCCGTGAAAACTAACAATGAGTGGCAAGCCGAGTTGGCGCGACAACGGCAGAGCCCGCAAGCCATCTGGGCCGAAATGCGCATGTACCAAGACCGGGTCGAGAGCGCGAAGCCTTCCAACGAGGTGCGGGGCCGTTCCCAATATCTTGAACAGCACTTCCTTAATCTTGCCGGCGGTGTCACCCTCGTTGATCGTATAAGTGCTGGCGTCGGGCAAGTCGAGTCCAACGACCCTTCGGGAGCCAGCATACACTGGCGAGAAATATCGCAGGGCCTGCGCCTGGGCACGAATGAATGTTTCCGAAAGATACAAGAGGTGATCACAGAAAATGACCACCGTGGGGCGAATGGCCATGGTCATACGTATTCCTTGCCACCGGCGAATGACGGAATCGGTTCGAGCATCGATTCGCTATCGGAAAAGCCGGAAACAACCGGCGAAGCCACACCGAGCGAGCACACAGTGGAGACGTAGAACATCCACAAAATCGTATTGCCCACAAAAATTGTGCTTTCCGTGACCTGATACAACAACACGAAAGCAAGATAGGCGAGGGGCCACATTGCTTCCTGTCCTGGTTCGCTGAATGCAAAAGACAAGGCCCGGCGGATAGCAATGACGTAGACAATAATGTAAAGAGCGAGACCGACTAACCCAAGCTGCAACGTGAGATCGATAAATCCGTTGTGGGCATGTGGCACCTTCCAGTGCAGAGTGGTGCTGATCCGGTCGGCTTCGGTGGCCACATTCCAAAAGGCGCTGTATCCGTACCCCAGGAGGGGCCGTTCAGCTATGCTTTCGAGCGCTAATGCCCATATGTTGGTTCGCCCGGTCAGGGTTGCGTCGCGG
>Ga0207127_10151_pt1 | contig 17117 bp, 14 predicted proteins | sample Alteio_BWMinHeat_17_FD_153574 | JGI IMG/M metagenome (GOLD analysis project Ga0207127, IMG submission 153574) | Enriched cells from forest soil in Barre Woods Harvard Forest LTER site, Petersham, Massachusetts, United States -... | ecosystem: Environmental > Terrestrial > Soil > Temperate forest >...
TGAGAATGTTCTGAAATGCGGTCAAAAAACGGTTGGCTACATATTTATAAAGCGGCATTCCACCTTTTAACGTCCCCTTGCCCAGGATGCGTGATGCCAGAACGACATCGTACTCTCCGTAGGCAATCATCCCTGCCAAAGAGACGACGAGCTTGGGAGAGTATTGATAATCGGGATGCACCATGACGACGATGTCGGCATTGCGGCGCAGCGCCTCACGATAGCAGGTTTTCTGGTTCCGTCCATACCCCAGATTCACTTTATGAACAAATGTAGTGAGGCCAAGTTCGCGGGCTTTGGCTACGGTTTCGTCGGAGCTGCCGTCATCCACGAGAATGACTTCATCCACGACCTCCAACGGCACCTCGCGATAGGTCCGTTCCAGGGTTTTTGCGGCGTTATACGCCGGCATTACGGTTATAATCCTTTTACCGTTCAGCAAAACGTCACTCCCTCAAGCTATAGCTGCAAGTTTTATCACAGGAGTCCAGGGTTGAACACTACCATTGCAAAAGAACAGGATACTTCTTCTCCACATTCGAAATACCGGCTTTTCGGCCGGCAAGACTTACCCGTACCTGAAGGTGGACTTTTTGCTTCTGTCCGCAAACAAAAACTCCTGGTCTCATTACTCTTAATCGCAGTTACACTCTTACTTTATGCACCGCTCAAGGAACACAAGTTTATTAACTATGACGACCCTGCCTATGTGACCTCGAACCTACGGGTGCAACAAGGCCTGAGTTGGAAGAATGTCATTTGGTCTTTCAAGACCACCTCAGTTGCTAATTGGCACCCACTAACTTGGATTTTCTACCTGCTGGATTGTCAACTTTTCGGCCTTAATCCCGCAGGACACCATTTCACCAATCTTCTCTTGCATGTCATCAATGTCGTTGTTTTGTTTCTCCTGCTCCACCGCGGGACCGGTGCTCTATGGCGGAGTGCATTTGTGGCGGCTCTTTTCGCTTTGCACCCGCTGAACGTTGAGTCGGTGGCCTGGGTCGCCGAATTGAAAAACGTATTGAGCACATTATTCTGGCTTTTGACCATCTGGGTCTACGGTTGGTATGCGCGCAACGTCAACTGGAAGCGTTATCTGGTAGTGGTTGTCTTGTTTGCTCTGGGCTTGATGGCGAAGCCGATGCTTGTGACTCTGCCATTTGTGCTATTACTGTTGGATTACTGGCCACTTCAACGAATGAGGTTGGGGCACAGCCAGGACTCGAACCCTCAATCTAAGGATTTCTTTGCGCTCATTCTTGAAAAAGTTCCCTTGATATTGCTATCGGTCGCAAGTTCTGTCATCACCGTCATCGCTCAAAAATCTGGCGGGGCACTGGCGCCGGCATCTGCCATTCCGCTGCGAGCGCGTATCTTCAATGCGCTTTTTGCCTATGCGGATTACATTGTGAAGATGTTTTGGCCGCAGAATTTGGCGGTCTTTTACCCAATACCAACTCATGGTTACCCATGGTGGCAACTGACGGTGGCTACATTGCTCATTGCCGTTATTACAGCAATTGTTTTAAAGGCAAGAGACCGGCGTTATCTGCTGGTTTGCTGGCTTTGGTATTTAGGTACGCTGGTTCCGGTGATTGGGCTTGTTCAAGTGGGAGGCCAATCCATGGCCGATCGCTATGCCTATGTGCCCTTGATTGCAATATTCCTCATGATTGTCTGGAGCGCGGCAGAATGGGCCATGGGCCGCAAATTTCTCCAGCATGCCTTGAGTGTGGCTGCAATTTGCATACTCATTGTTATTTCTCTTGCTGCACGTCATCAAATAATTCAGTGGCACGATGACTTTATTTTGTTTACTAATATCCTCAAAAACTCGCCACGGAATCCTATTGCCCATAACAACTTAGGAACAGCTCTCGCAAACTCGGGAAGATTAGATGAGGCAGCGCCGCATTTTTATGCCGCCGAGGTGATTAATCCACAAGACGCGGAAGTCCACTATAATCTCGGCCGTTATTTTTTGCAGAAAGGCAAACCTGATCAAGCCATACCTGAATACGGACTTTGTTTATATTGGACTGGCAATCAAACTTTGGCCGCAAAGGCACGCTTTGACCTTGGACTGGCATTCTCTCAAACGCACCAGGTTGAGCAAGCCAAGGCTAATTATCGTGCTGCAATCAAGTTGAATACTGAAAGTCCTCAAGCCTATGTAAACCTCGGCGTAATCTTATATTCGGAAAAAAAAACAGATGAGGCAATGGGCCTTTTTACCCAAGCACTCCAGGTTCAGCAGGATGCTTTAGCATATTTTTGGATGGGCAGAATTCTGCAAGATGAAAACAAGTTACCGGAAGCTCTGAAAGCCTACCGCGCTGCACTCACAGCATCGCCAAATTTAGTCATGGCACAACACAACATAGATTCCATTTTACAGACGCAAAATTTTGATCAAAAGAAACCCCACAATTAAGGGTTTGCTCCTTGTTGACGCAAGGTGACGTTTTCTGTCATTTAGCACGACATTTTTTGTTACTTTATGCATATAGTCAATATTCTCGGTCGAATCTCACTGAATATTTGGAATGAACTTAATTGAAGGTTTTCTGTAAGTGATTGAATGAAAACGACTTTCACTCAGCACTGTCGCTCAATAATTGGTCGGTAAATGTGGTACGCAAAGTGCTCCACAAGGTAGTCGGCTAAAAAAATTCTAGAGTAAGTGGCATCCAAATTTCTCGGGAAAAGGAAACTTAAGGATTATGAAAAAACAAAAAGGCTTTTCGTTAATTGAATTGTTGATTGTGGTAGCGATCATTCTGATCATTGCAGCCATCGCAATTCCTAACTTGATTCGCGCCAGGATTTCGGCCAACGAATCTGCAGCGGCGGCGGCCACACGTACCATCGCTACGGCTGATATTCAGTATCAGACCTCATTTGGCTCTTATGCCCCCAATCTCAGCTCCTTGGCGTCCCCGGCGGCAGGTTGCCCAACCGGCACAATCCCGCCCAGCACAAATGCATGCTTGATTGACTATGCACTTGGGAACGCAGTCCCTGCTACCCCCAAGAGCGGATACGCTTTTGTGGCGGCAAACTCCAATGGTGGACAGAGCTTTGTCGAGGGTGGCACGCCGGTTACTCTGGGAAGAACCGGAAATAAATCGTTCTGCGCAATTGAGGATGGCGTTGTGCATTTTGATCCTACTGGCGCTGCTGCCGGCACCGCAGGTGCAACTGCCTGCATTGCATTGTCACCAATTGGCCAGTAAGTCAGTTTGATTTTGGCGAAGTACCTGGGGGAGGGTACAAGCCGGGAGGCGCCAGAAGCAATTCTGGCGTCTTTCTTTTTACAGCATAGTTCATTTGGAACTTAGATTGCTTGATACTAATACATACGATCTATTAATAAATACGGATCTATGAAGAATTTTTAGCAACCGCTGGACAAAGGGGGAGGGTTTGCTATGCATAAGCAAGAGGGTTTCTCGTTGATAGAACTGCTGATTGTTGTGGCGATTATTCTAATCATTGCGGCTATTGCGGTTCCCAGCTTGATTCGTGCCAGAGTTTCGGCCAATGAATCTGCGGCGGCCGCAGCTACCCGCACAATTATTACGTCCGAAGTTCAGTATCAAACCGCATTTGGGTCTTATTCTCCTGACCTTCCTTCACTGGGACCACCGGCCGCTGGGTGCCCACCTGGTGTCCCGCCGAGCACAAATGCCTGCCTGATTGACTTTGCTCTTTCTAACGCCGGCACAAACTCAAAGAGCGGTTACGTTTACGTTGCTAGCTCAACGAATGGGGCTGGCTCACAAACATTTGTAGAAGGCGCTTCGCCGAGTACTCCTGGACGTACGGGCGTTAAGACATTCTGCGGTACCGAAGATGGCGTGGTCCGCTTCAATCCAAGCGGAGGCGCGGTCCCAGGGACCCCAGCCGGGTGCACTGCCTTATCAATGATAGGAAACTGAAATTGGCGGTCATCAGAAAGCCCTTTTATGCTTCGCGACGAATCGGATTATTCCGGCGCCTTCTCAGTTAGTACGCAAGCTTTTCTCGTTTTGGAGTAGCTTGCGCTGGATAGAGATAACACTCTGTTGCGCTTCTCCCAACGTGGGGTAAATTTTCACGGCCTGCTGATAGACAATTAATGCTTCTTGCAATCTATTTTGACTCTCTAAATTTTTGCCCAAATGCAGATATGCGAGGTCGCTGGGAGCGATCTGGATTGACTTCGTAAAGTTCAGAATCGCTTCATTACTATTTCCCTCACTTTCCTCAAGCAAACCTAACCTCAGGTATGCAAAAGACTGTTGAGGATCAAGGCTTATTGCTTCACCATATTCAATTCTTGCTTCCTGGTTCCTGCCTGAAATAGCCAGCGCTCTGCCCAGCAGCGCATGTGTCCGGGCCTGGGAACGAGGATCATCGGTTAATTGCAACGCAAGTTTACACTCAATGATTGCTTTTTCTGGTCGGCCATTTCGAAGCAACGAAGAAGCATAATAGTAATGAGCATCTGAAGACTTCGGACTCATTCCTACGAGAATCCGATAGCCTACCAAAGCTTCCGCTGATCTGCCAGACTGTTCAAGAGCATTCGTCAAATTTGCCTGAGCAATATTATTGTTCGCTGTCACTTCTAAAGCATGGGACCATAATGAGACGCTGTCGTGCCAGTACTCCAGTTGATGGCGAGTATCCACAGAAAGAGCGATGAGTACGCAGAAACTGGCTACAGGCAAAAAATATTTGGGAATTTGCAATTTGTTGGACCAATCTGCAATCGCCCAGACGATGAACACGTAAAAGCCAATGAGCGGAATATAAACATATCGGTCCGCAATCGCCTGAGCTCCGATCTGAATGAACCCAATCACGGGCACTAATGTTGCTAGATACCAAAGCCAGCCCGTTAGCAGATAACGGTGTTTCCGGCCAAGAAGTGCCAAAGTAGATAAAGATACCAGCACGAATCCTGCCACGATAAGCTTCCAAAGCGGAGGTGGGTTGAATGCCAGGGGATAGAAAACCGCCAAACGTGTCGGCCAGAATGTTTTAAAAATATACTCTGCATAGGAAAACAATACATTTTTAAGGCGAACATCCAGAGGAACTACATAATTTAACTTCGTAGCTTCTAACGATTTCTGTGCAATCAACGTAATGATGGAGCTTATAACTGACAGCAACACCAGAGGAGCTTTTTCGAGGAAAAGACGGCGCCAATGGGCTGGAGGAATTACCCCGTTGCTTTGCCCAATCCGGCCAAAAGGCCAATAGTCCAACAGCAATAATACAAACGGCAAAGTAACAACCATTGGCTTTGCCATTAAACCCAGGACAAAAAATGCCACGACAGCCAAATAACGTTTCATGCCAGGCTTGTGCACATACCAGCCATAGGCTGCAATCGCCAGCAACCAGAAGAGAGTACTCAGAACATTTTTGCGTTCGGCCACCCATGCTACGGATTGAACATTTAAAGGATGGAATGCAAACAGAGCAGCTACAATCCAACTGCGCCACAAAAAACCTGTGCCGTAATACAACACAGAAAACAGGAGCACGACATTAAGCACGTGCAACAGCAGATTGGTTAAATGGTAGCCTGCAGGATTAAGCTTAAAAATCTGATAGTCCACCATGTACGAGAGCCAGGTAAGTGGGTGCCAATTTGCTACATCGGTTGTAGTAAAAGCCCAAACGAAGTTGCTCCAGCTCAATCCTGACTGAACATGGAGATTCTCAGTAATGTAATCGTTATCGTCGTAATTGAGGAACCTGCATTCGCTCAGTGGGTTGAAAAGAAGAAGCGTAGCTGCAACCAGGACCAGCGAAAGGACAACAAATTTTTTCTGTTTAGAATTGAATAAAGCATGCACAGAAAGATTGCCGTCTGGTTTTCCTTGAACTGGAGCAACCGTACTCGTAAAATCACTTCCTTTGCCGGAGACAATTCCAAACACAAATCTTAGCTCTCAGCCTTAATGGTTTTTGCGATTCTCAATGCCTTGCTGTTGGGCAAGGCCTTGGTTAATTGAATCAATGGCCTTCTGGGCTTCTGTCATGCCAGGCGTAATCGCCAACGCTTGCCGGTAGGCCCAAATCGCTTCATGCAATCGGTTTATTTGCTGCAATGCCCGGCCTAAGTACAAATACCCCAAGTTGCTTGGGGCGAGTTTTACTGCTGCGGCAAATTGGAAAACTGCTTCTTTGAATCTCCCTTCTTGCTGCAACAGTAGGCCATAATTGATGTGAGGTTTGTCTGCCGATGGAGCAAGTCGTATAGCTTCCTTGAAATCTCTTTCGGCCTCGGCATTTTTTCCCAACTGGCTGAAAGCTACGCCTCGGCTATTGTACGGAAGCGCCTTTGTTTCTTCTTCTTTCATGAGCGCAAGAGCGAGGTCACTCTGATGAACAGCTTCTTCTGCCATGCCAAGTCTAAGGAGCGGCACCGTAATGTTGTAATGCGGAGTTGCAACCGGCGGATTATCGGCAAGCGCGAGCTTATATTGGATCAAGGCTTCCTGCGGTTTGTTCAGAAGTAATAGAGCGTTGCCAAAGTTCAGGTTTGCCTGCATATTGTTTCCCGTGACTTGGATAGATCTTGACCACAGAGTCACGCTGTCACGCCAGTACGCCAATTCAAGTCGCGTATCTACGGATAGTACGAAGAGCGCACATGCTGCCATTGCCAGCACGATATTTCTTTTAACAACTGTCAGATTTCCCATCCAGTCGGCGAGCAGCCAGACTACTATGAGGAAGATCCCCATCAACGGAATGTATGCGTAGCGATCTGCCATGGCCATGCCCCCCACTTGCACAATACCCAGGACAGGCACCAGGGTTCCCAGGTACCAGAACCAACCAACGGGCAGATAACGTTTCTCGCGCATGCGCAAGACAATGATCGTGGTCAGAGCCAGAAACAAAGTTGCTAAGACGATCTGCCAGGAAGGAATGGATTTCTGTGGATGAGGATAATATATTGCCAGATGCGCTGGCCAGAACATCTTATAGATGTAGGTCAAGTAGGATGTCAAAGCGTTTTCAATACGAAACTTCAATGGCACTTGAAGGACGTCCATGGCTCCAACGGAATTTTGCGCTTTCAAAGTCACCACACAACTGAACACAGCGAGCAGGGCTAGAGGCAGTTTTTCCAGAACAAGCCGAAAAATGTTCCCAGAAACGCCTGTTCCTTTTTCAAAGATGTTAATACGTCGCAATGGCCAATAATCCAATAGAAGTAGTACAAAAGGCAGTGTTACGACCATGGGCTTGGACATGATCGCCAAAACAAACAATCCAACCACAGATAAATAACGCCTCCATGTTGGCTTGAATACATACCATCCGTAAGCCCAGATGGTCAGAAGCCAAAAGGTAGTGCACAGTATGTTTTTTCTTTCAGATACCCACGCAACAGATTCAACATTAAGAGGATGTACCGCAAAGAGGGCGGCTACAAAAAAGCTGCGCCCAATAGACCCTGTGCCGCGTTGCAACAATAGGAACATCAGCACTGCATTGATTGCATGCAGTAAAAGATTCATGAAATGATGCCCGGCAGGATTGGCGCCAAAAAGTGTGCAATCGAGCATGTGTGAAAGCCATGCTAATGGATGCCAGTTGGCTGCTTCTTCGCTGGTGAAGGCCCAAAGTAGGTTATTCCACGTCAAACCGGACAAAACGTGGGTATTCCCTGTGACGTACGCATTGTCGTCGTAATTGACGAACTCAAGACTTTTCACAGGCTGATATACAAAAAGCGTGATAGCAAACAATGAAAGGCCTAAGACCATCACTTTTTTTGGGGTCGAGCCAAAAAACCCGCTCAATAGGGACGTATGCCTTTTCGCTGCTGCTGGTGTTGTTAGTGGCATAGGTCAGGTTTGACTTGGCAACTTCTAGACAAAGAGTATACAGCTATAATATTTGGAACCATCTGAATCAATATGGTATTGATGGATTCCTTTCTTGTGGTGTAGTCGTCTGCTTTCTCGATATCGCATCGATGCGGTTCTGGATTTCGGTGGAATCCGATGAAATCTGCAAAGCTTGACGATATGCGGTGAGCGCCTCCACCAACCGGTTCTCCCGTTCCAAGGCTTGTCCCAGATAGAAATAGGCTGCACTGGTGGGAACAATCTCCAATGAGTGGGAAAGATTGGAAATTGCTCCGTTTAGATCGCCTTCCAGATACAAATGTACGCCTAAATTCAAATATGCCCTGTATTGCATGCCATCGAGTTGTATGGCTTCCCGATAGTGTGCCTTGGATTTTTCCATGTCGCCCATTTGTGAATAGATAGCTGCCATTTGAACATGCGCATTGGCTGCCGCAATGTTGCTTTGCGTGTAGAGCAGCGCTAGCTGAAATTCCTTGAGGGCTCCTTCACGGTCTCCTTGATAGACACGGTATGCTGCAAGATTAAAATGGGCCATTTCGTCATTTGGTTTGATCACTAAAGCGGAGTAGAAATGATACGCCGCCTCATCCAGTCTGCCTTTTTCCGCTAAAGCTGACCCCAAACAAACGTGGGCTGTAGCATTATTGGACGTCACCTCAAGCGCGTGAGAAAACAATGCAATGTTATCCTGCCAGTAGCCAAGCTGAATACGCGTACTCCACGATAAAGCAAGTAGTACCCCGACGCAGGCTCCTCTTAAGAGATACTTTGAGACTTGAGTGGCTGGTACCCACTCCGAGATACTCCAAACGATCATCAGAAAAAGCCCAATCAATGGGATATAGGCGTAGCGGTCTGCCATTGCCTGGTTGCCAATTTGAATTAGCCCTATGACGGGGACGAGGGTCCCTAAATAGAAAAACCATCCCACCCGCAGGTAACGCTGTCGCTTAAACCGTAATACCAACCAGGTGATTAACATCAGTAGTGCGGCAGCAAGCACAATCTTCCAGGCAGCAGAAGTGCTACCCGGATGCGGATAAAAAATAGCCAATTTGGAAGGCCAAAATGTCTTATAAATATAGCCGGCATAAGCAAGCAGTGCATTTTCGAGACGAACTGTAAATGGATAGGCAGTAGCAGATTTTACTGCCCCGCCAGATTTCTGGGCGATTACAGTGATGACTGCACTTGCAACAGACAGCATCATCAAGGGAACTTTTTCAAGAAGGAGCGCAAAGAAATCCTTCGATTGAGGGTTTGTGTCTCTGCTCTGACCAAATCCAAATCTCATCCGTTGTAGCGGCCAGTAGTCCAACAGCAGGAAGACAAATGGCAGGGTCACAACCATAGGCTTTGCCATCAACCCCAGGACAAATAGTCCAGCTACCGTTAGGTAACGTTTCCAATTGGGGTTCAACACGTACCAACCATACGCCAAGATGGATAACAGCCAGAACATCGTGCTTAACAGATTCTTTTGCTCCGAGATCCACGCTACAGACTCGACGTTGAGCGGATGAACGGCAAACATAGCGGCAACCATGAAGCTACGCCACAGAGAACTTGTACCCCGACAAAGCACAAGAAATAAGAGCGCTGCATTTACCGTATGCAAGATGAGGTTCGCAAAGTGATATCCCGCTGGGTCAGCTTTCGAGAACTGGCCAATCAACATATAAGATAGCCACGTCAAGGGATGCCAGTTTGAGAAATACGTGGTGGTGAATGCCCACATGACATTCTTCCAGCTTAGACCGGCAAGCACGCGGGGATTGCCGCTGACATACACGCCGTCGTCGTAGTTAATGAAACCATGATGGATAACAGGTTCGTAGAGAAGTAAAGTTCCTGCGATGAGGGTTGTGAGGGCCAGGACAAAAAGCAAACCATCTTTCCGGGTAGAAGAAACAGAGGCCGGGTCACCGCAGTTACGTAAGTCGTTTTCGAGCATGCTCATAGGAACAGCAGATAAGTCCTCATAGTTGGGATACAAGGCTATATTAGTGCAATTAACTCACATTTCTGGTTTGAAGTCGAAGTAAGTAAGGCGCACGATCCCATCCAGGAATCAAACGCTGAAGCTACATCAGACTTGAGCGATTTTCAGCAGGCAAGCGAGTCGCGGGAGATTTTAAGCTTATCCAGATTTCCCAGCACGGTCACAGCAATCCGGTCAGGCTGGAAGTATTCCTGGGCCAAAGCCTGCAAGTCTGGGGCTGTCACGGCTTCAATGCGCTCGATGATTTCGTCCAGTCCGAAGAAGCGGTCAAAATACATTTCCTGGCGGGCCAGATTCGACATACGCGAGGTGGAAGATTCCAGACTCAGCATGAGGTTGCCTTTGAGCTGATCTTTGGCTCGACAAAGCTCATCTTCCGGGATCCCATTTTCTTTCAGGCTGCGGAACTCGCTGACCACCGACTCCACGACCTTGGGTGCCGACTGGCGTGAGGTTCCGGCATAGACGGAAAGGCAGCCCGTATCCCGGTACGGACTCAATTCGCTGAAAATTGCATACACCAGCCCCTGCCGTTCGCGGACGTTCTGGAAAAGACGCGAACTCATGCCTCCTCCCAACAATGTGTTGAGAACATAAGCGCTGTAGCGTCGCTCGTGAGAAATAGGATGGGCGGGGACGCCGAGGCAAATCTGCACCTGCTCCAGTGCTTTTTTATTGCGCATGATGATTCGCGCCTTCACCTCGGGCGGTGTATCATGCAAACCATTTTTCCCCGGCTTAAAATTCTGGAAGCGCTCGTTTACCAGTTCCACGAAACGCTTGGCGTCCAGGTTTCCCGCTGCAGCAATAATGATGTTTTCCGGATGAATGTGCTTACGGTAATAACTCTGCAGCAGCTCCTGATCAAAGGCGCGGACGGTTTCTTTGGTGCCTAAAATTGGCTTGCCCAGGGGATGATCCTTCCAAAAATTCTGCGTAAAAATCTCATGCACGAGGTAATCGGGGTTGTCCTCATCCATCTTGATCTCTTCCATGATCACGCCACGCTCGCGGGCAATGTCATTTACATCGAGGACGGGATTCAACACCAGATCGCTGAGGACATCCATGGCAATGGGCATGTGTTGATCGAGAACTTTGACATTAAAACAAATGCATTCTTTCGCGGTGAAAGCATCCATGTTCCCACCGATGGAATCCACCTGGCGGGCAATTTGCTCGGCGCTACGGCTTTTGGTCCCTTTGAAGACCATGTGCTCAAGGAAATGCGAGACGCCGTTGGCCTCTGGTTCTTCGTGACGCGAGCCGGTGCGCACCCAGATTCCGATAGAAACCGACCGTATATGCGGCATGGTCTCCGTTAGAACGGTCAACCCGTTGGGTAAAACTTTGCGATATATGTTGCGCGGCTCATCTACCATTTTCTGTTCTGCTTTCATTGCGTGCTCTTCCCACCCTGTCTTCAACGTACAATAACTACAGGTTCACTTTTGTTAAGACTGTTGAAAGAAGATTCCAGGACGAGAACCATCTACAATTATAGACAGTTATTTGATGCATGGGTCAGCAGCTAAAATGCGCTTTATTGGGCCTTTCTTTTCAAGAACTTACGGGGATTATTGAAGGATTTGGCCAACCCCCATACCGCGCCCGGCAGCTTTACCAGGCCATTTACAGCCAGCGGCAGGGGACATTACAGGCTATTTCTACCCTGCCTGCAGATTTCCGCAATCAGCTCTCCGAAGAAGGTTACAGCATCGGTCTGCCTGCAATTGAAAAGAAATTTTCTTCTACCGACGGTACCATTCGTTATCTGATGGCTTTTGCCGACGGCCAAAGTGTTGAAACCGTCTGGATGCCTGAGGGCGATGGTGGAGAAGCAGGGGATGGATCAGAAGCCGACCTGGAAATAACGGATGAACTTCTTCCCTCAGGCCAGGCAACGGGAGGCTGGCAGGAAGGCAAATTTCATCGTGCAACAATTTGCATTTCAAGCCAGGCTGGCTGTGCGGTAAATTGTCAGTTCTGCATGACCGCTTTACTGGGGTTGCAGCGCAACCTGGCTCCTGGCGAGATTGTTGGACAGGTTCTTGCCGTGCTGAACGACCGCAACGTAAATATTGACCGCGAGCGCATCAACCTAGTCTTCATGGGGCAAGGGGAGCCGTTTTTGAACTATGAAAGCTTTATGCAAGCGGTCCGTCTGTTAAGTGATCCTGAGGGAATTGCGATTCCTGCCTCGCGCATGACCGTTTCCACTTCTGGTATCGTTCCCCGGATTTACGATTTCGGCAAAGAGCAGCTCCGCCCAAAGCTGGCGATTTCTCTGAATGCCTCAAACGATGACGTCCGTTCCGGCATCATGCCCATCAACAAAAAATGGGGTTTAGAGAAATTGCTGACGGCTGCCCGCGAATTTCCTCTGCGCAACCGTGAACGATTAACTTTCGAATACGTATTGCTGGATGGAGTGAATGACGAGGTACAGCACGCCCGCGAGGTAGTGGAATTGGTCCGAGGCATACGGGCCAAGGTGAACCTGATTGCTCTTAACCCCGGTCCGGAAATTGATTTCAAGACTCCTGTTGAACAGCGCGTGCATGCCTTTCAGAAAATCCTGCGCGACGCCGGCATTCCGGCTTACATCCGCCGGCCACGCGGACGTGATATTTACGCCGCCTGCGGTCAGCTTAAGCGTACGGTTGCGTAGCCGTCCATTGATCAAATCATTGAAATCCAACCATCATTCCTAAATCTGGCTGTAAAATTCCCATTGTAGGATTCATAAGGTGATTGCAGGATGAACACTCCGCGCAGCTATCGCAGCCAGGATTTCGATGAACTCTGGCGCATTGACCAGGAGTGTTTCCAACAAGGCATTGCCTACTCCCGCCGTGAACTGGCCTGGTACATGAACCGGTCAAGAGCTTTTACTTTAGTAGCGGAAGAAGAGGCCGGCAGAAAAATTATGGGGTTTGTGGTTGCTGAGTCAGATCCTGCCGGCATAGGACATATCCTGACCATTGATGTGCGCCCCGGAGGCCAACGTGCAGGAACAGGGTCTCTGCTGCTGAAAGCCGCCGAGCGCTATCTCCTGCAAAAGAAATGCAAAGCGGTTTTGCTGGAAACTGCCGTTGACAATGCCGTTGCGCTGGCCTTTTATAAGCACCACGGTTATGCCGTGGTTGAAACCATTCCGCGCTACTACCTCAACAGCATAGATGCGCTGGTCATGGGCAAACGCCTGGAGGCCGTAAAGGTAGTCAAGGCTGGCTCGATCAAGGTCAAAAAGACCAGGGCGAAAAAAATATGAAAAAATGCTCCTTTGGGGGGACTATAATTCACCTTAGGCCCCTTAACCTTCGTGCAGGCCACTCGTCTAATCTACAGCCGGCCGAAGCAATACCTGGGACCGGTTTGAATGCCCGAAAAAGAGGTGACGTATGTCGCTCTTGACTGTGCTGATGATAGTCTGGGGAGTGCTCACCGGTATTTTTGTTCTTCTGCTGATCTACCGTAGCACCTTGGCAATGCATGAGGATGATCAGCTATTTCTCAATGATGCCGAATCCCACTTACAAAATGAGCAAACCGAACTGCTGAAGCGCATGGATCAAATCCGGCCGTTTCTGCGCGTGCTGGGCGCTGGCTCCGGACTTCTGATTCTGGTGATTGGCGGTTTGTGGATCTGGCAAGGAATCGCGCAAAACCATCTATAACCGGTTTGTGCTCGTACTGGTTTGTTTTGACGAAATTGGCCCATCCTGAGAGCGCCCGGCTCTCAGGATGGGTGGTTTTTTGTTTATGTTCCGGGAAACCCATGCGCTGAAGCATGGGTTTTCGTTTTTCCGGCCGGTAATCTGTGTTTTAATTCTTAAATGGCGCGAAAGTGGCGGAATTGGCAGACGCACCAGACTTAGGATCGAGTACAGGACATTTGTGGGGATTTGTGAGAAGGTGTAGACGCTAGCAAAATCAGCGGCTTCCCTTTTTGAAATACCACGGAAACAAACGCTCCTATACGCGTACTCGCTACAGTTTCCGCTACAGTTCAGAAGCGCCAAATCGTCATTCCGTGCACGTCACCGCACACGCCTACCCTCCTGGACCACCAAGAAATGCCCCTTCACCAGGACGGATTTCCGCGCAAGGGGGTGGGGGTATACACAGGGCACAACCGGGGACGCTCCTTCCCTCCCACTGCTTTGGTTCCAATTTTTTCCAGGAATTTTTTGTGTGATTTTTTGGCTCGCTTTGTCACCGTGGTAACGGCAGGCAGAAATTTGTTACTTATCGAGGCCGCCACTATCGTCCAGATTCCGGACTACGCTCTGTCAGCGAGGAATGCCTGATTAGAGCATTTCGTTCGGGTCTTCCGTGTCCGGGTTGTATCCCAGAAACGGGTCGTAGCCTAGCTCTCCGCGATGCCTGCCTCCGGTTTCTGTGGTGAGTCGGGCGAGTTCATGAACTGGTTGAATGCCTCCAAGCTCTGGAAGCCTAGATACTCCATGAGTTGCTTCTCCCTGGCGGTCGGCAACCTCTGGCCAGATTGTGCTCGCGTAATGCAATTCTCTGCTGCAAGCACCGATTCCGTGATGTTGTCTATCAATTTTGCTGTGAGATTAAACAGCGGTCGGGAAAAAACCAGACACACCAGGATACCCAGTCCCAAAATGTCCGCCGGTACCAGCAAAAAGCGAAGCCCATACAGCACTCCGTGAAAGCTCCACGTTGCAGAGCCTCCACGTGGAAGCACCAGGAGTATGCCTAGAGGGATGATTGCGGGCACGGCCCACGCAATGGCCTGCAGGAGTCGAATGCGGCATCGCGTCAATCTTGAAATCTGTTTCCAACCCCGCTCCCTTTCCCATTCCTCAAAGCGAACCTTATAGTTGTAGCCTGCCTCGAACGGGTTACCCGTAGTGAATGAGCCTATCAAGACAAGCCCGGCGAACAGCAACAGCAATACGATGTCAACCCACGGGAAGCCTCTCATCATTGAATTCTGCAACCTCCTGCGTTTTGAACTACCCGCTATGAGTCAGGGCTTGGGCGGATTTAGCACCAGCAGCCAAATCTTTTTTTCTGTATGTAGCAAGCGCAACCTGATAAAGGGCGAACCAAAAGACAAGGTGGAAGCCCAATCCAAATCGGATCATGAGCATCGCAACGGCGAACACAATTCCCAGCCATCCCAACCGTAGTTTGGCATTTACCTGCGCATTGTCCCAATTACAGTTGAGTCTGCGGCGCTTAGCGATTGCCACGATCAGCCAGCCTAAACCAATAAAGAAGAGCAAAACCAACAACGCCGCGAACGCCGATGTGGGTGATTCCATGATGATGCCTTTATAGGAACTGACGGCTTTGGCCGATTGGTAGACTAAAGGCTACACCTGAATATAAACGGGTGTCCACTAGAATTGGCATCCGCTTCGGCAAACGCCTGCGCCGGGAACGAGAACGAAAGGGGTGGTCTCAGGTGGACATGGCCGAAAAGCTGGGCATAGATCGCAGCTACATATCTGACATGGAACGGGGAAAGAAGAATGTGTGCCTGCCGACCCTGGAAGTGATCGCCTCCGGCTTCGAGTGTACGATCAGCAAGCTACTTTCCGGGATTGAGAAAGAGTAAAGTGTCCCAAACACAACCCCCGGCTCCGGTGATCGCACGCCATTGAGCGCAAATGCAAGTTTAATTAATGGAATGCAAGATTGCGCACGAAAGGCAGCTAAGCCGTTGACAGGATGTGGGAACTGGTCATTACAGCAGCAAGAACTTAACACGGAAGCGACCTACGGAGCTGCGGGAGTGGTGTGCGTTCCAGTTCCAGCAAGCCAGCTCTTACAAAAATTAGAAATCATCTTGCGTTTTGGCTGGCGGTAGTGACCTGATCCATAAACGTTGGATCACGAGACCGACTAACCACCGACTAACCTTAGGTCTCCGTTGCCGGGCATCTTAAGCCGTGGTTGGCTCAACACTCTCTTGACCGTCTTTATTGCTAGCCGATGCGGGCCATCCCTTGATCGTTATGACATGCGAAAGCTGCTGTTGCACGTGGTAATTCAGTGTCACTTCCTGATATAGAAGCTGCGAGTTGCCAAGCATCTCGAATTTCCTTGGCAGTAGGCAGAGAAAAAAAGTGTAGCCGCGGAAATTAAAGCGACCCGCCACTAGGCGGTTCTGTTCATCCGTCATCGGGGTGAACTTGACCCTGTCCATCGAATCAATGTTTTCACCGGCGCAAGCGGCAACGTAAAGACCAGCTCCGTTTTCAAATTGACGCCGCCCGAATGCTATCTCAACAAGCTCCTTCGATGGGGTTCCTTTCGGGTGCGAGCCTGCGCCTATTGGCCAATCTCCATTGAAGCTCAGATTGACAAGTGTCTTCAGAAACCATCGTTCGAGGAGTGGGCCATCTATGTTCATCCGCTTTGTATCCCAGTGACTCAGCAGCTTAGGCAGCTTTTCGCGGACCTGATTCAGACGTATTGACTCACGGAAAACATTGAATGCGTGCAAAGCGGCAGCATCCAAATCGCTAAGGCCGCTGTTATGTTTTTTGCACAGAATCTTGGCTACTAGGTTCTATAGACCTATACTCTTGGGCTCTTTCAGGCACCACTTAAAACCCTGAACCATGATCTGGTCGTCGTTGAACAGGCATTGCGAGACCACATGTTCACGCGTGATCTTGTGGTCGCAATCCCCCAAAGACCTCGCCCAACAGTTTGCGGTCGCCGATAGCGGTGTGCCATATTTGGATTTGGACGCTCTCACTATTCTAACGCCCGTTGCCCCGACCATTCGAACTGCAACTACAAGATGGCATTTGGGCAGTGGTGGATTTTCAATCCCCTGACGCCGCTCCGATTAACAAGGTCGAGACAGACCCAATGAAAGCCAGACAGCACACTCATACCGCATTAAGTTGGGCTATTCGTTGTCGTCTATCTCATTGTGTTGGCCATGTAGGGCAAAAAGGTTACGAGGATCAAAGACGTAGCAATACCTTATCCAATGATGGAGGCCAAAGATGTCGTTATAAATAACCTTGCCATAAGCCCATACTCTCAATTCTCCATTCAAAACATGTTGCCAATTGTCCCTGCTAAGATTAAACAATCCACTATTACCATAGTCTCCGTTTGGGAAAATTACGGCGCTACTCCCGGTGGGATCAGGGAAGTTGAAAGCAGGTTCTCGATTTTTTTCGACAGCTTCAACATTCAACCCAAGGTTGGCGTTTTTGGCTGGC
>Ga0207127_10152_pt1 | contig 17050 bp, 12 predicted proteins | sample Alteio_BWMinHeat_17_FD_153574 | JGI IMG/M metagenome (GOLD analysis project Ga0207127, IMG submission 153574) | Enriched cells from forest soil in Barre Woods Harvard Forest LTER site, Petersham, Massachusetts, United States -... | ecosystem: Environmental > Terrestrial > Soil > Temperate forest >...
GCCGTTCCCGGGTTGATCAGATAGGTGAACAGCACATCCCCGTTAAACCGCTTGCTGTTCTGCAGGGTTGTAAGAGCAGGGTTTGACAGCGTGGAATCGTACTCACCGATCAAGCGCAGGGAAAACTCTTTCGTGAACTGGTAATTCCACTTTGACCGCATGATGTGGTTGTTGAAGATGTTCTGTCCGGTTTGCTTGTCCAGCAGTCGCGTCAGCAGATAAGTGTTGTCAATCGTCAAGCTTTTGGTGGGGCGCACTCTGGCATTCATTGTGATGCCCGTAAAGTTCGCCAGCACCGGCGGCCCGTTGCGGGGAACAAAGTTCGTGGCCGTTCCTATATCAATCTCACCGCTTAACCCCACTGACTTGAAGTACGTGGTATTGATCGCCGGACCCCACAACACATGCGCGTAGTCGCGATTGCCGGGCAGCGTGGAAAAGTCGATCGGTCGCAACCGCTCATGTTCCAATTGACCGAACACCGCCAGAAAAGTCTGCCTGGGCAGTTCAACCTGATAGTTGGCGTTGCCAAGATAATTCAGCCGGGTACCGTTATGGTCCCAGATGGAGTTTTCACTAAACCTGGGACCGTGCGAAACCAGTACCTTTCCTTCCGGATGTCGCGTGTAACCGAAGAAGGTGTTGTATTGCCGGATATCGGCACGCGGCACAAAGCCGGCCTCCGTCGTGAAACCCCGCGAGATGTCCTGATAGCTGGTGTTGTATTCAATCTTTCTGGAACTATATTCACCAAACAACAGGTATGCCGGACCTGCCAGATGAGTCCCGTCGTTCAGCTTGGTCTCGCTGGTTACAGCCTGCCCGCTGACCTGCCAATTTTTGTTGAGTTTGAACTGGGCATCAAATCCGCCAACTCGATTGAAGCCGACTTCGCACTCCGTGATGGTGCAGAAACTGTTTGGCGCGGTGTGCAGTTCTCGGTCGGTGTAAATAAATCCAATGCTGTTGTTCTTGCCTAACTCACGATTCAGCCGGAACACGCCGTAATAGGCGTCGTTGCCTGACAGCGGGTCGGTGTCAATCACGTTCTTTCCCGGCGCTCGATCGTTGGCCACAAAGGTTCCAATGGCCCAGCCGCCTACCTTGCCCGTAAGCCGCGCACCATACAGCGGATCGACCACGCGTCGTGTGAACACCAGGTTCATCGGCGTGGCAAAGTAACTGGAATTCTCCTGAAAGAATGGCCGCTTTTCGGGGAAGAAAACTTCAAAGCGCTGATTGACCGTGACTTGCGGATCGTCAGATTCAATCTGTCCAAAGTCAGGATTAATGGTCGAGTCAAAAACCAGACTGTCTTTCAAGACGATTTTTGAATCCAGTCCCACTTTGGGTTCCAGATGCTTGCCGGTAAATCGATCTCCCGCGGGGTCCCGCTCATCCAGTGATCGGAAGGCCCCCAATGAGGTGTACGGAATGAACTGCATGTTTCTTCCCGGCGATATGTGCTCGAAGCCGGCAATGTCGCCTTCATGCACCAGCAAACCCTGCACGCGCCCGGAATTTTCCGGGTAGTAAGCGCGTTCACCCGAGCGCGGAATGACACGGGCCATCAGGATTCCAAAGGTGTGAGTGGGTGAAGGCTTGAACCGTAGTGACTTGAAAGGGATTTCAAATCCCAGAATGTAGCCCTGGGGTGTGATCTTGGCAAAGGTATGCCAGACCGTGTCAAAAGACTGGTCCGGGCCGTTGGCCTCTGAGTAGAGTCCGTCCTGTTGAATGCCGTACGGGTTGGCGTAAAAGAAGTATGCGTGACGCTGGTCGTGAAAAGTGTCAAGAAAGAAGCCACACTGGTCGTCGTCATCAATCAATTCGCGGCGCAGCATGCGGGCCCGCATCAGCTTGGGATTGGAATCGAACGCCAGGTAGACGATGTAAAAACTCTTGTCCGTATATCCGAGATACGCTTCTGTTCGCTGTGAGACTGGTGAGCCATCTTTCGGATCGCGCTGAATAAATTTGGCGATCTTCAGCATTTTGCGGGCGATAAGGCTCGCCGGCTCCATCCCTTCAAAATCAACCAGCTTCGGCCCTGCGTCCAGACGAGGCACGTCGAGTGAACTGATTTCGTGAGTCAGAGAAGGGGTGTGCACTGCTGCCTTCGCCGGCAGCTCCTGATAGGCATACGCCTTCAGCCCCGACAAGGCCACCAGAATTGCCAGGAACATTTTCGCCGCTAACATGAAGACGAAGCCGCCATTACGCACGTACAGTCTCCAGTCCGCGGCGTGAGCGCAGAGCGTGCGGCTTGCAGCGCGAACTTGGTTTTCGCGAATACGGGTTTCGCGAACTCAGGTTTTTTAGACTCATGGCTTCAGAGAAGGTAAGTGTTGCAGAGTATCGCAAATTTCCGGGTCTGAAAAGGAGGTAAAACCCTGTAATTTGAACGATCTATTGACTAGAAAAGACCCGGCTGCCGGCCATACTTAATTCCAAAGTGGTCATAGGCTAGCCTGGTTGCCACACGTCCTCGCGGCGTACGATCGAGGAAGCCGATCTGTATAAGGAACGGTTCGTAAATCTCTTCCAGCGCTTCCGTTTCCTCCGCCAGCGCCGCCGCCAGCGTGCCCAATCCAACCGGGCCTCCGTTGTATTTCTGGATGATCGTCAACAGCAGCCGACGATCCACTTCATCAAAGCCATGCTTATCAACTTCCAGCATTTCCAGTGCTGCCTGGGCAGTGCTCTTATCGATGCGGCCCTTGCTGCGCACCTGGGCAAAATCGCGGACCCGGCGCAATAAGCGGTTGGCGATCCTCGGAGTGCCGCGTGCCCGGCCGGCAAGTTCCTCTGCGCCATCAGAATCAATGGCTACGCCTAAGATCTCCGCCGACCGCTCAATCACAAACTTAAGCTCCTCTGTGCTGTAAAACTCCAGACGCAGCAGGATCCCAAAGCGTGAACGCAGCGGTGCTGAAAGCAGGCCAGCGCGGGTAGTCGCTGCGACAAACGTGAATGGGCTTACATCGATGGTGTGCGTCCGTGCTGACGGACCCTGGCCAATGATGATGTCCAGTTTGTAATCTTCCAACGCCGAATACAGTAGCTCTTCCAGCGCAGGTTGCAGTCGATGGACCTCATCGAAGAATAGGACCTGGCGATCATGCAGGTTGGTCAAAATGGCCGTAAGGTCGCCTTTGATCTGGATGGCAGGACCGGCGCTCTGCTGGTAGGCAACGCCCATCTCATTGGCGATAATCGTCGCTAACGTCGTCTTGCCCAGGCCCGGCGGGCCGTAAAGCAGCACGTGATCCAGAGCTTCGCCGCGCGACTTGGCGGCTTCAATCGCCACGGACAGATTTTCTTTCACTTTGTTTTGCCCGATGAACTCGCGCAGCAGCTTGGGGCGCAATTTAAGTTCAAAAGACTCGTCCTCTTCGGCTTGCACAGCCGACACAAGGCGCTCGCGGTTTAACGCTTTGTCTTCAGCAGACATCTGGGCGATAGTAAAGCGAAATCAGGAAAAAGCCAACTGAATCTGGCTAGAGACACCGTCATCCCGACGTCCGTGAAGCGAACGCGCGCACTCTTCAGCGCGTGAGCAGGACGGAGGGACCTTGTGTTTTCTGAATCAGGTTGAGGTCGCCAAGGTATCGAAAATCCTGGCCCAACGTCTAACTCAGGGTCTTACGGAGCTTTCATGAAACGTGTTCTCATACTCGCGGCCATTTTGCTGGCGGCAATCTCTGCTTATTCGCTCGATCGTGCGCACTTCCTTGAACTGAACAAGAAAGGCCGCGAACTCCGCCAGAAACAGGACTGGAAGGGCCTTCGTGAAGTGCTGTTGGAGATTGGCAAAGAGCTGCCGAGTCCCACGCCCACCTATCTTCTTCGTATGGCTTCTGTTGAAACGCGGCTGGGTAACAACGCTCAGGCGCTCGCGTGGATGCAGCGTTATGTTGCCATGGGTCTTTCCTATGACATTTCCGCCGATGATGACCTCAAGCCTTTACTCTCTGATCCCGGCTGGAAAGCGCTGGCGGAAAAGATGAAAGTTGGCAGCCAGCCGTTTGTTCACGGCCAGAAGGTCTGTACTCTTCCCATTGCCGATCTCATGCCCGAAGACATTGCATCGGACTCAACCGGCAGAATGCTCTATGTCACCAGCATCCTTCATCACTCGGTGTACCGCGTGACTTTACCTGCGGTGAATGAATCGCAATGCCGCCTGGACGAAGTATCTTTACCTCCAACTGCGAAACGCTGGCCGACCCTCGCCGTGTCTTTTGACAATATGCGCAATCTGCTTTGGGTGACCTCCTCCGCCATGCCTGAATTCGCCAGTAATCCACCAGGAGACGATGGCAAAACGGCGTTGCTTGCCGTAGATCCCCACAGCGGGAGCGTGCTTCACCGCTATGATCTTCCTCCCGATGCCCCGGGCCTTCTGGGCGATATGACAGTCACGGAGCAGGGAAATGTTTTTGTCACGGACAGTATTGGCGGAGGCGTTTATCGCGTCCAGGGTGATTCGCAGGGCGGTTTAAAGACAGCGCAGATGGAGAAAATCGCCGGAGGTTTCTTCTCTCCCCAGACGCCTGCTCTCGCGACGGATAGCAAACGCCTCTTCGTTCCCGACTATGCCATCGGGATCGCAATCATCGATCTGAATGATCACAACAAGATCAGCTATCTCACCATGCCGGACAACGTGGCTGCCACCGGACTCGACGGACTTCTTCGGGTTGGCGATGCGTTGATCGGAGTGCAGAATGGGACAAGCCCGGCGCGCATTGTTCGCTACCGTTTAAATCACGAACAAACACGAGTGGAATCAGCGGAAGTTCTGGCCCAGGGCGAAGGTTTGGGCGAACCCACGCATGCGATTGCAGTGAATGGCAAAATTTTTGTGGTCGCCAACGTGGGCTGGAATCGAATTGACGATCACGGGAACCTGAAGCCGAATGAAAAATTTACGGCGCCGTTTCTGTTGGCATTCCCTCAGAAGGAAAACTGAAGCAGCCCAAGCGTTTCATTCCGGCGCTTATCAGCTCGGCCACGAAACAGCCTCAATCAAAAACTATCGTCATCCCGACGGCCGTTAAGCGAACGCGCGCTTTCATCAGCGCGTGAGTAGGACGGAGGGACCTTGCGTTTGGTTTTCTTGCTGTGCCTCACGCGCCCTGTGCCCGCCCTCTATTTCTTCGCCATACTTAGCTGCTCATACTGCTTTATCTGGGCCTGCAGTTCATTGGCATTCGGAGGATTGGGGATCGCTGCCAGATAATCCTTCAATTGCTGGGCTGCACCTGAGTAATCTTCTTTGCGGGCCAGGACGCTTGCCAGAAGCAGTGAAACTTCAGGATGCTTGCGATCTGTGCTGGCCTTGTACTTGCGCGCACTTGCCTCAGCAAGATCCAATTTCCCGACATTGTAGTTTGCGGCCGCGTTAAAAAAATAAGCAGAGGGGAAGGCGTATGCGTTCAGGTTGATTACCTGTGCGCTGTAGTCGGCAACATCCTGCCATTTCTTTTCCTGGGCAGCGATGACCGCAAGCCCGTAGAGCGGGTTCACAAATTGCGGGTCGGCCGCCAGAGCTTTCTTGTATTCCTCGTCGGCTTTATCCAATTGATCGTGCTGCTGATGGATGTCGCCCAGCAGAGACCATGCCGCGGCAAACTGGGGGTACTTCGCTGTGGCCTTGTCCAGTTCCTTCACTGCTTCATCAACTTTGTCTTCCGATAATGCTTTGCGGCCTTTCTCGAATGCCTGCTTGGCATCTTTCGGGGCAGCCATGCTCGTAAGGCTTACCGTGCTTCCTTTGGCATCGCCCATGCGCTTCAGGATAATCGTGCCCAGTTCGGTCTGAAATGAGTCGCCAATAGACCGCAGCATCACGGTAGAGGATTGAAAGCCGGCCAGCACGGCTCGGAATTCGCACCCGGTAAGGTTCACTGAGCCGCGATTGCCGGTCTGCCCGGAAGGCTTTTGAAGCTGCCCTGTCGCGGCCCGCGGATCATTCTCGCTGGCGTCCTGGAAGCCGAAATTCGAGCCCAACTGAATCTGAAAATGTCCTTTGAAATCGGTATATCCCTCGCGTCTCACGGATCCGTTGCAAAGGCGCTCAATGGCAACTGGCTCGGGCAGGTTGGCGCCTCCATCCATCATTACCTTGCCGGCAATAAAAGTCGGCTGAGTAGAGAGATCAGGTCCCGTAGTTGTTCTTGACGGCGTGGATCCACGATTCGAACTGGAATTTCCAGAAGTACGCTGAGCGACTGAGGTCGCGCAAAGAAGAACGGCCGATAGCAGCATCAAGAAGAGTGTGCGAGCCCTATGCGGAAATCGGATCATCATTGTTTCCTCCAACCAACCGCTTGGTTTCCGTGCCGCCGATCACACACGGATAGTGCATAAATCTTAGTCTCTTTCCAGCCACTTCGCTCGCCAAAATTTGGGGTTGAGATTTAAATGTCCCTTGCTTCAGCTTCCTGGCTTTCCGCATCCGGCAAAGGGTTGGAACTGCCCCCACGGGGATAGGCACGAAACTGCATCACCCGGAACGCAAAAGCAAAGTATCCCAGGGCCGCCCAGCCAATGGAAGCCGATATCAGCCACATGTCCTGAAAATCACGCAGAGGGATGAACGTGAATACAGCCAGCAACAGAGTGGATTCAACCGCAATAAAGGCGGCCACCAGACAATCCAGTAAACGCCATCGCGAGCCGCTGCGCAGCCGGCGCCAAGTGGTGAAATCATCCAGAAATCGTCCTGCAAAGAACCAGAAAATAATGCCGAGGACGGCGAACTCCACAATACTGAAAGCTTGCGCACCGGCAGAGTTGTCGCGCTTCGGGCCGAACAAAGCCAACTCAATGGGTAATGTCAGCGCAAACGCCGGAAGATTCACTGCCTGGGCGACTGTGAGCGGACGTGCATGAGGATTGGCACGAAGTGAAAACGTCCCGTTGTGAGGTGTTTGCGGAAAGGCGATGTAACGATAGGTGGTGACGGTAACAAACAGAAGCGCCGCAAGAGGCAGAATACGGCGAAATCTTATTCCCGTTCGCCCGCTTTTCAGCCCCTGACCCACCTGTTCCTCCGGCAATTGGCAAATGCCGCTAGTGGGTCATTTTGAAAAAATGAACCAATAGCAGTATCAGCGTCTAGCGATTCGCTCGCGAATCGCGGGCCTTTAGGCAGACGTTCATCGCGCAGCGATGAAATATTTGAACTAAACTGCACCAGTATCCAAACGCCGTCCAGCTTGCATCGGGAATGATGGGTCTTCCAATTGAGGATCTTCCAATTAAGGATCCTTGCGTGCATTCCCTAATTCCGCGATTACTTCCTGGCCCAGAAGTTTGCTACCGTCATAAAGTACCTCAATCAGGCGTGTCCGTACACCGCGGGCATTGGCCACGGCCGTTGGAAGATCAGTGCTGGGAAAGATGCCGATGATTTCCCACTTGCTCTCCCCGATCTGGACCCACAATTCGTACTGCTTCCACTTAGCCATGATTTGGCAAACACCCCGCTCACTTACAAACTTACTTCATATGGACTCAGCGCAGGCGGGTAAAACGCCTGCCTGTACCCAAATCGCAAACACGGAAGTCCAGCAACCCTGAAGAGTGGCTGAATCCTCCGTGCCGCTGGCGCTTTTCCGTTTTCTAGCGCTTTTCCATTTTTACGACCGCACCGTCCATTCCTTCCCAGCCTTGCTTTTCACCGGCATTCTGCTCGTCCAGCCATTTCTTGAGCGGAGCGAAGTAATCCAGGATGGCGGTGGCATCCATCTGCCGCTGACCGCTGATGGCTTCCAGTTCGTCCGGCCAAGGCTTGGTCTTGCCCATGGTCAGCATCTTATTCAGCTTCTCTCCCGCGGCCTTGTTCTTATAGATGGAGCAACGGTGCAGCGGGCCTGTCTGTCCGGCAGTCTCACAGAGCGCGCGTTGAAACTGGAATTGCAGGATTCGTGCCAGGAAGTAGCGGGCGTAAGGCGTATTGGAGGCAATATGATATTTGGCGCCCGGATCAAAGTCCGCTTCGCTGCGCTCCACCGGCGGCGCCACTCCCTGATACTTGGCCTTTAGCTGCCACCACATTTTGTTGTACTGCTCAGGCGTGATCTCGCCGCTGAATACCTTCCAGCGCCATTGATCAATCAGGAGTCCAAACGGCAGAAAGGCGATCTTGTCCAGGGCCATCTTGAGCAGGTAGCCGGTATCCGCGCTCTCCGGAGGCACGGTATCAAGCAGCCCTACTTCTTTGAGATATTCCGGAGTCACGGAGAGCGCAATCGTATCGCCTACCGCTTCATGAAAACCATCGTTGGCGCTGTCTTCAAACAAAACGTCCTGGTCTTTATATGCGCGCTGATAAAAGTTGTGCCCCAGTTCATGATGGATGGTCACAAAGTCTTCGCCTTTGACTTCAATGCACATCTTCAGACGAAGATCATCTTTCTGGTCGATGTCCCAGGCGCTGGCGTGGCACACTACATCGCGGTCCTGCGGCTTAAGAAACAGTGATCTTTCCCAGAAAGTCTCCGGCAGCGGCGCAAAGCCCAGTGACTTGAAGAAGTTCTCCCCGTAATGCACCATGCCAAGCTCGTTCACGTTGTGCTGCTTCAAAAGCTCCGTTTCGTCGTAGCTTTTCTCAGTTGTCTGGGGCGCCACGATTGGGTAAATGTTCCCCCATTCCTGCGCCCACATATTGCCCAGCAAATGCGCCGGTATCAGTCCGTCAGGCCGTTCCGCTACCTTTCCATATTTCTTGATGAGCTGTTTGCGGACGTATGTGTGCAGCGAAACATAGAGAGGTTCCACCTGTCGCCATAAACGTTCCATCTCAGCGCTGAACTGTTCCGGCGTCATGTCATAGTTCGAACGCCACATTGCGCCGGTGTCTTTAAACCCCAGCTCTTTCGCGCCCGCGTTGGAAAGCTGCACAAAGCGGCCGTACTTCTGCCGCATGGGCACGGATATCTTGTGCCAGCCGACCCATGCATCCAGCAGTTCGTCCGGATTGGTGCTGGTGGCCAGAATGCGGCTGAGATCGTTGATGCTCAGGCATTTCTGTTTGCCGTCAGCCTGGGGCTTGCAGTATTTGCCTTTGCCGTAGGTTCCGTCCAGCCAGGTGGCGATCTCGGTCAGCTCTTTACGCTCGGCATCATTGTTCGGTGCGGGCGCGGTGAGTGAAAGCTTCAGCAACACGAACTTCCGTCGCAAGGCCGGTGGCAGCGTCATGTTGTCAAACCGGCGCGCATCCAGCGCCAACTGTGTCACCACGGCAGTGAGCTTTTCCTGGGCCTGTGCGGACATGGCTTCCGTGTCGTCGGTGATGAAGTTCTCCTGCACCCATGAGGCGCGGCCGGCCCGTACGCTAAGGTCAAGTAGCTGAGCTTCCGCGTTCTTCATGAAAGCTTCCGCTTCTGCCTGCGTGGGAGCGCCCTTGGCAGCCGATGCCTTTTTTACCGGTGCGGTTTGGGCTGAGACAACGGAGAGTGCGATCAGAAGAACGATCAAAATTCGTGAAGATCTTATGGACAAGGCTGCTCCTTCAAGACGCGTGATGCAAACTCGCTAGCCTATCCTTTTGCGTTGCGTCGATCAACTCCCAATCAAATGCCCTGCGTTTGTTGGGCTCGCTGGTGTGCAAGAACGATCTGGGCACACGTCCCTGCTGCTGAAGTAAGGATAACTCGGCCCAAATCCCTGTGACTTCTTGATTGCACTCCCTAACCATAATTTTCCCGGCTGGCATTCCGAGCGAGCCGGAGCGCTTGCGACGGCGATAGAGGAACCCCGAGGATGCTGCTGGTAACGATGCGGCAACAGGGAGTTCTTTCGAAACAAAACTAGTATCGTGATCCCGAACCTCGTCAACGAACGCGCGTCTTCTTCGGCGCGTGAGCCGGGTCCCCAGCGCGCGCTTCGTGCGTTGGGGTGGAAGTAGAGGTGAGGGACCTTGTGCTGGATTTTTTGATCCGCGCCACAATTGAGTATGGCTGGTACCACGGGGTGGAGCAGGCATTTATGCCTGCGCTAAGAGAGTCTAGTCATTTCGGCTTGAGCCGCTGAGGTCAAAAATTCAGAAGAGCGTTACGAATTTGTATCTGCGCAGACATAGCGTCGCGTTGTCGGCGATGCCCGGGTGGTTGCTCTCCCGGGTGGTAGGTCTTATGATCCCTGGGAACTGGCCTGAGACTTGTTCGCCTCCGTCCGCCAGACGTAAAAGTATTTCTCGTCGGTGGCAGTGGCAACAGGCATGTTCTTTTGCCGGGTGGCGCGGTTCAAGGCAGAGCGTACATTTTCCATCTTTTCCCCGTCCAGGCTTTCCAGAGGAATCAGTACGGCCTTTTCCGCGTCGAGCTTCACAAGATCATCCAGGATCATGGCAACAATCAGGTTGTGTTTGCCTTTCCTGCCGTGGGGAATGGTTGAGATCAACGTGCTTGCAAAGTTTGGCGGTATCACGGTCTTGCCATTCCCGTTGTGTCCGTTGCTTGAGATTTTGTGGCCGTTCTTCGGTGCGCCCTTGCTCATGGGGTGCCTCCCTTGGCCTTTCGGCTTTTCCGCTAACGTAGACGTAAATCAATCGTTAACCTTAACGAAGTCTAGACCTGAACCATACCAATAGCAAGCCAGGGGATTTTCTAGCGCAGAATTATCCCCCCCCTCGTCCCTTTGTTATCAGACGGTTGGAGTTCGCGGACGTATTTGCGTATTTCCGCAGCAGGCTGCAATTAAAGAATTTCACGCAGGCAAAACGCGTTTCCCCGTATATTCCGCAAGCTGCTATGTTCGATATAGCACAGAGACTTCAGTACCGATGTGACGGACCAAAGGCCTGGCGCAAGTTTCAAGCCTGGCAAGTTTAAAGACGAGGCTCTGTCCGTATCAGAACACCTCCCGGAGACTGAATGAGGGCTAACGGTTATCAACATACCACTCAACAAAAAGCGCAACTTCGATGCAGCAGCATTCCTTGCGACCAGTGGCCTCGGCAGGACCATTGTTCATCTCGACACTAAAGAACGGGCCTTTTCCCAGGGCGACGTTGCCGACAACGTCTTTTATGTTCAGAGTGGCCGGATCAGGCTCAGCGTGATCGCCAGAACAGGGAAGGAAGCAACCGTCGCCCTGCTGGGCCGCGGTGAGTTCTGCGGGGAAGAATGCATTGCCTTATCTCACCCGGTACGTGTGGCCAGTGCCAGTGCAATCTCACCCAGTGTTCTACTCAGGATCGAGAGAAAAGAAATGATGCGAATGCTTCACCAGGAGCACTCTCTTTCTGATGTTTTCGTTTCCCATCTATTGGCCCGTAATGCCCGCGTGCAGGAAGACCTGGTAGATCAGCTCTTCAATTCCAGTGAAAAACGCCTGGCGCGGATTCTTTTGCTGCTAGCCCAATTTGGCAAGGAAAAAGCGCCGGAGAAGGTAATTCCCAGAATAAGCCAGGAAGTGCTGGCGGAAATGGTTGGGACAACGCGGGCCCGCGTTAATTTCTTTATGAATCGCTTTCGTAAGCTGGGCTTCATTCACTACAACGGAGAAATCGAAGTCCACCCTTCGCTCTTAAGCGTGGTTCTTCATGACTAGATCTGCCATGACAAGGTCTGCAATGACAAGGGCTGCGCCGCTATCGCTTCCCCGGCGTTTCACCTGCAGAGTGCGGGATTGGCATTGCCTCCGCTTCCGGCCGCGGTGAAGCAATCGATAGAGAAAAATCAATAATATATCTCACCGTGTTGGGGCAGAAGCGGCAGGGCGTTTCCTGGATTTTCTGCAAGTCATTGGTAGTCACGCTCAAGGGGAATGACCGCAGGCACTCGGTGCAAGTCAGCACCACGTAGGGTATGCCGTGCGAATCCTTTCCGTTTCTGGGTATCCACACCGGAGCGGATTGTCGCTCGTGGTCCACGGCATGCGCCGAAGCAGTCCGAAGCAGATTGGCCACAATTTGCAGCAGCATTTCCGGATTACTGCGCCCCTTGGCATAAAAAGAGTCCGCAATCACACCACCGGGCACAACGTCGCCTGACGGATAGGCGCCGCTCATGGCAATCACCGATATCTGGGGGAACCGCCGCCGTACTACGGAGAGGAACTCAAAACCCGACATTCGCGGCATATTCAAATCGGAAATCACGATGTCCGGCAGGCTCTTTTTCAAATGCATAAGAGCGTCAAAACCGTCGATTGCAACCTTGACACTGTAGCCCTCCGGTTCCAACACCATCGTCAGGCTGTCACGAACAGCGGCGTCATCATCAACCACTAGAATTTCATAGCTGGAAGAATGTGACATAGAAGCCCTCACGAAATTTCCTCTGACCAGAAAAGATGACTTAGTGACTCAATTTTCACCTGCAGCGGTTTCGCTGTCTGTTCCAAATGGGACGTCCTACTGGACAGGTACTATTTGGCAGCCAGCAACTGTGCCGGGCTTTGAGTTGTCCGCTTGTGGGCTCCCGGTGTGCGAAAACGGACACTCAAAATTCCTAAACTTTTCTTCATCCCGGTGCGTATAAGCCAGTAGCCACAAAGGTTAGTGGTGCCTGCTCTCCGTGGCCATGGGATTGCACTTCCTGACTCGACTCGGCCCCTTTAGAAATCTGCGCTTCTGGAAGGTAAAGGTAAAAAGATGGAAACGCTTTATCAGGACATTCGTTTTGGCATTCGCATGCTGATCAAGAGCCCGACCGTTACGCTGGTTGCCGTGCTTACTTTGGCGTTGGGAATCGGAGCCAATACAGCCATCTTCAGTACACTGAATGGTCTTTTTCTGCGGCCGCTTCCAGTTGCCAACGCTGACCGTCTGGTGGTGATTGGCGGACAATTGCGCGGTGTAGACGGTGGCAGCGGTCTTTCTTACCTTGAATACCAGGACCTGCGCTCGCAGACAGAGAGTTTCTCAGACCTGATCGCCTACAACCTGAATCTGGTTGGCCTTTCATTCAATAACAATCCCGAGACTGCCGTTGTCAGCTTTGTGAGCCAGAATTATTTTTCCGGTCTTGGATTGAAGCCGGCAGCAGGGCGGCTGCTTTACGGTCCGGAAGTGGAAAAGCGCGGTAATCAGCCAGAAATTGTGCTGAGTTATGCCTACTGGAAAAAACGCTTCAACCTTGATCCTTCCATTGTTGGCCAGCAAATCAAAGTGAACGGCAGCTCTGTCACCGTGGTGGGCGTGGCGCCGGAAACATTCCACGGTCTTTATTCCATCCTGGACATGCAGGCCTTTCTGCCCATGAGCACGCGCACTCTGTGGAGTGACAGCGAAGACTTCTGGACCAACCGCGACAATCGAAACCTGAAAATCTATGGCGTGCTCAAGCCAGGCGTGAGCATAAAGCAGGCCCAGACTTCGCTGGACGTAGTGATGAAGCGCATGGCTCTGCAATTTCCGGAAGAAAAGAACTTCACGGCACGGATCTATCCCGAACGCCTGGCGCGTCCAGAGCCCGATCCTTCCAACAGCATCGTCCTGGTCGGCGTGGTCTTCATGCTTCTGGCCGGCATGGTGCTTTTGCTGGCGTGTACCAACGTGGCCAATCTCGTTCTTGTCCGCTCAACGGCGCGAGGACGCGAGATGGCTGTTCGCGCTGCGCTGGGTGCAGCCCGTATTCGCCTGGTTCGTCAGCTCATGACGGAAAGCGTCTTGCTTGCCCTCGCTGGAGGGTTGTGTGGAATTGCGCTGGGCGCATGGGTCAGCCATTTCCTCAGTTCCATTCGCATCATCGCTCTGGGCAGTCCTCTGGTTTTTGATTTCAGGATGGATTGGCGTGTTTTTGCCTTCGGACTTGCCATCGCTCTGGTCACCGGTGTTTTGGTGGGAATGGCGCCGGCGATGCGCGCTTCGCGAACCAACCTCAGTCATGTTCTTCAGGAAGGTAGCCGTGGCGTTGTGGCCGGCAGTGCCCGTTCCCGCATGCGTAACGCTCTGGTCGTAGTACAGGTAGCCGCGTCGCTCATGCTGTTGGTGGTCGCCGGATTGTTTGTACGCAGCGCGAAAAACGCCGAGCACACCTACCTGGGCTTCGACCCGTCGCACGTTCTCAACGCCACGGTTGACGTGCGGACCCTGGGTTTTGACAAGGCGAAGGCGCGGCGTTTTTACCAGGACCTGGTTGAACGTGCGCGAACGCTTCCCGGCGTTCAATCCGCGACCGTCGCAGCCAATGTGCCTATGGGATATTCAAGTGACGCCGGCCCTGTTTACATCGAAGGGCGTGCGTCCGCCAATAAGGAGGATGTGCCGGTTGTAGGGAACAACTCCGTGGACATTCATTATTTTGAGACCATGCGTATACCGCTTCTGCGAGGGCGCGCGTTTACCGCGCGGGATACGGAAACAGCGCCGTTGGTTGCTGTGGTCAATGAAGTCATGGCCAGAAAATACTGGCCCAACCAGGACCCTATCGGCAAGCGTTTCAGCATACGCGGCGCTGAAGGGCCGTTTATTCAGGTCGTGGGCCTGAGCAAACAGGGCAAGTACGGCAATCCTGGAGAAGACCCCACAGCCTTTTTCTATCTTCCTGAAGAACAGAGCACACCGCTGGTGGCCTCGCTGCAACTGCGTTCTTCCGTGCCGCCGGAGAATCTGGGACCGCAGGTGGAAGCGGCTATTCATCAATTGGCGCCGGGACTGCCTCTTTTCAGCATGGAAACCATGGAGCAGTCTCTTGAAGGCGGCAACGGCCTCTTCCTCTATCGCATGTCCACGCGGTTTTCCGGCGCGCTGGGTCTGGTTGGTCTGATGCTGGCCATGGTCGGCGTCTATGGAGTTATCTCCTACGCAGCCGCTCAGCGCACACATGAGATTGGCGTTCGCATGGCCTTGGGCGCAAGCCGGGGAGACATTCTCAAGATGATCCTGCGTCAAGGACTGTTCCTGATCGGCGGGGGCGTAATCATAGGACTGCTTCTAACGTTTCTGGCCGGACGTGGTTTGAATAGTCTGCTGATCGGTGTGAGTGGTTCTGATCCAATCACGCTGGTGCTGGCATCCTTCCTGCTTGCAGCAGTCGGGTTCATGGCTTCATTCATCCCAGCGCGCAGGGCGATGAACGTGGAGCCGTTGCGGGCGCTACGGTTCGATTAGCTTTTGTTTGCCTTATTTGTTTATCCCTCGCGGAGCTTTGTCTTTATGCCGAGCGAAGCTTTTTCTTTTAATCCCGAGCGAAGCGAGAGATCCCTACGGTCTTGAATTGTCTTCGGGATTCACATCCCGAGAGCTTTTGACTTTATTGATCGTTCTCGTTGCCGATACTTTGGCCCTCTGTCATTCCGAGTGAGCCGGAGCGCATGCGACGGAGAGAGAGGAACCCCGAGGATGCTTATCCAACCATGCTGATGCAGGGAATTTCGACGAGATCGCACCCCCTTTGTCATCGTGAGCGAAGCTTGTTCCTTATCCCTCGCAGAGCGAGGGTCCCTACGGTCTTAAATTTTCGATGGCGAACCGAAGACCTGGAAATAATCCCCGGCGAAACTGTCACCCACGACTGGGTGGAGCAGGCATTTATGCCTGCGGTAAGTCTGGGTAACATCGGCCTTCAGGCCCTGAGGTTCTTGGTACAAATAAAAACGAGGAAAACTCTCTGGAAAACCCGTCCCTAACTCCACGATTCTGCGTTGACGTTCCACATCTCTATCGCTGACAATCCTTGCACGCATGTTGTTTTATCTCGCCGGCTCCATTGAATATTCGCCCGACCTCGGCAAAGGCTGGCGTGCTGAAATCACGCCTCTGCTGCAATCCCTTGGGCATGAGGTATATGATCCCGCGCTCGACGAGATGAAAAATCTCACTGAGGCTGAAGTGCGGGAATTTCGCCAATGGAAGTCGAGCGACCTCCATCGTTTTCAGCAGACCATCCGCAAGATCATTGCCTATGATCTCGATCTCATTGAGCATCGTTGCGATGCCCTGGTCTGTTATTGGGACCAATATGCCGGACGCGGCGCCGGCACGCAGGGTGAGCTGACCTTTGCGCACCGCATAGGTATGCCGGTGTACATGATTTGCGCCATGCCGGTGGAGCAGATCAGCGGATGGCTTCTGGGCTGTGCGACAGAAGTGTTTTCAAGCTTTGAAGAATTCAGCGAGTTTATGAACAGCAAGCTGGCAGTTGTGGATGCGTGATTCTGATTTCGTGTTTGAAGCAAAGGGCGAGGCCGACTTGCGTGCCGAGCCCGCTGCAAGAGGGCCTGTTGATTGCGGCCAAAACTGCCCTTTCAAAGCGGTTTGGAGCGAAGCGACAGAATGATTTGTAGCCCGCTGTTACAGGAGCACTGTCGCCGTAGCGAGGATAAAAGTTCTCAAGCGTTTGGAGCGAAGCGACAGTATTTAAGCCAGGAGTTTTCTAAATGAATGCTATGCGAGGAAGTCTGGGCTGGATCGAAGTCATCTGTGGCCCCATGTTCAGCGGCAAGAGTGAAGAGCTGATCCGCCGTCTTCGACGCGCGGAGATCGCCCGCCAACGCGTGCAGATCTTTAAGCCCGCCATCGACGAGCGCTACTCCGCCGACCACATTGTCTCGCACAATGACACGCGCATCCATTCCATCGGCGTGAGCAACGCTGCCGAAGTGCAGGCCAAACTAGACGTGCGCACGGAAGTGATTGGCATTGATGAAGCCCAATTTCTGGGCGAAGCGATGATCGATTTCGTTGTCCGTCTGGCTGACATGGGCAAGCGCGTACTGATCGCCGGCCTCGACACCGATTATCTCGGACGCCCCTTCCATCCCATGCCGGAGCTTCTCGCCGTGGCCGACGAGATCACCAAGACCCTCGCCATCTGCATGCAATGCGGCAACCCAGCCAAGCATACGCAGCGGCTCATCGCCAGCGACGATCTGATCGTAGTGGGCGCAACCGGAATGTATGAAGCCCGCTGCCGCCGCTGCTTTGAACCCAACCTCGCCGCCGACGAAATGCAGCGAAAGAAGAAAGTGGAGTTGGTGACGGCGCAGGCGCGGTAGTGTTTTTATGGTTCACTCCCGAACGGAGTGAGGGAACCCTACCCGCTCGATGATGTGCTCCATAGTTTCCTTACCTAAAGTGCGCTGGAGGCCG
>Ga0207127_10137_pt2 | contig 17040 bp, 16 predicted proteins | sample Alteio_BWMinHeat_17_FD_153574 | JGI IMG/M metagenome (GOLD analysis project Ga0207127, IMG submission 153574) | Enriched cells from forest soil in Barre Woods Harvard Forest LTER site, Petersham, Massachusetts, United States -... | ecosystem: Environmental > Terrestrial > Soil > Temperate forest >...
AGGTGCGATCGTGCTCGAGCACATGAACGAATTGAACGTGAGCATTCAGCGCTGGCTGGAAAAAAATCTTCAGTACATCGATTTCGTGATACCGATCGAGGACTCGCTGGCCAGCGATCCGGTGCAAGCCATGTTCTGCGGACCGATCGCGCGTATGCAGCAGGCTCTGGCAACGCTGGCCGCCAGCGGCTTGGAGAAGAACATTACTGTCCTTCGAACCGAATACCCAGCCCGGGATCTTTCCATTGTTGACGTGCTTAACCAGGGATGTTCCAAGGGCCACGCACTGGAGCGCTGGGCCGATTTCCGCGGTATCCCTCGCGAACAGGTCATGGCCATTGGTGACAATTACAACGACATAGAAATGCTTGCCTTCGCTGGGGTGCCGTTTATCATGGGAAATGCGTCGGAAGAGTTGCGGCGCAACGGCTGGACGGTTACCTTGTCGAATGATCAGAACGGTGTGGCGGCCGCGATTGAACAGGTATTAGGCGTGAGGTCTTGGTAGCGCCGGCGCTACCAAGAACAAGAGCGATGCGCAATTTGAACAAACTCGGGTTGGCGCTGGGCCTGTGGCTGTTCGCGGCCCCGATTTTTGCCACCGATCTTGCCATCCTGCACAACGGTTTCTCAGTGCGGCATGAGCGGCGCGAGAACCTGGGAGCGGTAACTCGCCTTTACCTCGGCACCGGCAATTCCAGCTATGTGGACATTGCGACCGACCAAATCGAACGTTTTGAGAAGGACCTGGCGCCGCCGGTTCTGTCCCTTGCACCCCTTGCCATCGCTGCGCCCTCGAAACCGAAACCTCAAAACCTGAGTGAGGTGATCAATACGATCAGCGACCGGCATCACATCGATCCCGATCTCATCACCAGTGTGATTCACGCGGAGAGCGGCTTCAACGCTCGCGCGGTATCTCCCAAAGGCGCTCGAGGGCTGATGCAACTGATGCCGCAAACCGCATCGAAGCTCGGGGTTTCCAATTCCTTCGATCCGGGCGCCAATGTGGAGGGCGGTACGCGTTATCTGAGCGAACTACTGGAACGCTACAACTTCGATTTGATAAAAGCGCTCGCCGCTTACAACGCTGGACCCGGCCGGGTGGAACAATATCGCGGCGTACCACCGTACTATGAGACGCGCACCTACGTGGCAAAAATCGTTCGTGACTTCAATCGTAAGAAGCTGGCCGAGCGCAAAGCGGCGGCGCTTGCGGCCAAGACCAACCGGACCAAGAAGGCGGGCGAGGAGCATGCGTTGGTGAAGCAAGCTGCACTTCCCAGCGTCACCTCTCCCGGTTCGCGCTAAGGCAATTTGCTCCGAGCAAGCCGGGTTAGGCAGTTCCTGTTGAACAACTCTGGTCGAATCCTGGGAACCAATCTGGCGATTTGTAGCCGCCATGGATGGTCGCGTTGACCCCTGCCTCGGCGTCATATACCTTTGTTCAGCTACCTTGGGTCCTTTGCCTTGGGTGTACCTTGGGTTGGCGTCCGTGCTCGGCGCCAAACAGCGGCTTGGGTCCTCTCCTAAAACATGGATAGAAAGCGCATCTTTTTGACCGGCGGAATCCTGATCGTTTTCGCCGTACTGGTATACCTACAGTTCCGTCACTGGCGCAGCTTCGACTGGACCACTTTTTGGGCCGAGACGGAACAGATCAGGCCATGGCATATTGTGCACGCCATTGGTCTTATTTATGTTGCCTACATCTTCCGGGCAATTCGCTGGAAGATTTTTCTTCGGCCGGTCCGGCCGCAGGCATCATGGTTGCAACTGGTCCCGCCCACTCTAATCGGCTTTACCGGATTAGCGTTGTTGGGGCGGCCCGGAGAATTCATCCGCCCTTATCTGATTGCCCGGCGGCAGAGCCTGCCAGTTTCCTCCCAGATCGCGGTCTGGGCGGTTGAACGCATCTTCGATATTGGCGCTTTCGCCGTGCTCATGGCAGTGGGCATCTTCCTCCCGAGTTCGAGACGGACACTTCCCCACCCCGAGTATTTCAACCGCTTTCGTGATGGCGGTCTGCTCTTTTTTGGAATGGTCATCGCTCTCGCGCTGGGCGCGGTGGTCGTCAGCCGCAAGGGAGAACTCCTGGCCAACTGGGTGGAACATCGTTTCTCCCACTGGGGCGCCAAACTGAGCCACCGAATCGCCCAGAAGATCCGTGAGTTTGGCCAGGGACTGAATACGATTCACGGTCCGGTCTCTTTGGTTCTCCTGATCGTGGTGTCCATCGGGATGTGGTGGATCATTGCGGTGGCGTACCACGAAGTCACGATTGCCTATCATCAGACCGCGCATGTATTCGGAGAAGATCCGCTCGACATCCGGCTGGTGCAGGTGCTTCTGCTTATGGGATCGAGCATGCTGGGTTCAGTTCTGCAGCTGCCTGGAGTAGGCGGAGGCTCGCAACTCGCCACCATCGCCGCGCTGGAGCACATCTTCGATGTGCCCAAGGAATTGGCCGCCAGTTGCGGCATCATGCTTTGGCTGACCACGTTTGTCGCGGTCATACCGGCGGGTCTGCTGCTGGCACACCACGAGCGGTTGTCCTTGCGGAAACTCTCCGAAGAGAGTAATCGAGCAGAGGCGAGCGCGGCGGTTCCCACTTCGCCGCCTGTGGTGTGAGCGGGCAGACGCGCGGTCTCCAAATTTTCTCTGGGCGTAGCTCGCGGGGTCTGTGCCATCCCGCACCGGCCAAATGGGGCGGGCCAGTTATCTCACCCCGCGTTGGCGGATTTCCGAGGGGGCTTCGAAATGAAAATTGTTCTAGCCTCTGAATCTCAGTTTCGCAGACGAGCGTTGGATATGCTTGGCCTCGCGTACGAAATATGTCCAAGCGGAATCGATGAGAAAGCCATCAGAGACAACAATCCTGCCGAGTTGACCCGCAAGCTCGCAGAAGCGAAGGCGCGGAAGGTTGCGAGCGAGTGTCCAGAAGCCGTGGTCGTCTCGGGTGACGCCGTTGTGTCGAAAGGCGACAGGATTTATGAAAAGCCGCGTAGCAAGGAAGAAGCGGCTCAATTCCTCAGGGAATTTTCTGGCAGTGAATTCCAGTTTGTAACCGCCCTCGCCGTCATTCACTCACCGACCGGGAAGGTGCTATCCACTGTGGAAACTTCGGATATCTCGTTTCGGCAGCTAGTTGAGAGCGAAATCCAAGCGTATATCAACGAGTACGCCGTGTTAAGTTATGCCGGTGCCTTTGAAAGCGATGCTGTCCTGCGGTTCGCTGAGCGAATTTCTGGTAGCTATAATTTCGTGACGGCACTACCAGTCAGCCGATTGATCGTTTTCCTTCGAGCGCAAGGCATAAATGTTTAACGGCTCTGCCCAGGACCTGTGAAAGAGGCGACAGAGAATTGGGTTTCCATTGCAGGAGTCGTTCGGCTCGATCTGGCGAATGTGCCACCCTCCCCTGATCAAACTGGAGGCTCCTTACGAAGGTACCTAGCTTCCCATCGGCCTGTCCTGTGCCTGTTACAATGCAAGCGAAGCTTCATCCCATGTGACATGAAGTGCCCTTTCTGCGGCTTTGAAAATGACAAAGTGGTGGATTCGCGGGAGAGTAAGGAAGCCGATTCTATCCGCCGCCGCCGCGAGTGTCTGAAGTGCGGCAAGCGCTTTACCACCTACGAACGGATTGATGAAATTCCGTACATGGTGGTCAAGAAGGACGGTCGCCGCGAGAAATTTGACCGCCAGAAGGTGCTGAATGGACTGCTGCGGGCTTGCGAAAAGCGTCCGGTCCCCATTAGCCGGCTGGAACAGATAGTGAACGAGGCGGAGGGTTTCGTCATCGATTCGGCGGAGCGGGAGCGCAAAACCAGCGAAGTGGGAGAGTTGATCATGAACCGGCTTCGCCGCTATGACAAAGTGGCTTATGTTCGGTTCGCTTCCGTTTATCTGGACTTCAAGGATGTGCAGGAATTCATGACCGAGCTGAAAGATTTGTTGAAGACCAAGGAGCCATCAGAAGTTCGCCCCAAAGGCGCGGCAAAGAATTAAAGAACCAGGGTGGCGCGGGCGCCCTCGCCCGCGAGAGTGAGTCAAGGTCAAAAAGGTTTAGAGTCAAAAGCGGTGAGTCAAAGTCAAGAGCCGCGGGCGAGGGCGCCCGCGTCACATAGTGAATCAGAATGCCTTACAAGATTACCCTTATTCCCGGCGACGGCATTGGCCCCGAAGTCACACAGGCCACCGTGCGCATTCTGGAAGCTACGGGCCTCAAGTTCGAATGGGAGACTTTTCAGGCCGGGGCCGAGGCCTTCGAGAAGTATCACGAATACATTCCCAAGGAACTGATCGAGTCGGTTGAGCGCACCCACGTCGGCTTGAAAGGACCGGTCACCACGCCCGTTGGCGAGGGCTTTCCCAGCATCAATGTGGCGCTGCGCAAGAAGTTTGAGCTCTACGCCAATTTTCGCCCAATTCGTAATCTGCCCCATATTCCGACGCGCTACCCTGAGGTGGATTTGATCATCGTCCGGGAAAACACGGAGAGCTTGTATTCCGGAATCGAGCATGAGGTGGTTCCGGGTGTAGTCGAGAGCCTGAAGATCATTACGGAGAAGGCCTCCACGCGGATTGCACGCTTTGCCTTCGAATATGCACGCAAGAATCATCGCAAGAAGGTTCACGCCATCCACAAAGCCAACATCATGAAACTGTCCGATGGCCTGTTTCTGCGCTGCTCCCGCAACATCGCCAAGGAATATCCCGAGATCACTTACGGCGAGCACATCGTCGACAATACCTGCATGCAGTTGGTGATGAACCCTTACCAGTACGATGTGCTGGTAATGGAGAATCTTTACGGCGACATTATTTCCGATCTCTGCGCCGCGTTCGTCGGCGGCCTGGGGTTCGTGCCGAGTGCCAACCTAGGCGATCGCTGCGCGATCTTCGAAGCGGTGCACGGCTCCGCGCCTGACATCGCCGGCAAGGACATGGCCAACCCGACTGCGGTCATCCGCTCGGCTCAGCTTATGCTGCGGCACCTGGGCGAACACGCAGCGGCCGACAAGATTCATGATGGGCTGGAAAAGGTCTATCGCACCAAGGACAAGACGACTCGCGATGTAGGTGGGAAAGCTGGAACCTCAGAGTTCGCGGACTCGATTATCCGCTTCATGGAAACGAGCACGGACGTTCCGGTCCAGGCCGAATCATCTCACGCATAAATTCATGAGTGCCCTTCGTTCACGCAGAGGCTTGTGGCTGAGGTCTGTGCCGCTGCTGACTGCGTTAATCGTCAGCCTCGCCGGGCCTGCGCATTCACAGAATCTCGAAGTCACACTTCTAGGCACTGGCTATCCCCGCCCGGTTATGGAGCGCTTTGGACCAAGCATCCTGATCGAGGCGGGAAAAGAGAAGCTGCTGTTTGACTGTGGCCGCGGCGTGACCCAGCGTCTCTATCAGCTCAAAGTCCCGTTTGGCGAGGTCACTGCCCTGTTCCTGACGCACTTGCATTCCGACCACATTGTGGGAATTCCTGACGTCTACTTGACTGGTTGGCTTCTCGGCAGGACCACACCTCTACGAGTCTGGGGGCCGACAGGTACGGCCGAGATGATGTCGCATCTGGAGCAGGCCTACCAGTTCGATATCCAAACCCGGCGCGATGTAGATGAGAAGCTTCCTGGGCAGGGAGCGGTGGTCGTGGCTAAAGACATCGAGCAGGGTGTGGTTTACCAGAATAACGACTTGAGGGTTACGGCCTTTGCCGTTGACCACTCTCCGGTCAAGCCCGCGTTCGGCTACCGAGTCGACTATGCCGGACACTCTGTAGTGCTCTCCGGAGATACGCGGTATAGCGAGAATCTGATCCACTTCTCTCAGGGAGCGGATATATTGATTCACGAAGTGATCGATCCCGAAGCTTATCTGGCTGGCGATCGCCTCTTCAGCCCGGAGATGAAGCAGAAAGTGATCGCGCACCATACCAATCCGGAACAGGCCGGAACAATTTTCAACAAGGTGAAGCCGAAGCTGGCGGTCTATTCTCACATCGTGCCGTTCAACGCCCCCGACCTGGTGGCTCACACCCGAAAAACTTATCCCAGACCGCTGGAAGTGGGCGAAGACCTGATGAGCATCGAAATTGGTGACAAAGTTAACGTCCATCGCTCCGAAATAGTTTGTGCGCCGCCACCTCCACGTTGACGCGGCATACAGATCTTGAGTAACATCCTCACTTCTTCAGGACACCCGTGGGATGGCTAACCCAACACGGCGAGTAGGTGTAGTCCTGTTCCAGCTCGGCGGCCCCGACCCGCCGGAATCGCCAGTGCTTGATTCGCGACGCCCGATGGCCTGATCCGCCTCGTCGACGAAAACATAACAACGACCGAGAGCCTGGAGCTTTCGTTCCAGGGGATGGGCGATCAGGCTCCACGGAGTTTTCATTCTGCGTTTCGGCGGGCACCTGCGGAAGACGTGTTACCAGCTAGCGACGGCGAAGAAAATTTGTACCGTTTTTGTACCGTCGACTCATTTCATCTAACCACCGAAGCGGCAATGTCATCTTCAAAGCTTTATCCAGCACCACTCTTTTGAATAGGGCACGCGGCTCACGCGGTAGGCGGATTTCGCGCCCGTGACGACGGTGTCGCTCCAGTTGAACCCGCAGCCATTTTCGGGATCGAATAGGCCCGGCTCTTCGAGAAACACCTATTCTTCTGCGGCAGGTACATCGTCAGCCGCCGCGCAGAAACGACGATCATGAAGGTGTTCAATGTAATGGGCCAGTCAAAGATCTTCGCCAACGCTGACGGCACGGTCAGCGTGAGCGACCTGAAAGACCTGAACGGCGAGGCGAAGAAGCTCGAGGAAATCGGTCCTTTATTGTTCCGCGAAACCAATGGTCAGGATCTCATCGGTTTCAAACGTGACGCTGACCAAAAGCTGACCCTCGTTACGGACTTTCCACCCTTCGTATTTCAACAAGCGACTCTGCTCCAGAACAGCATGTTTAATATACCGCTCATTGTCAGCAGCATGGTCGTGATGACGCTGGCACTCCTGATTTGGCCGATTTCGATTTTCACTCGCCGCCACTACGATCGCAAAATCGGCATGGAAGGGATGGACCGTCGTCTTTGGATTGTTGTTCGGATCGTTTGTGCCATCGATCTGATCTTCCTCGGCAGCTATGCGATATTTTTCAGTATGGCGGAGAAAGACATCTCCATCGTCAGTCCGGCATCTGATCCGTTGCTGCGATTGATCCAAGTCGTCGGATGGCTTGGCTGCATCGGTGCGCTTGTTGCCCTGTACAACGCCGTCCGGGCCTGGAAGACGCCGGGCCGATGGGTGTGGAGCAAAATCAGCGAGACCGCCATCTGCCTGGCCTGTCTCGGCTTCCTGAGCTTCGTCTTCTATTGGAACATGCCGCATTGGAGTTTACGATACTGACAAACTAGCTGTAGTCTTGTGCGAATAACTTACCGTCGAGCCCCGGGCTGGTATGCAATGTCTCACCCTTGCCTCAGATCCGTCTTACCTCAGATCCGTCCGGCTTGTGGCTGACGATCCATGTCCCAACCGCCCGACCAGCCGATCTAAGAATTGTGTGTTATGCCTGCGGTCTGGTGCGGGGCCGTCATTCTGCAAGCATCGATGAAGTGGGCTGATGTCGGGCCGCTTAAATCACTCAGAAGGGACGTAGTCTCTTGGTTGACACGTAATACATGTGCACATATACTGTGTTAATGAATGTCACCCTGTCAATTGATGAGCAGCTTGTGGCGCGTGCACGAAAGAAAGCGGACGCATTGGGCAAGAGTCTTAATCAGCTAATCCGCGACTATCTCCAAAGGCTGGCGGGCGGCGACGATCCGGAGCGAAGCATCGAGGAGTTCAAGCGACTCTCAGGCCGCGGCCACTCCCGCGGCTGGCGCTTCAATCGAGATGAGATTCATGAGCGCCCGTAGCTTCTTTGACACGAATGTCCTCGTCTACGCCGACGACAAGGCCACACCGGCCAAGCAACGACGTGCGCTCGATCTCTTGGCCGAGCACCGCCGAGCGCGGACTGGGGTTGTCTCACTGCAGGTACTGCAGGAGTACTTCGTCACGGTCACGCGGAAGCTAAGGGTTGATCCAGAGATTGCGCGCCGCAAAGTCGAACTGCTCGCTGAATTCGACGTTGCCACCCCAGAAGTGTCGGACATCTTGGCCGCCATCGACCTCCATCGTCTTCATCGGTTTTCTTTCTGGGATGCTCTGGTTCTTAGGTCGGCAAAGCAAACGGGATGCAGCGTGCTGTTTTCAGAGGACCTACAGCAGGCTCGGGAAATCGATGGGATTCGTATCGTAAACCCGTTTCGACAGGCTGGAATGGCGAAGTCCTAGTCGCCGTTTTAAGACTCCCCCGCCGGGTTCACCATTAACCAAAGGAACTATTACGCGAGGACGAAGCTTACAACACCCGCCCGGCGCACGCTCCCGAGGCCCATGCCCACTGAAAATTGAATCCCCCAAGGTGGCCGGTTACGTCCACGACTTCGCCGATGAAAAACAGTCCCGGCACTTTCCTGCTTTCCATGGTTTTTGCCGAAAGCTCATCGGTGTCGACGCCTCCTGCTGTGACCTCGGCCTTGGAATAGCCTTCTGTGCCCTCAGGAAAGACCGCCCACTCGTGTAACTGACCCTCCCATTCTGCAAGGGCCGCATTCGTCCACCCTGTCGGAGGGTGGATGTCCGCCCACCGGTTGGCCAAGCGATTGGGGAGAAATATCTGCAACGCCGCTCGCAGAGCCGCAAAGGTTCGAGGACACACTGGTCGCCGCAGCGACGCTGTAACCTCGCCTTCAGGGGCAAGATCCACGAGAATAGGTTGCCCTTTTTTCCAATACGACGAGATCTGCAGGATCGCCGGCCCGCTGAGTCCCCGATGGGTGATGAGCATCTTCTCCCGGAAACGCTGGCCGTTGCATGCAGCGATGACATCAGTGGAGAGACCCGCCAAATCCGCGTACGCTCGGTGATCGTCTTCGTTGAAGGTGAGAGGCACCAGACCAGGCCGGGTTTCGCAAACCCTCAATCCGAATTGTCGTGCCAACCTGTAGCCAAAATCTGTGGCTCCCATCTTAGGAATGGAGAGCCCACCGGTGGCTACGACCAGAACCGGGGCGCGAAATTCTTTATTATCGGCTCGCGCGACAAATTGATCGCTGCGGAGAACTTCTTTCACGGTGGTCCTCGTGAACAGATGAACTCCCGCAGCCGCGCATTCTTTTTCCAGCAATCCCAATATGTCCTGTGCGGAGCGATCACAGAAGAGCTGCCCCAGAGTCTTCTCGTGATAAGGGATGTGGTGCTTTTCGACTAGAGCGATGAAATCCGCTGGCGTATATCGGGCCAGCGCAGATTTTGCGAAGTGCGGATTGGACGAGATAAAGTTTTCCGGCGTGCAATGGATGTTAGTGAAATTGCACCGCCCGCCGCCGGAGATGAGGATTTTCTTCCCCGGACGCTCGGCAAGTTCGAGCACCGCGACGCGCCGTCCGCGCCTGCCGGCTTCAACCGCGCACATCAGCCCGGCGGCTCCAGCGCCGAGAATCAGGGCGTCGTAGTCTTGCTTGAGTGAAGTCATCGGTCGCAGAAAATATACCGTGCCTGCAACCGTGTTCGCAGGAGAAGTTGCTGCCTTCATACATACGAGCGGACCGGGACGACGATGGTCTGGAACTGCAGCAACCCCCGGGGTCACTGGCAGTGCACACTCCGCCGGGAAAGCTAACAGTGTTCATACAGCCTCGGCCTGTCCGTTCTTGTTCAAGGACGCTACCGCCGCGGGCCAAGCCCGGCTCCCGCCCCGGAGATTTTCAGGGGCGGGACACCTCGGCGGTCCCCATACGCGCATCGGACTCACCGCAGACCACCTGCGATCACCAGCGTCTCTCCAGTGATCCAGGCAGCGTCTTCCGAAGCGAAGAAAACAGCGGCCGGGGAAATATCCTGAGGTTGGCCGATCCGGCCAAGCGGGGTTTGAGCTTCCATTTGCTTGCGGAAGTCGCTCTCCAGGATTCCCGCCGTGCGCACACCCTCGGTCACCACCATGCCAGGATTTATGGCATTCACCCTGATGTGGCGCGGGCCCAACTCTTTGGCCAGCGATTTGGTCACGGCATCCACTCCCGCTTTGGTGGCGCTGTAGACCGAAGCAGTCGCCGGTGTAAGTGTGCTGGCCAGCGAACTGACGTTAATGATGCTGCCGCCTGCCGGGCCGAAATACTTTGCGGCCTCCTGCGAAGCAGTCAGCAGGCCCAGGACGTTGAGGTCAAATTGCTTGTGGAAGTGTTCGTCCGTTACCCCGTCAAGGGCGGAGAACTCATAAATGCCCGCGTTGTTGACCAGAATATCGAGCGCTCCGAAGGCCTTCTTTGTCTCCAGAAAGAGCCGCTCGACCTCGGAACGCTTTGCGACATCGGCCTGCAATGCAACGGCCTTTCCGCCGCTGCTTACAATCTCCGCCACCACGCGATCGGCGCCGTCTTTGCTCGAGGCATAGTTAACGACCACCGCAGCACCCTCTGCGGCCAGATGTTTCGCGATAGACGCGCCAATTCCCTTCGATGCGCCCGTCACCACCGCCACCTTGTTGCTAAGTCTCTTTGCCATGCTGTTCCCCTGCACAATTGTGTGCGCTACGGTAAAGATGAAAAGGGCTCAGTCACGGATTCAGTATTTGTACTGATCGGTACATAAGCGTACTATTAAACTGCGTGAAATCAAAGACGCAGCCCGGGCCCGCGGGACGTCCGCGCTCGTTCGACCTCGATCAGGCGCTGGATCGAGCCCTGCAAGTGTTCTGGCGCAAGGGGTACGAGGGAACGTCGCTGGCAGATCTGACCCGAGCTATGGGCATTAATCGTCCCAGTCTCTACGCCGCCTTCGGGGACAAGGAAGCCTTGTTCCGAAAGGCGCTGGATCGCTACGCCGAAGGTCCGGCAGCCTATGTACGCGAATCGTTGAATGAGAAGACGGCGCGCGGCGGGGCCGAAACACTGCTACGTAGGGCGGTTGACTTGCTGAGCGACCCGCGGAATCCCCATGGGTGTCTCAACGTCCAAGGTGCGCTTGTTTGCGGAGCAGCCGCGGAACCTATTCGACGTGAACTGACCTCGCGCCGAGCAGCAGGCGAAGCCGCAATACGCCGGCGGCTAAGGCGGGCCAAAGCGGAAGGCGATCTGGCCCTCGACGCAGACCCCGCCGATCTTGCCCGCTACATCGCGACCGTACTGCATGGATTGTCGGTGCAGGCGGCAGGAGGGGCAAACCGTGCTCAGCTGCTACGGGTGATTCAGACCGCTATGCGGGCTTGGCCGCGGTGAAGCGGGCCAGTCTGTGGGCCATATTCTTGGCGAGCCGTGCGAAGCTGGGCTACGTGTCCGACAACCCTTTTCCCTGTCATTAGTGTGTGCGGTTGACGGCGGCTGCTCGAACCGCAATAAGTTGGTCGTATCCTTGCTGATACCCATCCGTAAACGAAGCGCGGTCTGGCTGGCTTGACCAACGTCCTTCCGCGATACGAGGCTCCTCGCCGCGCTTGGCTGCGAGTGCGCCCAGATACAACCCATCGCGGAATGCCCCATTTGTAGCGGTGGCTGGCTGGTGCCTAGCCCTGAAGGATTCGATATACGCTTGCTGATACCCCAAGGTAAATCCGGCCTGGCCTGCCTCGCTCACCCAGCGGCCACTGGCAATGTGGACCGGGTTACCCCGCCCGGCCGCGAGCCCGCCCTGATAAAACCCATCACGAAATGCCGCGTCGTTCTGAACCGCGCTCTTTTCTGACTTGGTGTCGAAGTTGGGGAACGAATCCTGATGAGCCGAGCTTCGCAACTGGAAGGCCACGCCCGTACAGAGTGCAAGCGCAATTGCAGCCAGAAATAGTCTTCTCATTCCTTCCTCTCACTTTTTTTATTTAACGAAGTGGGCGTTACTGGAATAGACGACATTGCCGGCGATTGGACGACAGAGGCTCTTTCTACAGCGAATCAACTCAACCGCGTTATGGACTCGGCTCTCGACTTTTGTGCAGAGTGTGTCGTGAGGTGTCAGCGCCGGCCTGGCCGCAGGGGATCCTCTCCAGATAAAACTAACCGCCGGGCAAGCAGCAAAAGGATGCCAGTGAAGGACATTCACTACGCTCGCAACAAGGCGAAAAACGAGAGCTCTGGGCGCTCAAATCCTTTCATTTCGATGTACTAGGTAAGGTCCACTCAGGCATGTCCACGAATGTGCAAACTATTGCGCGTTAGTCTCCCGGCGAGCCCAGAAAGCCGCGATCCGGCAGTGCAAGGTTTGGTATAGGGCTTGCATATACCCTTTGTGCCCGTCCACAGGCTGGTTTCTGGGATGGCAGGCGACCGGTGACGCGCCAGTATTTTCGCGCAATGCTTCCGGGCAAACGGCGCCGCAACTTCTTGAGTGGGAGACGAATTCGATGAAGACGACGTTATTCGTGTTGTGCTTCTTTTGCGCCGCCGCAGCCTTCGGACAAACTGTCGGGACTGGTTCACTGCTGAACAGCGAACCTGTAATCGTTGAGTTTGCCAGTCACGCCGGACATGCTTCTCAGCGGCCTATGGGGATGGAGCAGAACCTGCTGGAACAGTCCGGCTTTACTTCCGCCCACGGTGAGCGGCCGCTATGGGAAGTCGCGAAGCCTGGGCAGGTTACACCGCTTGGCGACTCGGCACGTACTCTGAAGAAAGCACACGAAGCAGCGAAGAAAGCTGACATCGTCTGGAACAACTAGCTTTCGGCGGCGCAGGCGCAGGAGTCGAATATAAAAGTTATCTGGCCAGAGTGCCCCACTTTTCGCGTGATTCGCGAAACGTGGGGCACTTTTTCATTTCCACCTAGCCAACGCCGCAATCGGGATCGTCTGTCGAGCCGCACATCAACCAGCCCTGCACGCCGCTGCCTGTTACAGTAATACGCCATGCCCAGACACCAACTGAACATCGCTATGATCGGCTCTGGTTTTATTGCCAAGGCCCATTCCAACGCCTTTCGTCAGGTTGGCCACTTTTTTAATAGTCCCTACGAACTGGGCATGAGAGTCATCTGCGGACGCAATCAGATCAGGCTCGAGGCCGCAGCGGAACAATGGGGATGGGCAGAGACCGCAACCGATTGGCAGACCGCGGTGGCACGACCAGACATTGATGTTGTCGACATCGCCGTCCCCAACGCCCTGCATGCACCGATTGCGATAGCCGCCGCACAGGCAGGAAAGATTGTGCTGTGTGAAAAGCCGCTGGCCACTTCCCTGGCCGAGGCCGAGACCATGGCGCAGGCGATGCGAGATGTACCGAGCCTGGTCTGGTTCAACTATCGTCGGATTCCGGCTGTCGTCTTCGCCAAGAGACTGATTGCCGAGGGCCGCATCGGCCAGACCTATCATTACAGGGCGCTCTATCTGAACCAGTCTGGCAATGACCCAAGCAAGTCCAACACCTGGCGGTACAAGCGCTCGGAGGCGGGCATGGGAGCTGCAGGTGATCTGTTATCACACTCTATCGATTCCGCGCTCTACCTCAATGGCCCGATTACGGAGCTCACGGCCATGGCTCACACCTTCGCTCAAGGTCGCGACGTGGACGACGCTACGCTGCTGCTGGTCCGGTTTGTTAACGGAAGCATAGGGACGTTTGAGGCAACTCGGTACGGCGTCGGCTGCCGCAATCGCAAGACTTTTGAGATCAATGGCTCAAAGGGAATGCTGCGTTTCAATTTGGAGGAGATGAACCAACTCGAATTCCTTGATGCTACCGAACCGCCAAATCGTCAGGGGATGCGCAATCTGACGGTCACTGGCCCAGATCATCCTTATTCGGAGAATTTCTGGAAGCCCGGCCACATCATCGGCTACGAGCACACGTTCATTGCCACGTTGGGAGATTTTCTCGGCACGCTGGACCGGCAAAACCCATCGAATGTTGACCTCGATGATGCTGTGGCGGTTCAGAAAGTCCTCGATGCCGTCGAGCGATCAGCCGCCTCCGGTAGTTGGGTTAAGCTATGAAGATTGCGTAACGCCGGCGTCTCGGCGGGCATCGCGAGGAAATCTCGCCCTCGCACCGTGTGCCGCCTATCGCGCCCCCAACGCCACCTTCCCGGTCAACTCAATCTTCGCTGACGAACCGCCCACCAAGACATCAAAATCGCCCGGTTCAACCGTCCAATCATGTATCTTGACGTCGTAATAAGAAAAAGCACGACGATCGAGGGTCACCGTGACTTGTTTGGTCTCACCAGCACCCAGGCTGACCTTGCTGAATCCTTTTAGTTCTTTGGCTGGGCGAGGGGCCGTCGAATGGCGGTCGCCTACGTATATTTGGGCTATCTCTGCGCCGGCGCGTTGGCCCGTGTTGGTAATGTCAAAATGCACCACTACTTCGCCGGAAGCCGATGCCGGCGAAACTGCGAGATTCTTGTAGGCAAACGTGGTGTAGGAGAGACCATAGCCGAAAGGAAACAGCGGTTTCACTCCTGACTTGTCATAGCCGCGGTATCCAACAAACACACCCTCGGTGTACGCAACCTTCTTGTCTCCCTCCTTAGGATAATAAGTGTCGTGCGCAGGATTATCCTCCCATCGTCGCTCAAGAGTAATCGGCAATTTTCCTGATGGGCTGGCATCGCCGAAGAGCAATTGTGCTAGCGCTGTGCCGCCCTCCTGTCCGGGATACCAGGCTTCAAAGAGTCCCGGGACGTGATCCACCCAGGCACTCATATCCACGCCACCGCCCGATGTAACCACAACAACCGCGTTCTGGTTGATGGCCGCAATCTGATTGACTAGCTCATCCTGTCCGGGAGGCAGCGCGAACATCCGGTCCGCACTTTCGCCTTCGGTGGACGGATCGAAACCCACGGCCAGAACGACAGCATCGGCGTGCGCCGCGATAGACTTGGCTTCCGCGCTAACTAATTCTTCCGGGCGTACAATACCGAAATTCAGTTTCGTTTTGCCCCAGCCGCGCCGAACGAAGTAGTCCAGTTCAATCTGGTGCGGGCCGGCCTGCAACGGCATTTTCACCTGGCTCAGGAATGCGTAGGCCTGCGTCCAGTCGTCGATTACCAGCTTCTTGTCCACATACAGTCGGTAACCACCGTTTTCGCCGGGACCCTGAACGAAAAACAGGTGTTCGCCCGGAGTGCTCGGCGTGAAGTACCCTGTCCAGCGAATCGACAGATCATTCGCGGCCATGCCATCGGTCGCGCCCGGATCGTAGCTGGCCTTTGCGTCAATGCGCTCAATGCCCGGCCTGCCCGAAAGATTTATATTGTCGAAAAACTCAGCCTTCAGACCGGCCTTGCCGCCATTTGCTTCGGTGGTGAAATGGGTCTGGGCGGCCATCTCCCCCAGCGTCGGTAGTCCGGCTGTGTAGAAGACCTTGGCTGCACTACCCAAATAATTTGCAATCCCCTCCAGGAAGCTTACCGCCCAAAACGGACGAACCTCCCCGCTACCGCCGCCCACGGGTTGCGCCGGATAAGCATCCGGCCCAATCACAGCAACAGATTTGATCCGCCCCTTATCCAAGGGCAACAAGTTGCCATCATTCTTCAGCAGGACGATGCCCGCCCGCGTCGCCTCGAGCGCTACTTGACGGCCGTCCGCGTTCAAGCGTGGGATGGACGTATCGGTCTGATCGCGATCCATCCATCCAAATTGAATCGCGGTGCGAAGAATGCGACGCACCTTGTCGTCAATCGTGGCGTCGCTGACTTTGCCGGATCGAACCGCTGGCAGCAGCGTCGTCCGATTCATTAGCTTCCCTGTCGGCATTTCCAGATCTAGCCCGCCGTTGGCCGCGGCTACCGCGTCGTAGGTCGCAACCCAGTCGGACATCATGATTCCCTGGAATCCCCACTCTTTTTTCGCAATATCAGTATTCAAATATCCGCTCTGGGTCAGGTGAAGGCCATTCGTCAGGTTGTAGGAATCCATGATCGCGCCTACGTGAGCCTCCTTTACGGCAGCTTCAAACGTGGGCAAATAGATTTCGCGCATGGTGCGCTCGTCGATGATCGAGTCCACATTGTGCCGGTCAAATTCAGAGTTATTGCCCATGAAGTGCTTGACCGTAGCGCTGACACCCTGACTCTGCAGTCCTTTTATGTATCCCACCGCCGTACGGGACGCCAAAAACGGATCTTCTCCGAAGTACTCGAAGCTTCTGCCATTCAGAGGAGCCCGGTAGATATTCACACCCGGACCCAGCAAAAAGTGGACGCCGCGGGCCCGCGCGTCTTCGCCAAAAATTGTTCCCACTCGCTGGGCCAGCTCCGGATCCCACGACGCCGCCAATCCAACCCCGCCGACTGCAGTGGATGGTCCATAATTTCGCACCCCGACTGGGCCATCAGACATCTTCAGGCGAGGCAAATGGATGTGTGGAATGTCGCGAATGTAGAAATCATTGACTCCGCCGATCAGATCAATCTTCTCCTCCAGCGAAAGCTGCTTGAGCAGGGAGTCGACGCGGGCTTCAACGTCAGCCTGCGGTTGTGCCGTCTGGCCAACGACCGGCAGAACCCACGCCAGAAGCAGGGCAGTAATCCATCGGAATCGGCGAATCCGGATTTCGTGAATCCATCCGTGGGTCATTGAAGGCCTCCGCGAAGCTCTTCGATTCTGAAAATATTTCGGCAGACTTGCCTCAGCGCTGGACTCTGCCCGATCCTCCACCCTTGAGCAGCGCATTCACTTCATCCGCTGTGGTACGGCTAAAGTCGCCTGGGATAGAATGCTTCAGGCAACTTGCCGCCACCGCAAACTCCAGCGCGTCCTGATGTGTGGGCAGCGCCTGAAAGCCGTAGATCAACCCAGCCGCGAAGCAATCCCCGGCACCGACCCGATCGACGATGTGAGTAATTTCATAGGGGCGGCTTGCCATGAACGCTTGCCGGTCGTTGAGACACGCCGACCAGCCGTTGTGCGATGCGCTTTTGGATTCCCGCAGAGTGATAGCGATGGCCTTCAGGTTTGGATATTCGCCCAGAACCGTGGCCGTC
>Ga0207127_10153_pt1 | contig 16996 bp, 15 predicted proteins | sample Alteio_BWMinHeat_17_FD_153574 | JGI IMG/M metagenome (GOLD analysis project Ga0207127, IMG submission 153574) | Enriched cells from forest soil in Barre Woods Harvard Forest LTER site, Petersham, Massachusetts, United States -... | ecosystem: Environmental > Terrestrial > Soil > Temperate forest >...
AAGGACGCCGCCGCCGCAATGGGTCCGCGTGGTAGGTGGGTGGAACGAGTTCCAGTTTGAAGAGCGGCGTTTGCCGACGTTGGAGGAGATCAATGCTGCGGCTCCGGACACACCAGTGTTCATTCTCCACTTATATGATCGTGCCTTTTTGAACGGCGCGGCTCTGCGCGTGCTCGGTTACGGGAAGGATGCTCCGGGTTTTCCTGCCGGCGAAGTGCAGCGCGACCGACGGGGCAATCCTACCGGGCTTCTTTTAGCCAGGCCTAACGCGAACATACTTTACTCGACGCTGGCCAGAGGGCCGAAGCTTTCCCGCGAGGATCAGATCAACTCTTCGCGTCTATTTTTCCGTGAATTGAATCGCTTCGGCATCACCAGTGCGGTGGATGCGGGTGGAGGCTTCCAGAATTACCCTGATGACTACGAAGTCGTGAACGAACTTCATCAGAGAAACGAGTTGTCGATTCGATTGGCCTATAACCTTTTCACTCAGAAGCCGAAACAGGAGCTCGAAGATTTCAAGCGATGGACCAGGATGACAAAGCCTGGACAGGGCGACGATTTCTATCGTGTTAACGATGCGGGGGAGATGCTCGTCTTTTCAGCCGCTGACTTTGAAGATTTTCTCGAACCGCGGCCGGACCTGGCGCCGGTCATGGAGAGTGAGCTGAAGGCTGTGGTTCAGCATCTGGCGGAGAACCGCTGGCCCTTCCGCCTGCATGCCACATATGACCAGACAATCACCCGTGCTCTGGACGTGTATGAAGACGTAAACCGCGAAGTTCCTTTGGAGGGCCTGCATTGGTTTTTCGATCACTGTGAAACGGTTTCCGACCGCAGCCTGGAGCGCATCAAGAAGTTGGGAGGCGGAATCGCTGTTCAAAACCGGATGGCGTTCCAAGGGGAATATTTCGTGGATCGTTATGGTGCGCAACAGGCCCGGCGGAGTCCGCCTATCCGCCAGATGCTGAAGATGGGCATTCCGGTAGGGGCTGGAACAGATGCGACCCGTGTGTCCAGCTATAATCCGTTTCTCTCGCTGTATTGGCTGATCACCGGAAAGACAGTCGGAGGCTTGAGTCTCTATCAGGAAAATAACCGGCTGAGCCGTTCCGAGGCTCTTCATCTCTACACCGTGGGCAGCAGTTGGTTCTCCGCAGAGAACGGGAAGAAAGGGTGTCTCTCTCCAGGCCAGCTAGCCGATTTCAGCGTGCTTTCGGCGGATTATTTTTCCGTCCCGGAAGAGGAAATCAAACAACTTGAATCTCTGTTAACCGTAGTTGGCGGCAAGGTCATGTACGCCGCCGGTGAATTTTCTCAACTCGCGCCTCCTGCTTTGCCGGTCAGTCCTGATTGGTCCCCCGTCAAAGAGTATGGCGGATACGTGAATACCTCAAAAGAACCGGTGGGAGCGTCACAAGCCCAAGCCCTCACTGCGGTCAGTCCCGGATCGAGCACGAAAAGTCACCACGTTTCAGTGATGGGTGATATCGGGCTCTGGCAGCTGGGATGCGATTGCTTCGCCTTTTAAAGAAGGTTGTTTTAAGGACGGTTGTTTTGAAGACGGTTGTGCAGGAGAGATGCGATGAGAGTTTTGTTCATATCCTTTGTATTTGGTCTGGGTGTAGGGGTTCTGTACGGTTTGTTCAGGGTGAAGAGTCCGGCGCCGCCTATTGTTGCTTTGCTGGGTCTGCTGGGGATGGTTCTGGGAGAGCAGCTCGGCACATGGGTTCACACCAAGAACGTCAATGTAAGCCAGGCCGCTTCGGCTTGCCTTGTTGGCCAACGCTACGATCGCCCGCTGCAGAGCCAGGCCCGTAATCCTGAAATACAGATGGTCAGCTTGCAAGGAAGGGAACGAAGATGACCACACGAATGACTAGAGTCTTCGCGGCCATTGCAAGCACGATTTTTGCCGCGCAACTCCTGTGCCTAAATTTGTCAGCGCAAAGTTCGCCCGAAAACGGCACGAATGTAGCCGTTGCGCCCCAGTATGACACCACGCATGTTTATGTCGCGCCGGAAAATTTTGATCGTTTTGTCGCCAGCCTCACCGCGACCTTCGGCGGTACAACCACAAAGGAGGGCGTTTTCACGGTGACGCCAACTGCCAGCAGCACGATCTCGCAATTGGTATTGACACCAGTGGGGAGCATATCGGTCTTCGGATTCAAGACGCCGATCCCGTATCCGTTCGGCCTCGAGCGAACCGGTTATCTTGTCACCGACATGAATGCCGCAGTTCGCCAAGCTCGCGCAACAGGGGCCGACGTTCTGGTCACGCCGTTCGATGATCCGATTGGGAAAGACACCGTCATCCAATTTCCGGGAGGCGTCATCACACAGCTCTACTGGCACACCACGACACCATCCTACGCTCCGCTTCAAACCATCCCGGAGAACCGGGTTTATGTTTCCGCCGACCGGGCGGAGGCGTTCGTGCGCAGCTTCCTGGCTTTTGCGCACGGGAGAATCCTATCCGACGAAGCCCACGCGCCAGGCGTTGAGATTGGCAGGCCGAATGATAGTTACAGGCGGATCCGAATTGAATCAAAGTTCGGCAAGCTAACGGTCTTCGTGACGGATGGGCATCTCCCGTATCCATACGGCCGGGAATTTACCGGCTACGAAGTGGCAGATCTGAGCATTACGCTCGAAAAAGCAAAAGCGGCCGGCGTTGAGGTGCTGGTGCCTCCGTATAGGACCAACGAACGAGATGCCGTTCTCGTGCAGTTTCCTGGGGGCTACATCGCGGAAATCCACTCAACAACAAAGAAATAGGACGCACAAACAACTTCTGACGATATTGGGCGAAGAGCAGTGCGCACCTGAGATTTAGTCGCTTTCCAAGAAGGAGTCATCAACTTCGAAATTCAAAGGAGTATCGAATGAAAACCTGGTTTATCACGGGCGCGTCGCGTGGGGCCGGCGCTCTGTATGTCAAAGAAGCGTTGGATCGCGGGGACAACGTTGTCGCGACAGCGCGCGATCCACAAACCATCACAGAGAAATTCGGTGCGCGTCCCAACCTCCTTGCGGTCATGCTGGACGTCACAAATGAGGAACAAGCCCGGGAAGCTGTGCGACAGGCGGTTGAGCGATTCGGGCGTATTGACGTGCTGATCAATAATGCAGGATTTGGCCTGCTCGGTGCAGTCGAGGAAATCTCAGGTGCAGAAGTAGAAGCCGTTTATCGGACTAACGTCTTCGGCCTGCTCGCGGTCACGCGTGCCGTTTTGCCACAATTACGTCATCAAGGTTCGGGACATATCATCAATATCTCGGCGATCGTTGGGTATGAAAGCTTGTTTGGCTGGGCCATCTATGCCTCGACGAAGTTCGCGGTTGAGGGAATCTCCGAAGGATTGGCTATGGAAGTTAAGCCTTTGGGCATCAAGGTGACAATCGTCGAGCCTGGCTTTTTCCGTACTGATTTTCTGGATGGTCAATCACTAGCCGTTTGCCCGACCATCATCGAAGACTATGCCGAAACGACCGGAGCAATGCGTCGTACTGCGGTGTCGTTGAATCACCAGCAACCCGGTGACCCGGCACGCATGGCAAAAGCAATCCTCAAGATCGTAGACGATCCGAATCCGCCGTTGCGGATGCCTTTCGGCTCTGACACCGTCGCTACGATTGAGGCAAAGAACGCCTTCGTTGCAGAGGAATTGAAGAAGTGGCGCACACTGGCGATCTCCACCGACTTCGTGAAGTCAACCCCAGCATGAAGAGATACATGCGAAAGTTGCTGATTTTCGCAGTCATATCTCTCGCAGGTTCGCTACTTTCGCGAGGCCAATCGGTTCCTGCTGCTGAATCCCCTGTACAGGCGCGGATCTATCACTTGCTTCGCGAAGACGACGACTGGAGTTTTCTTGCTGATCCCGCCAAGCGGAACGATTTGTGGGATCCCATCAAATACATCCCCCTCCGAAGCGCACATAACTGGTACATGAGTATCGGAGGAGAGGGGCGGGAAGTGTGGGAGCAGATTGGCAATGACAATTGGGGCCTATCCCCCATCATGAATGCATATCTCAATCAACGATACATGCTTTACTTCGATGTCCATTACGGTCAACACGTCAGGACATTTGTTGAATTCAAAAGCGGATTGAACTCCTTCCGCGCAGGCGGTCCAAGACCGATTGACGAAAAGAAACTCGACTTCCAGGCTGCTTTTTTTGAGATAAGCACAGGCGAAAGGCCGAATTCGGTCCAGCTTCGCGCCGGCCGGCAGGAATTGGAATACGGCTCAGGAAGATTGATTGACGTACGCGAAGGTCCGAATGTGCGCCTGAGTTTCGATGGCTTTCTCATCAGAAGCAAAATGAATTTGTGGCAAGTTGATGGATTTGCTGTGAGGCCCGATGAAGACAAGCCAGGATTTTTTGATAACCCACCCAACTCGGGAGTTGGATTCTGGGGAGCGTATGCGACGCGGCCGCTCGCCAGGAAATCAGCGTTAGATGTCTACTATCTTGGCTTAGATCGCAAGCATGCGGTCTTCGAACGCGGCGCAGCTCAAGAGATGCGGCACTCCATCGGCGCACGAGTTTCGCGCCCTGTCGCGACTAACAGCGCTGCCTGGGATTTTGACTATGAAGCTTTGTGGCAGTTCGGCACCTTCGGTGCAAACAACATTCGCGCCTGGACCGTTGCCTCAGAGACGGGGTATCGGATTCCGACCATGCGGCTGAAACCTCGCTTTAGCCTGAAGGCTGACATTTCCAGTGGGGATCATCCCGGCTCGCGTTTCTTGGGAACATTTAATGCTTTGTTTCCCAAAGGTAACTATTTTGGAGTTCTGGCCACAACCGGCCCTGGTCCGGTGAACTTCCTTGACCTGCATCCACGCATCGAAGCCTCGCTTCCGCATAACGTGAGCTGGTCTTTCGACTGGATCTTCCAATGGCGACAGAGCCTGCAAGATGGCGTTTACGCCGTGCCAGGCTTTCTTATTGTTCCAGCAGGAAACAGCCGGGAGCGGTTTGTTGGACAAAGGCCAGGAACGGAGATTCACTGGCAAATAAATCGCCACTTGTGGGCCCAGGCCGATTACGGAATCTTTTATGCGGGAAAGTTTTTGAAACAAGAGAGCCCTGGACGAAATCTGAATTATTGGGCGCTGTGGACGGGGTATAAGTTTTAAGTAACCAAGAGCGGACAGAATCGGTAAGGCGATGACCACAACACCACATTCCGTGCAGCCAGTTGCAGCCACCAGTCGCACAACGATGATTGCATTGATTGCCCTCACATTCAGTACGGGGCTGATTGACGCTGTCAGTTTTATCTCTCTGGGACACGTGTTTACAGCGAATATGACCGGCAACATAGTGCTCCTTGGTTTCGCCGTGGGTGGGGCGACAGGGCTGTCGGCCGCGCGATCGGGTGTTTCGCTGTTAGCGTTTATGGCAGGTGCGCTCTTTGGCGGCATGATCAATGTTCGGCATTCGGGCTGGACACAAATGCGTCTTCTGAAGCGCGCCATCGTGATCGAGGCTGTTCTGCTCCTCATGGCCACTATCTTCGCTGGGAGTGCCGGGACCAAGACCGAAATCTCCCCAAGCCTAACGTATGGCTTGATTATTCTTCTGGCACTGGCGATGGGTGCTCGCAATGCTGTGGTGAGAAAGCTGGCTGTGCCGGACCTGACCACGACAGTTCTCACCCTGACGGTAACCGGCATTGCTTCTGATTCCTCGCTCGCCGGCGGCGCCAACCCGCGGTGGAAGAGCAGAGTTACAGCGGTCATAACCATGTTTGCCGGAGCCGCAGCCGGAGCAATGTTCTTGCGTTACGGCGTTTTTGTACCTCTCGGCGCAAGCTGCCTAATGTTGCTTGCTGTTCTCGCGTGGATGGCTGCCATGGGACCAGACGATGCACAGCTTAGAAGCGAGCGCGCTTGAAGGCTCGGGCGCTGCCAATCCTTTGACAACTGCTAAACCATTGACATGCAGCGGACTCGTCGCTCATCGGTATCTCGTTGAAGGCAGGGGTTATTGCCGATCGGAGCCGTATGGCAAGCCCTGTGCAATCTATCGGGTTGTACTCATTGAGATCTCTGAAAAGGAGTAGGTAAATCCAATGTCCACTACTGTGGTCAAACAAAATCCCGCCAAGAGAGTTCCTCCCACAACGAAAGGCCGCCTGTTCTTTTTAAACCTGAGCGCTGGCCGAGTGCTTACTTCAAATCCTGATGGTTCTGACTTGAAAGTTATAGTCAGTGAAGGCCGAAGGCTTCCGGATGGCATTGTGGTCGATGTGGGTGCCGGCCATATCTATTGGACCAACATGGGCCACCCGAGCGCGAACGATGGTTCCATCGACCGCGCCGACCTTGACGGGAAGAATGTCACGAACATTATTCCTCCCGGCAACACCTTCACCCCCAAGCAACTCCAGCTCGACAAGAAGAATGGCAAACTCTATTGGTCGGATCGCGAAGGCATGCGTGTAATGCGCGCTAACCTGGACGGATCCAAGATCGAAACGCTTGTGGACACCAGCCAGGGTGAGGCGCGTCCGGGCAAGGAGATAAAGAAGTGGTGCGTAGGAATCGCCATCGACGTTGACGGCGGCAAGCTTTATTGGACACAAAAAGGAGCCGATAATGCCGGCGAGGGCCGCATCTTCCGCGCCAATCTGGAAATCCCCAAAGGTCAGACTCCTGCTAACCGAAAAGATATCGAACTTCTTTTTGATGGCCTTCCTGAGCCGATTGACCTGGATCTGGATCTTGCCAACCGGATTATGTATTGGACAGATCGTGGCGATCCGCCACGCGGCAACACGGTGAATCGTGCACCAATGGATCCAACCCCTGGCGTTAAGACGGAACCGGAGATTGTCTTTACGCACCTGATGGAAGGAATTGGGTTGGCTTTGGACTTGAAAGGTGGGCGGATGTTCATCACCGATCTGGGGGGATCCATTTATGGAGCCAATCTTGATGGATCAGACAAGAAGATGCTGTTTTTCGCAGAAGGCAATCTGAGCGGCATTGCTTACGCTGAAATTCCCGTGAATCCGTAGATGATCCAAATGTCACAAGGTGTGCGACGGATTGTCTCCACGCTATTGCCGACCAAGTCAGGGCTTTTTCAATTGGTAGGCTTCGAGCGTGGGTTACGCGGCAAAATTGAGACCGCCCTGGCGCTTACGATGGGTGACCTGACAAAGGGTTCTCCGCTGCTACGTATCCATTCGCAATGCTTCACTGGCGAGATTCTCGGATCGCTCCGCTGCGATTGCAAAGATCAACTAGAAAGTGCCATGGAGACAATCGCTGCGGAAAGATGCGGGCTGGTGATTTACGAGTATCAGGAGGGCCGCGGTATCGGTCTCATGGCAAAACTCCAGGCGTATGCGTTGCAGGATCAAGGCCTTGACACTGTTGAGGCCAATCACGCGCTTGGATTCCATGCTGATTGTCGTGATTTCGGTCTGCCCATAGCGATCTTGCATGAACTCAAAATCTCGCGAGTGCGACTGCTATCCAACAATCCGGAGAAGCATCAAGCAGTAATGCGGGCCGGCATTGAGGTGACCGAACGTATTAGCTGTGAGATAACGCCAAATGTCCATGCCCTTCCTTACTTGCGCACCAAGAAAGAGAAGATGGGACACGCTCTCAGATTGGTTTGAAACGTGCCGCAATGGGCGCGAAAAGTGCAATCGTGTGTTACGAGCGCGAGACAGTGCTGTTTGATGGCCGATAGCCATTACTCATCTTTAGCTCTCGGGCCCACGGAGAAGAGAGAATGATTCGGGAATTTCTTGATTTTGCCCTTTTGGTCTTTGCTGTTCTGGGAGTCTTATCCTGGTGGGTACGGCTTAACAAACGCAGCAGTTCCCAAGGCGAGCCTCAATCAATAGATCAGCATGAAGGTAGTTTGCCGGATTCTTTCTTTGGTTCCCGCGCTTCAGATTCTCCGAAGGAACGCAACAAGTCGATTGTTGCCGGCGGGCGAGAACAGGTGCGAGTTTCGCAGGTGAGACATCCATCAGTTGGACACTCGACTGATCGTCGACAAGGCCCTGCAAATCGGTAAGCAGCTAGCAAGCAATCACGGCATGGAAGATGCAAATATTCGCGCTCTTGTTACTCCTTGCGAAACAAGAAAGAAAGGATGGGCCACGCTCTGAAGTTGGTTTAAACATGCTGCGATGGGGAAGAAAATTGAAATCGGGTAAGGCAAGGGAGGACTATGCAGCGCATTCAGATTTCTGTGCCGTTTTCCTGAAGCACATGGACCGCCTGTACTCGTTGGCGCTGATCCTAGTGGGCGATGAACGCAGGGCGGAGGAATGCCTCCTTGCAGCGCTCGACTTCTGTAAACAACGGGACCTGGTTTTCAAAGAGTCAGCATTCCATTGGAGCCGTCGAGCTGTAATCAAAACCGCAATCAGATCTATGTCCCCGGAGTCGCCCGGCTCGACACGAAACTATTTGCCGCGCCATCACGGTGCGCTAGATTTTGATCAGGATGTTCCGATCAAATGCCTTCTGGAACTGGCGGCATTCGATCGCTTTGCATTTGTAATGTTCGTCTTGGAGAGCTATTCCGATCGCGATTGTGCGCTTCTTCTGGATTGCTCGTATACCGATCTTGTGGCTGCTCGGTTGCGAGCATTTCATCAGATATCAAGAAGGCTGACAGAGATGTATCCTGTTAATGGCAGCGGCGCTCAGCCATACGTAGTTGACGTTGACTGGCTTGAATGCGGATGACTTTCTCTGAACCCGGCCTGGTGCGTCGTAAAGCCTCCATGCGTCCGCTCACGCGATTCGCATGGCTCACCCTTGCCTATAATATCGCCGTGATCCTGTGGGGAGCTTATGTGCGCGCTACCGGATCAGGTGCGGGTTGCGGAAATCGCTGGCCACTATGCAATGGAACGGTTCTCCCGCTCACGCCCCAGGCACAAACGATCATCGAGTTTACGCATCGCCTGACCAGTGGTTTGGCCGTCGTATTGGTGTCCGCTCTTGTTGTCTGGTGTTGGCGTAAAACCGAGAAAGGCGATTTGGCACGCTCATCATCGGCTGTTGCACTGCTGCTTCTTTTCAACGAAGCACTGCTTGGGGCTTTGCTGGTACTCTTCGAGCACGTTGCACAAGATCGGTCACCTGCGCGGGTGATTTTCCTCTGCATGCATTTTGGCAATACGCTATTGCTTTTGGCTGCGTTGGCACTGACGGCACAGTGGCTGGCAAAAGGCCAGCGCCGCTTTGCGCTTCGCAAAAATCGGACTGAAATTGTCCTGGTTGTGCTTGGCCTGCTAGCGACAATGTGCATTGGCACTACCGGTTCTCTTGCTGCTCTGGGAGACACCCTGTTTCCCGCGACTTCACTGCAAGCGTCGCTGATCCAGGATTTTTCCTCCCCAAACATCCTTCTACGTCTCCGATTTCTCCATCCTGTGGCCGCGATACTTGGAGCGATGTATGTTATGTGGATTATCCTGAGAAACTCAAAGATCCGAGGTCGACCCAACAATCAAGACTTTGCTCTTGCAACTGTTTTGCTTGCTCAGATCGGGTTGGGCATTCTAAATGTAGTTCTGCTGGCTCCTCTGTGGCTGCAGATTACGCATCTGTTCGTTGCTGAATTGTTCTGGTTATTGGTGGTGCTCGCTTCGGCGGCGCTGCTCACTGCTTGTGTTGAGGGACCCGCCTGTGATCGCGGTCACAGCACGCATAGAGCAACCGAATGACAATGGAGTGACGGTTTCAAGAAGCCGCGAGGAGTTGAAAATGTTGCGCACAATGATCGACAACTGGTGGCTATTTCGCCTGCCGGGCGATCTTTGCCCTTCTGTTCGCTGGCGCGGTGCTTTTTGTGGACGGAGCAAACCTGCCACTGCTACAGCGGGCATTTGCCCATGCTTCAACTGTTGTTTTGTTTGGGCTATTGGCATTTGGCGCAGGTGCTTTTACGCTCGGCGCTGGATTGAGACGATCAAGCCGTATGCATGGCCGGGGCCTGCTACTGATGGATGGAGTAGGAGCCTGTGCTGCCGGTGTGATAGTCGTGTTGATCCCGTCACTAACGCTTCAGTATCTGGTCCTCATCATCGGCTACTGGGCAGTGTTCGTTGGCATATGCCAGAATATTTATGGCTCTCAAGGTACGCCGGCATTTCCACGATGAATGGTTTCTGCTCCTGGCTGGGACTGTATCGCTCGGTTTCGGAGCATTCCTGTTGCTTGGAGGGGCCATCACCGCATCCTCCACGCAATTTCTCCGAAAGAAATCTGTGCTTCTTCAAGGGAGCCAGCGGATTGCATTCTATGGCGGCGAAGCCGCCGCTGATTCTAGCAGCCAATTTCCAGTTGCCGAACGTCCCTGCAGCGAAGATCATTTGCAAGGCAATAAGACGCGATAACAGATCTATGCGATCGCGCACGGGGCGTAGGCGTCCATAAAGTTCACGATCATGCGCATCGTAGCCTCATCTCCGCAGCTGGTGTTGATCATGGCATGGTAGATTGCGCGATCAGGCCATTCCACGTTGAAGTATTTTTTAATGAAATCAGCGCGCTCGTTGTCGACCGTATCGATCAACTCCTCCGCGTCTTTCTCAGTCTTGCCGCGGGCCACTAATCGGCGGATTTTGTTTTCTCTTGGCGCATACAGGAAGACGCGCAAAGTCTCCGGCCGGTCCTTAAGAAACTGTTGCGAACCTCTGCCCACAATGACGCCGCTTCCATTCATGGCAGCGCTCTCCACCACCCGGCGAGTAATGGTGAGAATCGTCTCGCTATCTACCATGTTAAGTTTGGGCGCATTCTGGCTGCCCTCATAGCTTCCGCGGAGAAAGGATTTGAAAAGCCTGTAGTAGAGCGGATCGGGCCGTTCCTCTCGATCTTGAACTATCGTCGTGGGGCACTTGGCCAGCCTGGCGATTTCCTCAGTCAGTGCCTGGTCCCAGAGCTTCCAGCGCAGGCGCTTGGCCACCAGTTGGGCGATCTCGCCTCCTCCGCATCCGTATTCACGTTCAATAGTGATAATTTTGATCATACTCACGCTGCCTTTCCTGGAACCCGAGATTTGAGCGACAAGCGGGGTCATTCCGCAATCGTAGCACCGCCGCCGAGATCGTTTTTCTTAAGAAAGAATGACACGAAGAACATGATAGCCGCGCACACAGCAAGAAACTTAAACATATCAATGTAGGCCAGACTTGCCGACTGCGCCTGAATAGACCGATAAATACTGGCATGCGCAGTGGCAGACGCCTCGTGGCTTCCCAGACCGCCATTGGCGTAGTGCTGTGTCAGACCTTGCACGGTATTGGCAAAATTTGGATTGTCAACTCTGGCTTGCTCCACCAGCCTTCCCTGATGGAATTGAGACCGTCGCGCAATCACTGTGGTCACCAGTGAAGTTCCCACACTGCTCCCCATGTTCCGCATGAAGTTTACGATGCCGGCAACCGCATTATTCTTCTCTGGCGCAATTCCCACATAGGCAGAAAGATTGATCGGTACGAACAAGAACCCTAATCCGATTACCTGAGCTATGCGCAGCCATGTGGCCGCGGTGAAACTCATCTGCAGATCGATTCGACGGGTGGAATAAAACATGGCAATAGACAATGCCAGCCAGCCAAAAGCGATCAGCCGGCGCGCGTGAATTTTCCTTGAAAGTTGTCCTATGAGCGGCATTTCGAAGAGCAAGATGAGCCCTCCGGCGGAAAGGGCCAGACCGGCGAGTTCTGAAGTGTACCCAAGGAGCGTTTGCAGGAACTGTGGCATCAGAACCAGGCTGCTGAACAGCGAAAGTCCCAGCATGAACATCATCACGTTAGCGCTGGCAAAATTGAAACCCTTGAACAAACGGACATCAACGATGGGCGCCTTTTGAAACCATTCCCAGATTACCAGTGCGATCAGGCACACGCTTGAGACAATGACCAAAGTCGTAATGAAGTTTGAGCCGAACCAATCATCTTCCTGCCCCTTGTCCAGCAGAATCTGCAGCGCACCAACCCCAATCGCCAGGAGAGCAATCCCGATATAGTCCAATTTGACGCCGGCTGCTTTGAGCCGCTTTAGATATGGAGGATCTTCAACGAAGCGCTGGACCAGAAGCCAGGTGATGATTCCGACGGGAACATTGATATAGAAGATCCAGCGCCACGAGTAATTGAATGTGATCCATCCGCCCAGAGTGGGTCCGATCGTCGGGGCCATGACCGCAGTTATTCCGTAAAGGGCAAATGCCAAGCCTCGTTGATGCGGAGGAAAGGTATCCGCCAGAATGGCTTGCGCCATGGGCTGCAGCCCGCCTCCGCCTGCTCCCTGTAGAACTCGAAAGAGCAGAAGAAAACCAAGGTTGGGCGCTATACCGCACAGCAACGAACTCACCGTAAAGATGGCGAGACAGCTCATGAAAAACCGCTTGCGGCCAAATCTCACCGCGATCCAGCCGCTGATGGGAAGGACGATGGCGTTAGAGACGAGGTAAGAAGTCAGGACCCAGGTGCTTTGATCATTGCTGGCCGCCAGGCTTCCCGCCATATACGGCAAGGCAACGTTGGCGATGCTGGTGTCAAGCACCTCCATAAACGCCCCCAGCGCAACAACCACGGCAATGAGCCAGGGGTTGTACTTGGGCTTCCAGACGTCCTGGTCGAGTGTGAGTGCAGCCGAGCTCATCGCAATTCCACTTTGGGCACAACATTCATTCCGGGCCGCAGACGATGGTCTTTGTTCTCTCCAGGCTCAAGAACAATTTTTACCGGAACACGCTGGACAATTTTCACGTAGTTGCCGGTGGCATTCTCGGGCGGAAACAAACTAAATGTAGGACCGGTTGCGCCTGAAATGCTGTCAACATGTCCGCGCACGGTGGTGCCGGTTGAGTCCACATCGATTTTTGCCTTTTGTCCGACTTTCATATGCCTGAGCTGTGTTTCTTTGAAATTCGCAGTAATCCAGACTTCGTCCAGCGGAACGACAGTCAATAACTGCTGGCCGGGCTGCACGTTCAACCCGACCACGACGCTCTTGTTCACCTGACCGCTGACGGGCGCGACAATTTTTGTGTACTGAAGATTAAGCTCTGCCTGTTCAAGATTGGCGCGTTTTTGCTGGACATCTGCCACGGCAGCGAGCGCGCGCGCGTTCGATGAAGCGACCTGTTGCGGGCCTGTTTGTGCAGCACTTCGGTTTGCTTCCGCCTGAGTGAGCCGGTCTTTCGCTTGTTGGACTGCCTGTTCCGCCGCATCTTCATTGGCCCTGGCTGCGGCCACACTGGCGGTGCTGGCCTTCGCTGCTGCCAATGCCTGGTCATAGGTCTGCTCAGAAACGTTTTGTTTGTCCACCAACCTTTTGTACCGTTTCAAGTCATCCTGCGCTTTTACGTCGTTGGCCTCAGCCTGGTCCACCTGGGCATGCGCGGCGGCGAGCTGTTTCTCAGCAGTAACGATGCCTGCGGTGGTATTGCTCACATCGGAGGCCGCGGATTTCAGCTGGCTCGAGGTATTTACAGAGGTTATGGGAACAGTAATATTAAGGGACTTTGCGGTCGCTTCCGCATTCGCCAGGTCCGCGCGTGCTTTAGCAACAGCAACCTCATAATCTTTAGGATCGACCTCGACGAGAACGGTCCCCTGCTGCACCCACTGATTGTCATCAACGTTTACTTTAATGACGTAGCCAGAGATACGAGGACTCACAGGATAAAGGTGCACATCCACTTGCCCATCGTCTGTAGATTCGTAGCTTGCGAAATAAAGCCATAAGAGCACAGCTCCAAGGATCAGCAGCAATGCAAGGGGAATGAGATAAATGCGACGGAATTTGAAACGCGACCGCCTGGGAGTGTCGCGCCTCGAGATCTCATTTTTGTCGTCCGTAACGGAAGGCGAGTTGGGCTTTTCTACGCCAGGATGAGGTTGAGTAGCCATCCTAATACTCCCTTTTATTTAGTGCACCGCCAGATACTGGTTGTAATTGTTTCGAGCTACGCCCAATGCGCGGGCAAGCTGTAATTTTGACAAATTGTGGTTGTAGAGACCGGTAATGTATTGATCATTCGCACTCGCCAACGCCTGTTGAGCCTGCACGACTTCCACACTGTCTGTCACACCGGCGGCGAAGCGTTCCTGCGACCGAGAGAGATTTTCATTCGCCAGATCCACATTCTCTTTCGCGACCGTTACCTGCTGCCGGGCGGCCTGCAGATTTAGAAACGCGGTACGCACGTCATAGTCAATCTGCCCTCGCAGGTTCTCGGCTTCCGCTTTGCGCTGGTGAAGCGCTGCTTCAGCCTCGCCTATGTCGCCCTTGATGCGTCCGCTAGTGAAAACCGGAACAGTCACTCCTGCCTGGAAAGTAAAGGCGCCATGCAGGGTGCCAGGATTGGGCCCTTGCACACCATAGTCGCCGTTGACCGCCAGCACCGGGTAACGCTCGCCGCGAGTTGCAGATAGCTGTTGCTGGGCTGACTTTTCTACACTGAGGGCAGCCCGGAAATCGCTGCGAGTCTTGTAGGCGGTGTTCAAAGCATCTTCGACGGTTTGTGGATGAATATCCGCATAGGGCACTTGATCGGCAAGATCGAAAACCTGACCGAGCGGCAGGCCAATAGCTCGCGAGAGATTCAGTTTGGCGATGGCAAAGTTGTTCCGCGCAATGCTCAGATTGTACTGCTCTGTATGCAGTTGCACGCCGCTGCGGGTTACATCAATTTTTGTGCTGGTGCCGGACTGAAGCTGGTCCGCAGCCTGATCATAGAGGGCCTGAGCATTTTTTACCTGCGCTTCTTCCGCCTCAATGCGCGAACCCGCTTGAATTACCTCGAGGTAGATATTTCCCACGATCAGCGTGATCACATCGAGCGTGTCATTGTAGTTGAGTTGCGCAGCCTGCTCGGCGCTGCGCGCAGCCCGGAAACGCTGTATCGATTCGAAGTTGAAGAGGCTCAGATTGGCGTTCGCCTGAGCAGTTGAGAAACTAAACGGCCCTATTACAGAAGGAACTTGAGGAACCTTGATGCCCAGGGTGGCTGCACTGAATTGCTGCACGTTTTCCGCAGCCCCCGCGGTTACCTGCGGCAGGAGCGTGCTCATTGCGCGAAGCCGCTGCCCGCGCGCGATGCGTGCATTCTCCCCGCTTTCGATCTGGCCAAGGTTATAGCGGAGCGCCATGGTCAAAGCATCGCGCAGCGTGAGATGCAGAACATCTTTACTTGCAGGTCCGCTGGGGACGCTACCGAGGTCAGCTGGTGGCTGAGTCGTCTGCCCCGCGCCAGAAACCGAAACCGTCAGCCAGAGAATTGCGAATCCCAGAGTGGATCGCGGCGAAACCCTTGTGACTCCAGAGTGCAAGCGATCAAGAATCTGCTTTAACTTCCTGCGTGTTGTGTTTCTGCCTCCATCCTTGGTCATGGTCCCTTCTCCCAAGTAGCCATAAGAGTATATCTCCCCAAGCCCATTGACGAGAAAATTGAGTAAGTTGGCTCAGGCGAGAAATCACCAATGAACCTAAGAGTTCATCAATTCGGCCCCTTGATTCAATTCTCAGAAAATTTGCAACTTCATCTTGAGTAGGCCCGACGCCGGTGGTGGCGATCATCGGGTGTTCAATGGCGTGAATCCGCGCTTGGGAATGTGCCATATATTTGAGGGAGAGACGCTAAACAGGGAATGGCAGCGAATGGCTACACGTAGGTCGAGATACTGGTGCTCTGCGACCGGCTGGTCTGGACGTAGGCTATGACCAGCTAGGCTGCGCGCTTTATGGTGGCGCCTTGCCCGGCGAGTTGATACTGAAAGAAGGAGTAACTCCAGGGTTGCAATTCCACATAGAGTCCTGAATCTGCCATCTCATTCCCCTCGCGGTCGTAACTCACGTCGGAAAGGACATCCAACAAATGCCAGGATTTCGCTCGCACTTCTTTCCAAGGGATCTGGACGCGGGCCTGGATGACCGCGTCGCTAAGATTGACTGCGATCAGACGCCGATCATCATCCTTAACCCAGCTCCAGGCCACAAGGTTCTGGCAACTTTGATTGCCGGGCCATCCAGTACGCTCGCATAGCTTCCACTCACCGCTGCGAAATATAGGAGCATCGATCGCAGACAACAGGTTTTCATAGAAGGTACGCAAAGTGTGGTTGACAGGCTCTGCCGGGCGCCTGCCCAGAAAAACTGGCAACCGTACCTTCCGGCCTTCAAATTGCCCCTCATGAAAGAGTCGCGCCCCTGGGAGCGTGGATGTTGTGACTGCGGCAGCCTGCTCTTTTTCAAGCGAAAACACCGCTGCTGCCCGAGGTTCATCGTGGTTTTCCAGGAAGCGAAGCAGCTTCTGTTGGAAGGAAAGTTCAGCACAAAGATGAAGCCGGACACTTTCCGCATTTTCATGCTCCAGCCGGTCATAAAGCCGCTTGTCATAGCAGAAGTCGAACCCATGCTGCTGCAGTTGCCACTCCATATCCCAATACGCCTCGGCAATGAAGATCACGTCGGGCTGCGCCTTCTTAACGGTAGGGATCACTTCATCCCAGTATTCGGTCGCCGGTCGTCGCCCGGCAAGACTGCCCCAAGTACGTTCGAAAATCTCATTCAACAGAAGCATGGCCATGTCGCACCGCACTCCGTCACACTGGGCCACGATACTGGACACCGTTTCAGCAGCTGCATGGCGAAGCCTGGGGTTAAAAACATTCAGTTGAAGAACATCTGGCCAGGCTGGAAAGAAGGGGTCACGCCCGCAGGCGTACACGTTCCCCTTTATTTCAATAAAGGAAGCTGGATTGTGATTGGCATCATCAACGGTCCCGCGAATAAAGTATTCGGGATGTTCAGGGGCCCAGGGGTGATCTGGCGCGACATGGTTGGGTACGAAATCCAGAAGGAGCTTCATGCCTCGCTTCGCCAGCTCTTTCCGCGCAGTAGCCAGACCTGCGGGACCTCCAAGGTGTGCGTCAACCACATAGCGCCGGATACAATAGGGCGATCCCACGTTGTCCTCTG
>Ga0207127_10154_pt1 | contig 16947 bp, 15 predicted proteins | sample Alteio_BWMinHeat_17_FD_153574 | JGI IMG/M metagenome (GOLD analysis project Ga0207127, IMG submission 153574) | Enriched cells from forest soil in Barre Woods Harvard Forest LTER site, Petersham, Massachusetts, United States -... | ecosystem: Environmental > Terrestrial > Soil > Temperate forest >...
ATGGCACAGAAGCTGGATAGCTCACCACGATATGTGTCTTATGAACGGCGGCATTGCGCTTTAGCATCCATCGTTCGGTTACCAGGCCTGAGAAAAACGCATTCGTGTCTCGAATGGTAATTTCTTCTTCCACGATTGCGCCGACCGCAATAGCTGGCAACGGGCCGGCGAACTTGCGGTTATCCCCATATGTATCGGGTGAATTTTCATGAACTGCCACGTCCGTCAGCGTGCCTTGATCAAGTTGATGGACGGCTCCATCTTTGGTGATCACGCGTGCCTGGATTTCCGGTTTACTCTGGTGCCAGGGCTGCCACAGGCCGCTGACTTCAGACCAGCCTTTGACTCCTTCTTCTGACTCAATGCGATAGATCTGGTGGTAGACCTCAACCTCTTTGCCATCGCGACCAAAAAGGTGTTTCTGTTCGTCCAGAAGCAACGTGGCGTCCGCATCTTTCTCCGTCTTGATCTCGGCAGCGGCCTTAATAATGATGTCGGCTGGAGCAAAAGAGGGGCCGGACCATACATCATCGGCATGGAGCGAACAGGAGATGGTCAAAAGGACAAACGCACAAATAGCATGCAAGGGAGACACGCGCGTCAACGAAATCACGAAGCTACCTCAGGGATAGTTTTGGGGTAGTTACTTGTATCGTTAATCGCTGCTGCAGGCAACAGAATTCGGCACGCCGATGGGTTAAGAGCCTTTCGTGTGCATCAACGCGATGGAAATAGATGTGGGCTAGAGATTTCGTTACGTCTTTTGCCTGTTTGCCACCTGATCAATTCCGCATTGCTCCGGCCTTTTCTCCGGACGCCAGCGCAGAAACTTTGTTCCGTGACGAAAACGTCCGCCGGAGAAGTGGTCAAACTGGAATTCGCCCACCAGCTTATGTTTAAGCGGCAACCATTCTGTATTGCGGTCAGCTGTGGTCCATCGACTGGGACCTCCGGGAGCTTTTCCACTGAAACCGGCGTCGCTGGAATTGAGCTCATTACCTTCGGCAATCAACGGCGTCACAACGGCCTTAAGTTTCTTGCGATCCTCGCGGTTAAAGCTGGAACTGAAGCCGACATGATCGAGCTGGCCTGCCTGGTTGAAAAGTCCCAGCAGCAGCGATCCCACTTCCCCGCCCTTCTGGGCCCAACGAAATCCGCCCACAACACAGTCTGCCGTGCGTATGCGCTTGACCTTGACCATTCCAGTTCGATCACCAGACGTGTATTCGCAATTCAGACGCTTGGCCACCACGCCATCCAGACCTGAAGCCGCGCCTTGTCGCATCCAGCGCTGCGCGGTGGAGTGATCACTCGTTGCGGGGGACAGGTAGACACGATCACTCCCGCGGAAATTCTCGGCAAAATCCTGGAGCGCCATGCGGCGTGCGGAGAGTGGTTCTTCCGTCAGACGCTTGCCGCGATCGTTTACCAGCAGGTCGAAAACCAGATAGGTGGCCGGCGTTTCGCCGGCAAGCCTTTTGATCCGACTGGCCGCCGGGTGTATGCGTTGAAGCAGCGCGTCGAAGTCCAGTCCTTCAGAAAAATCCTCCAGTGTCCGGTGCGAAGGCTGAACCCCGGTGCGCGAGTGTTCGAAGATTACAATTTCGCCATCCATCACAAAGGTCCTTGCCGGCAATTCAAGCAGCGCTTCCACCAGCTCGGGGAAATACCGGCCGAGGGGCTGGCCGGCTTTTGACTGCAAAGCCACTTCGTCGCCGTGACGAAACGCCAGACAGCGGAAACCATCCCACTTGGGCTCATAGAGCCAGCCCGGTTCAGCAGGAATTTCTGCCACGGCTTTGGCTTCCGCCGGTGGATAAGGAGGATCAATCGCGAGCCTGAGTTTGGGGAAGGATTGACGAAGTTCTTCCGCGGGAATCGCTCCGGCGCTCACATTGGCCGCGAGCGCTGGTTCGTCCTGGAATTTCCGGGAGCTTTTACGCGAAGTTTTGCTGGAACTGGCCATAACGTTACGATGCAATCGCCATTGACCTCGAAATCAAAATGTTAACGGCCGCGGCATGATCGCCCTGTCGACATCACCTTTTCTGGACTCAGCCTTGTGCTTTCGCTAGAATCCCGGGGGCTGGCGCAATCCGGAGCAGGTGGTCGGTTAACGTTGAGATCGCCGGAACAAAGAGGCGCGAGTTTGGTTTTTACTTTGTACGTGACGTGAGACAGGAGAATCATTCAAGTGAAGAAATTTATCGTTGGCGTAATTATCGGACTGCTTATTCCAGCCTTTATTGGTTATTGCTATTTGCGCTTCGGATTCGCGCCCATCGCAACCTCAGCGCCTCCCATGCCGTTTGAAGAAAAAGCCGCGAACATGATCAAACGTGCTCATATGCAGAAGGAAATGCCGAAGAATGTTCCCTTGCAACCCACGGAAGACAATCTTACCCAGGGCGCGAACCTTTACGCAGCCAATTGCTCCTTCTGCCATGGCGTGCCTGACCAGCCCGCGACCATGGCCGCCAAAGGGATGTTCCCATTGCCGCCTCAGCTCTTTAATAAAGATGAGATGGTCACAGATGATCCTGTCGGTCGCACTTACTGGACAGTTAAGAACGGGCTCCGAATGACGGGCATGCCGGGATTCGGAGAGATGCTTTCAGAAAATCAGCTCTGGCAGGTCAGCCTGTTGTTGTCACAAGCCGACAAATTGCCGGCCGGAACAAAGGGAGCGTTGACCAGGCCGCAGGCAAATGCCAGCTCGCAAACGCCAAGCAGTACTCCCGCGGTTGCTCCGAAACCGGGCCAAGAACATCATCATGACCACGATCATGATCACTAGCTCAGCCAGCCCACAGGATGAAGTGGGTTCAAAGAAATAAAATGGCTGTCGTGCGTTGTGAGCACGACAGCCACTGATCAAACACTGAAGGTCGAAATCTGGTCTTAGAGCTTTTCGAAGAATTCGCAGCCGGAGCAGGAAATAAAGATGCCGCCGGGCACGTTGCGTTCGCGGTCCTTCATCCGCTTCACAATGCGGGTGGGCTTGCCGCACTTAGGGCAATCCGTGCTCTTGGATGTATCCATCATCTTTTTACGGTCCGCTGTTTTGGCGACTTTGGCCATGTTTGTAGTACTCTCCTGTAAATGGATCCCGCGGGGTCTGGTCCGCTACCCGCAGCAATGCAGCGTGGAACTTCCGGGCAGAAAGGCGGAAACTTGACCTGCCGTGCCGCTGACATAATTTTACACGAAAAATGCCATTTCACGTGTAACTTGAAAGTCACAGGGAACTCTAAATAAGACGGAATACCAAAAACTCTGAGGGAACATGATGAAAAAACTTGTAATGATTCTGTTTGTCGCCGTAAGCCTGAGTGCGTTTGCCGCTGACACCACGGTTAAGGGATATCTGGTCGATCTGGCCTGCGCCAAAGAAGACGGCAGCAAAGCGGACTTCGGGGCGAAGCACACCAAAGGCTGCCTGCAAATGCCTGACTGCGAAAAGAGCGGCTATGGGGTATTGACCGAAGACAAAAAGGTCATTCGTTTCGATAACGCAGGAAACGAGCAAGCCAAGAAATTTATTGCCGCTCTGACCCAGAAGAAAGACATCAAGGTAGCAGTCAACGGTGCGGTGACCGGCGATAACATGACGGTCAGCAAGATCGCGCTTCAATAACTACCGTTCCTGAGTTCAAAAAAAAGCCGCCTGACAAGTCAGGCGGCCTTTTTACATACGCTGTCTCCCCACGTGAGCGATCGCAAAGATCGTTTGAAGACGTTTCTTTAAGACGCTCCCACGGTGAAACGATAGAACAACTTGCCGGGGATTATATACAGGCCTGAGTGGCAGAAGCTATAAGTTTTTGTACGTAACCGGGGCAAAATTCTCCCGAATTCTGAATTGTGGAGAAATTTCAAACCTTAGCTGGATCGGATGCACTCCTGACCAGTTCGCTGTACATCCTATTGATCCGCCCGCATCATCCTTATTCCGGTGTCACAACCAGCGACTAAGCCATCTGTCATCGAAAGTGACATACCTGCCCGTCTGGATCGCCTTCCTTGGAGTAACTTCCACTGGCTCATAGTCATAGCACTTGGTATTACCTGGATCCTGGACGGGCTGGAAGTCACACTGGCCGGCGCTCTTGGCGGTGTACTGAAACGGTCTGACGCTCTGGGCCTAACGGATGCGCAAGTGGGGGCGAGCGCGACTTGTTACCTGATCGGTGCCGTTGCAGGTGCACTGATTTTTGGATACCTGACGGACCGGCTTGGCAGGAAGCGCCTTTTTACCGTAACTCTACTCGTCTACCTGACTGCTACGGCGCTGACCGCCTGTTCCTGGAATTTTGCGTCCTACGCCTTGTTCCGCGGGCTGACAGGGGCCGGCATCGGCGGTGAATATTCAGCCATCAATTCGGCCATTGATGAGCTGATTCCCGCGCGCGTACGCGGACGCGTTGATCTGATTATCAACGCCAGCTTCTGGATTGGAGCGGCCATTGGCGCCGCCGCAAGCATCGTGCTGCTCGATATGGGAATTGTTCCCATCAGCCTCGGTTGGCGACTCGCCTTTGGCATTGGTGCGATTCTTGGGCTTTGCATCATCTTTCTGCGTCACGCCGTGCCGGAAAGTCCCCGCTGGCTCATGATTCACGGGCGCCATGCTGAAGCCGAACGTATTGTGTCCGGCGTGGAAAGAAAAATCACCGGCCATCGTCAGACGGAGCTGCCACAGGACGAAACCATTCGCATCCATCCGCGCACGCACACGCCACTCGGAGAAATCTGGGATGCCATTGTGCATCAGCATCGCAGGCGATCGCTCCTGGCTCTGGCACTGATGTCTGCCCAGGCCTTTTTCTACAATGCCATCTTCTTCACCTACGCGCTGGTTCTGGTCACCTTTTACCATCTGCCCGCGCAGAAGGTCGGCTTCTATCTCTTCCCTTTTGCCATCGGAAACTTTGCTGGTCCCCTTTTTCTGGGCCATCTGTTTGACGTGATCGGCCGCAAGAAGATGATCACCGTAACCTATGCGCTCTCCGGCGTCCTGCTCGCTATCAGTGGCTGGATGTTCCAGCAAGGAATGCTCACAGCCACCACACAGGCCATTGCCTGGTCCGTGATCTTTTTCTTCGCGTCGTCCGCCGCCAGCTCTGCATATCTTACGGTCAGCGAGATATTTCCTCTGGAGATTCGCGGCCTCGCCATCGCCGTCTTCTATGCTTTCGGAACGCTGGTCGGCGGGGTGGCTGCACCGTTTATTTTCGGATTGCTCATCCATACGGAATCCCGCACCCACCTTCTCTACGGCTATCTCGCCGGCTCGACGCTGATGATCGCCGCCGCGGTGATCGAGGCGTTCATTGGCGTGGACGCGGAACAGAAATCATTGGAGTCGGTCACCCACCCGCTTTCGAGAGCTAAACCGGCGGCGTAGCTCCATGCTGATCGTCCAGTCTGCTCTCCGCGTTGACCCGCAACGCACCGCTTGCTAAGTTATAAGGTTTGGCCCCAGAGCGGGCTTCCACCAGGGCACGCCTTCCCGCTCCGCAGCATATATTCAATATTCACCAACGAAAGTGAGCCGTATGCCCGTCTTTAAATTCAAAGGTGTTGACTTTCTCGAGTTCGACGGACTTTTAAGCGAAGAAGAACGCCTTGTGCGCGATACCTCTCGCCGCTTCATCGAAGAAAACCTTGTTCCCATCATTGAGCAATGCAATCGCGACGGCCGCTTCCCTCGTGAACTGGTCAAGCCCATGGCCGATCTCGGTTTCTTCGGCGCCAGCCTCAAAGGTTACGGCTGTGCCGGCATGTCCAACGTGGAATACGGGTTGGTCATGCAGGAGATGGAGCGCGGCGATAGCGGCGTACGATCTTTCGTCAGCGTGCAGTCCGCGCTGTGTATGTATCCCATCTACGCTTTCGGCAGTGACGCGCAAAAAGACAAATGGCTTCCCCAGATGGCCAAGGGTGAAAAGATCGGCTGCTTTGGCCTCACCGAACCTGACTTCGGGTCCAATCCAAGCGGCATGCGTACGCGCGCAAAAAAAGTGGGCAATGAATACGTGCTGAATGGCGAGAAGATGTGGATCACCTCCGGCACTATCGCCGACGTGGCAATCGTCTGGGCCAAGTCTGAAGCCCATGACAATCGCATCAAGGGCTTCCTGGTGGAAACCAATCGTCCCGGATTCAAAGCCAGTGACGTTCATGGGAAATGGTCTTTGCGTGCTTCCGTAACTTCCGGGTTGTCGCTCCAGGACGTCAAAATCCCGGAAGAGAACATGCTTCCTGGAGCAGACGGCCTGAAAGGTCCGCTTTCCTGCCTGAACCAGGCGCGCTATGGAATCGGCTGGGGCGCGATCGGCGCGGCAATGTCCTGTTATGACACCGCGCTGCAATATGCGCAGGTACGCAAGCAGTTCCGTGACCAGCCCATTGCATCGCACCAGCTTGTCCAGGAAAAACTGGTCTGGATGGTGAGCGAAATTACCAAGGCACAGCTTCTGGCATTGCAGGTGGGACGTCTGAAAGATTCGGGCAAGGTCCAGCACCAGCACATCTCCATGGCCAAACGAAACAATGTTTGGATGGCCCTGGAATGCGCCCGCATGGCCCGCGATATTCTCGGCGGGAACGGCATCGCCGACGATTATCCGGTGATGCGCCACATGATGAACCTGGAGTCAGTGAAGACCTACGAAGGAACGCATGACATTCATGCATTGATCATTGGTGAGAGCATTACCGGCAGCAGCGCATTCTAGCGTTTAGCTGTGCACGAAATAATGGCCGGTTGTGATGAACGTGTTAAACAACATGCTCATCGCAACCGGCCGAATTTATTTCAAAAGCAATTCAGTTCACAATCCTGGACGACACGGAATTGATGTGTTGTTAGGAAAATCAGAGCGCTGAGTTCCACCCTGGTCCCAGTTGCCATAAACACAATCCTGATTAGCAGAAGCACCGTCATGGAAAGAGACGGGGAAGAAACTAGAGAGCTGGTTAAACTGAAAGACATTGCTGAAGTTGCCCCCGTTGAATACATCAAGAGCCGTTCCTACGTTGGTTTGTCCAATGACGCTGGTTCGGGTTAAGACCGCGTTGGTGACGTTGCCCTGAAAGATAACGCCTATTGAGTTCGGCACATTCATGTAAATCTCGTTGTACAGAAAGGCAAAGTTATCAAACCTGGTGACTCCGGCACTCGATGAGCCGACCACAATTCCGAACGAAGTCGGGTCCCGAATGGTGTTGAACTGTATGTTCACGAAGTCATTGAACTCACTGTCAATGTTGAAGCCATATTGGCCGCCCAAGGCGAAGTTATCGTGTATATAAGCGAACTGGTTGGTAGCAGGCGCACTTCCCGCGACAAACGGCATCTCCCAGCCACCAAAGGCTATCTGGTAACCGTTGACCACGTTGAACTGCATCGCGCCCGTGGCATAGACCATGGTCATGGCTGTACAGGGTCCACCGTGATACTGGCTCATGGTCACAAACTCAATGGTGTTAAATTGCGAAGGCGGAGTGTCCGGGTGCGATTTCTTCTTTGGATCAAGGTTGTAGGCGACGGATGAAACTGAAACCGGGAACGCTTCGCCAAAAGGAGCATCGTTACCCACGTTGATCACGTTTACGCGATGGATGTAGTGTCCGCCAACGTTGTCTCGAATGTGAATGGCCTGCAGACTGAGAGCCTGTGAAGTATTCAGCAACTTTAAGCCAGGATAATTGTCATCAATCGTAAGATCGGAAATCTCAACTCCCGGCGTGTTATCAGATGACGTGGAGAAGACGACGTTGCTGCCATTCGCAACAAAGGCTGAAGCTGGTTCGCCCCCCGGAGGAGCAATGTAGTACGAGTTCAACGTCACGGTGGTTTGAGTTGTGCCATTGCCGTGAATATGCCAGTTGGGCCCAATGGCGAATCCTCGATTCTGGGTAACCTCTGAGTTGTGGGGAATGTTGATGACCCAATTGTAGGATCCATCCGTAAAATAATTGCCATTCAGGATGCACACCACAAGGTGATTGACCGGTGATATTCCTGCGGCGGGATCGCCGGCATAAGAACGCAAGATGCTGTCAAACTGAGTGCCATCACGCGGGTCGCTGGCGCTGGCACCAGACCCATCATGGCCAGTGAGTCCAATGTAGACGCGGGAGTATGGCGTATTCGTGCCGGGAATCAGCGGCGGCGTTGCGGAAGTGCAATCCGGAGACGTGGTAATTGGAGCGCCAGTGGCGACTCGTCCGAATGCTTTGCCCCGGCGCAGCCAGTGGAACATGGCATTGGTGTAGCGATCAGAGAATAGGCCATACGATGCCAACATATCAGGATAATTATTGAGATATGCCTTTACGTCGACGTCGGCGCTGCCTTGGCGGCCCTCAACGGGCCACCCCTGATTCAGGAAGTGCTGCGTGGCCGCAATGTAACCAGTTGCGCCGAAGGCTGCCAGCAGATCAGAGTTATTCGCCAGATAATACTTCACGTCAAACTCTTCACTGCCTCGCCGGCCTTCAACCGGAAGACCCGTATTGATGAAGTGGTTCGAGGCCGCCACATAGCCGGTGGGGCCAAACGCGGCCAGAAGATCAGGATTGTGCTGGAGATAATAGACCGGATCAAAGATCACGCCGCCCCTCCGTCCTTCTGAAGGCAGACCCGTCTGGTGATAGTGCGTGGAGGCCCCGGTCAAGTTAACTCCGTTCACATTTTTGATATCGGGATAAATATTTTCGTATGCCGTTGCATCGAAGCTAAGGTCCGGCGGTGCGGGTGTCGGCGTCGGAATGGGAGTCGGACGTGGAGTCGGGGACGGGCAGCCGGAATCGGGATCGCAAATGATCGTGATGATTCCCTGTGGCCCCGCAGGCGAGCTTTGTATAACAGGCCTGACGGTTTGGGCCGTGGCGCTGATTGAAATCAACGAAATGAAGAAGACAGCTTGCACAAGACGTGATGCGTACATTTTTTGCCCCTTTCAAATGCTGTGTTACGTTTGAAGAAGTGGCGCGGAAAACTATCGACCGGGAATATTGACGGCACGTGTCGGCAAAGCGCGTGGCATTTTCAGACAAGGATTGGAGTTTTTTGAAATGGTGAACCAAATTGGGAATAAGACAGTAACCAAAACCCCGGGAAACGTGATGGAGTTTGAGCTGGCGCTGGAGTTTGTCCGCGTGGTGGAAGAGGCGGCGATTGCGTCAGCCCACACCATGGGCATGGGCGACGGGCACATCGCCGACAATGCTGCCACCGAAGCAATGCGCAAGACCATGGACTCGGTCCCCATGCGCGGGACCATCGTGATCGGAGAAGGCGAACGCGACAAGGCCCCGATGCTTTACATCGGCGAACCTGTGGGCGCTGGATGGAACGGCGGCGATTCGCTTCCTGAGGTCGATATCGCGGTGGATCCGCTCGAAGGAACTAACCTTTGCTCCACCGGGGCACCGGGAGCCATCACCGTGCTGGCCGCGTCGGAAAGAGGCGGCTTGTTAAACGCCCCCGATTGCTATATGGAAAAGCTGATTGTGGGCCCGAGTTGCAAGAGCGTGGTTGATCTGGACGCACCGGCCAAAGACAACCTGAAAGCCATGGCTCGCGCCTTGAACCGTGACGTTTCCGACCTGGTGATTGTGGTCATGGACCGTCCCCGCCATGAACAACTCATCAGCGATATTCGCGCTGCCGGCGCTCGCATACACCTCATTACGGACGGTGATCTTTCAGCCGGAATTGCCGCCGCCGTCATTGGAACAGGCGTTCATGCTGTGATGGGCATCGGCGGCGCGCCTGAAGGCGTAATCACGGCTGCAGCCATGCGCTGCCTGAATGGAGAGATCCTGGCCCGCCTGGTCATCAACACGCCCGAATTGGAAGAGCGCATCAGGAAGATGGGTATCGCCGACAAGAACAAAATCTACACCGCCAAAGATCTGGCTCCGGGCAACAACCTCATCTTTGCTGCCACCGGCGTAACCGACGGCGCGCTGATGAAAGGAGTGCGATTCTTCGGCGATGGGACGCGCACTTCCTCCATCGTGATGACCCGCCAAAGCGGCAAGGTACGCTTCGTGGAAAGCATCCATCTAGCCAAACGCCCAGATGTGAAGGTGCGGTTCCTGTGAGAAACGCTGCTAGCCTCTGGCTTCTAGCTGCTAGCCAGAAGCTAGCAGCTATTTATTTCGGCACCTGCGGTGTCGGCGGCCAGTCTTTCGCCTGGCCTTCAAACAGATACTTTGCGTTTTCGTATCTCTTAGTCCCATCATGGACGACATACCGCGGCGGATGATCACCTTTTCCTGACCAAAGGATCACGCCCGCGTACGCACCGTCTTTGCGCAGGATGTAATAAAACATGTTGAGATAGGAAAGCCGCGTCATGTCATTGTTGAAGTTGCGGACAATGCGCTTGAGAGCGTCCATGCCGGCATCTTCCGGCGACATGCCATGGCGCATGTTCTCCACGATGGTGTGCGCTCCGGCCACTTTGATGTTTTCTTCTCCGTTACCGGTGGCGCCTGCCGCGCCTATGTCCTGATCACAATAGCAACCTGCTCCGATGATCGGCGAATCACCGCAACGTCCAGCCAGTTTCCAGGCCAGGCCGCTCGTGGTCGTGACGCTGGACATCTCGCCTTTTTCGTTCAGCGCCGAGCAATTGATGGTTCCCGTCGGCGGATTGAGCACTTTATGGATCGCGTCCATCCGCTGGCTTTCGGCTATTCCAAGGTCGGCGGCAATTGCGTACATCTTCCTGATGTGCAGCGGTTGGTCTTCCAGGGCGCCGGCCATGGGCGCAGGAGGCTTCCAGTTTGGACTTGAAATTCCCGGTCCCCACCAATCCTGATTGGAGTGGGTTTCCTTCCATAGCAACCAGACTTTGCGCGAATGCTCCGTCAGCAGGTTCTCTTTGGGGAAGCCCATGGCCACGGCGAACCGCGTTGCGCCTTCGCCAACCAGCATCACGTGTCCAGTGTGCTCCATCACCGCTTTGGCGACGGACGCAACGTTTTTGATTTCACGCACGCCACCCACGGCGCCTGCACGCCGCGTGGGGCCGTGCATGCAGCAGGCATCCAGTTCCACCACGCCGTCTTCATTGGGCAGACCGCCCAGACCTACACTGTCATCATTGGGATCGTTTTCCGGACCAGACACCACGGCAAGTGCAGCGTCCAGCGTGTCAGCGCCACCGCGCAGCTTCTCAAACCCTGCGTCAATATAGCTATAACCGTTGGCCGCGCAGATCATGATGTTCTTTGGATTTCCCGTCCTGGGAACGATCTTGTACGGGGAATCCATTTTTTGTGGAGGATTGGTTTGGCCGACGGCCAGCGACGCCGAAGTTATCGCCAGGCCGGAAAGAAAATCTCTGCGCTTCATGCGACCTCACTTTGTCAGGTAAGTGAAACGGAGAAGGATAGCATGCGGGCGGCTTCCATCGACTGGCTTCCAGCGTAGAGCCCACAACCCAGACAGGCTCTCCTGATTTGCGGTGCCATGGCGGGCGAGCAGCAAAAAGCCGCGAACCGCGAATTAATCCGAAGAAAATTCGGTTTTCGCTGGTTCGCGTCATCCGCAGCCTAAATTTGTCAGTTACGTCGTCAGTCTTTTTTTGCTACGCCAGCTCTTTTACAGCTATGCTGCCAGTCGCTCGCTCAGGAAGACCATGGCATCGCGCAAAGCATCTTCACCGTTGCGTCCGCTGGCGAACGGCGGGTCAGAGATCCGCTTCCATACGTTCTGTTCTTGAATATGTATGGCCACGTAATAAGGCACGTCGGGGTTGGAATGGGAACGCCAGAGCTCCAGCTTGTACAGCTCTTCCCGTATCACCACCAGACCGGTTCGTTCCAGCTCCCAGGCTTCCGTGATGCCCGGAAAATTGCGATAGTCCTCGAAGGCATTGTTCGACATACGTTTCCCACCCCGACTCTCTCGGTTGTCAGCCGGCGATTTTGTGTGCCGTGCTCTGGTCGGCACGGAAGCGAAGCAGCGCGCCCACGCGCCCGGCTTTTTCCAGTTCAGGATCGGAACCAACAAACTGTATGTCAGCGCCGTTGCGCAGCGCGGAATCAACCAGGGCATCACAAATATCATTCAGATGCCGCGTCTTTTTCCCACAGGCCGCACAGGCCTTTACCATACGCGTATCCAGATGCCGGCAATTGGTACACTCAACCGCCTCGGCGTGGAAATCCGGGCTGATAAGCAACGTCTGGACTTCCTGGCGCTCCAGCGCCGTCAGCACATGGCGCAGGCCTACCGCTCCAGTTGAATTCCGTGAGGCCTGCCCGATTACCTCTTGAATAAGCGCGCGTTGTTCATCCCGGCGCTTCTGGTCCAGAATTTCTTCGGCAATCTTACGCACCTCTTCCGGAGTAGCAGAAGCAGGGTCCAGGACAAAACGCGCGGTCAATTTTTGTTTCACCATCGTGCTCAAATGCGGTTCCAGCTCCGGCCAGGCTTCATCCCGGCAACCGACCAGCAATGAATCGAACTTTTCCCGCCACATGATCAACTGCATGGATTCCGAGAGTTGCTTGAAATGATTCATCGTCTCATTCTCTTTGTGGCGCTCACGATGGCCACCGTCATAGCCCATGAAACCGTCACTCCTGCCGGAATTGGGCAGCTTGCCGAATTCAACTTCCAGCCTTTCCCGGATGGCATCATCCCGCAGGTCAAACACCCGTGCCTTCTGGCGATCCGTCACCAGGATGCAGGCGTTGTGAGCACATCTAAACGCAGTCACCAACGGGCCGAGGTGAAAACGGGAATTCACCACCAGCTGGGACTGGAGAAGCTGCGGTGGGACGTCAATTTCACGCCAGAGGTTCTGGGCGCGGCAGGCCAGAATGGCCTTACCCCGGGAATGATTTCCATGCAGGCTTTCTGCAATCTCCAGCACTCGTTTCAGGTCTTCGCGCAGTCCGTGATGGTTGCCATTACGCTCGGCATGACGCAGCGCCTGGCGCACCAGGTCTTTCGCCAGGATCGCTTCCTCACGATGTGACCGGTCTTGCGGCGTCTGCGGCTGGAAGTAAAAACTGATGGCGCCGCTTTCCGACGATTCAATCTGAGCAAGTTGACGAAGCTCTTCGCGCGAAATCATGCGATCCTCCTGTTAAGTTCTTATGAGTGGCATTTTGCTGACTGGCATTACGATAAGTGGCATCCTGATGATAGAAAAAGGCGCATCGCCTCATCTGTGAGCTGGATCACGCGACGCGCGAGCGCTGGAGCAGACTCCGCCGGAATGCGTTGGGCACCGGCAGGCTTTTTTGCACTCGCTCCCGCGCATGATGAATCGATTTACGCACGTCTTCAGGCGGCCGGTCAGAAAGACGGCCAATCTCTTCGATCGTAAAGCCTTCCAGCGTGAAAAGTATGAACGCTTCCCGGTCCTGGGGTCCAACTTCGTGTAGCACGACGTCCAACTGCGCTACCATCTCTTCATTGGCATAGATTTCTTCGGGTGTCGGCGAGGCAGGGTCCGGAAGAAGATATTCTGCCTTCAAGTCACCATCCGGCTGGTGAAATTGCAGAACGACCTCCTCATTTGTAAGATCCTGCTGGCCGGCAGGCGCATCTAGAGAGATTTCCGCGATGTCAGCGTTGTCATTCATCAACTGCCGGATGGCTCGAAGGGCCAGACGGTGAAAATAATTCTCCTCCGGCAACAGCTGGGCATCGCCGTTCTCGCGCGACAAAGCGGCCACCATCACTTCGTCGATAACTTCGTCAGGAGTAATCTGTCCAGGACGGATCCGTCCGCTTGCGACACGCAGAGCAAGCTCATGCACCACATATTCACGAAGGTGGTCCAAATTCACAATCCCGTCCTCACCGTAAGCCGCTGCTGCCTGAGTCGAGGCCTGTTCAGTGGCCGCAGTTCCGGGTGACGCGACGGACGCAAACGTCTCCTCAAATGGCACAGTCGCCAGTTTAGCCAGGCGCTGGCCGCGATCACCGCCGCGCGCCTTCCGGCCAAAATTCCCCCGCAATAAATCCTTGTGCCTGGTGATCTGGGCCAGCAACTCCACGAAAGCTGCTTTCAGGCTGGCTTCCGCAGTACTGCTGGTACTGCTTGCCGCCATTTGCCCTGAGGGCAATCGCAAATTGAGCGAAATGCTGAGTTCCTGATGGGGGCCGTGGTCCACCAATGCATGCAGATGAACCAGGTCCGGCTTGAAAGCGCGCAACCTGCGGTTAAGTTTTTGAATGTGATTTTGGAATTCGCGTTCTATTTCTGGACTCTTGCCAGCTTTGAAACTCAAATGAACGTTCATGTGCGCCTCGGCATTGGGAGCAGCTCCCATCAACAGAAGGTCCGACGGCCCTCATTCACCGCAAATTGTACACCTGCTCTTGAGACGCCCGCGCGACTACGAATGTTGTACGCTAAAAAGTTTGCGCTAGGTGCGAAAAACACTTGCATTGACGTGGGTTTTATGTCGCGTACCATCACGCTCCACGACCAGACCACGATCCCACTGGTGAAAGGTCGCGGGAATCAATCTTCGGGAATCAATCTTCAGGAATCAATCAAGGCGGTTAATCATCGACGCCACATAACCCGCGCCAAAGCCGTTGTCTATGTTTACCACGCTCACGTTGGAAGCGCATGAATTCAGCATTCCCAGAAGAGCAGCCAATCCATGGAACGACGCTCCGTATCCCACGCTGGTCGGCACCGCGATGACTGGAACGCGTACCAGCCCGCCAACCACGCTTGGCAAGGCGCCTTCCATCCCTGCGCAGACAATCACCACACGGGCTTCATCAATCACGTTTCGATTTGAGAGCAGCCGATGAATGCCTGCGACTCCTACGTCATAAAGAGGAGTTACACGGTTTCCCATGACCTCCGCAGTAGTGACTGCTTCCTCAGCGACCGGAATATCACTGGTTCCGGCACACACAACGGCAACGGTTCCTTTGCCGTACACTTTCTTGTCCTGCGTCAGAACAATTGCCTGCGCCGACTTGCGATACTCAGCCTTGCGGACCACCTTCTTGACGGCACGAAAGTGATCGGCGTCCGCTTTCGTCGCCAGAACATTTCCGCCCTGCGCCGAAAGTTTCTTAAAGATCTGCGCCACCTGCTCCGGCGTCTTGCCGCGGGAGAAGATCACCTCCGGCATGCCGGCGCGCAGCTTGCGATGGTGGTCCACTTTCGCAAACCCCAGGTCTTCAAACGGAAGGTGACGCAGGCGAGAAACAGCTTCGTCGGGCGAGAGGCTTCCGCTGCGAACTTGTTCCAGCAGTTTAAGCAGGGCTGAGGTTTCCATAATGACTCACCAGAGTAACACCCGGTGAGCGTGATCGAGAATTGCCATGATCGCTAACGACAGGGGAATTTCAGAATTTCGAATTTCAAATTTCAAAATTTTAAAATTCTCTATCCGCTCGGCTTGACTCTCACCAACCCTTCTCCCTATGCTCAACTGGCGTTCTCATCACCATGCCAACCGCATCTTCAGGCCAGATCCTAACCATCGCCGCTACCGGAGCCAGCGGCGCCATTTTTACGCGTGCTCTCCTGCTGGCAACTGAACGTGATTCCCGGATCGGTGCCGTGAACTTCATTGCCTCAGACAATGCGTTACGCGTCTTTGCCGAAGAACTGGGAATCAAGGGCCGGTCTGACCTGGTGCAGCAGCTAGCCGGCCACAAAGTGGAAAAGATTCGTGCTCAGAATATTGACGACATTGGCGCTAATGTGGCCAGTGGATCGTATCCCACGCATGCCATGGTCGTGTTGCCTTGCAGCATGGGGACCCTGGCGGGCATCGCCAATGGATTGGCCGGCAATCTGGTGCAACGCGCGGCTGACGTCTGCCTGAAGGAAAAGCGCCCGCTGGTTCTCTGTGTGCGTGAGACGCCGCTGAATCTCATCCACCTCAGGAACATGCAGCATGCGGCCGAAGCGGGAGCCACCATCTATCCTCTGATTCCGACCTTCTACAACCAGCCGAAATCGCTGGATGAGATGGCACATCAGTTCGCCTGTCGCGTTCTGGCCTTTATCGGCTTGCCGCAGGACGATGCATATGTGTGGGGTGGGTAAGTTTTTCGTCTTGTCCGAGCGGAGCGACGGAACCCTGCCAGTTGAGAAATCTCGCGCAAGAGATCATTAGCTCGCCAACGTCAACGCCTTTTGAATCACTTCCGTTGCCTTTGTTTCCAGCTTGAATTTCTTCAGTTCATCTTCCCTGGTCCACGCGGCTTCAGCAGCATCACTTCCTGCACAAACTTCACCTTCCACCACCGTGCAAAGAAAATCTACCAGCACGAAGTGATACTGAGGACGGCCGCTTTCTCCCGGAAGTATACGGTCAATCACGTCAATGACTTCGCCGGCACGGACCGTCAGTCCGGTTTCTTCACGAGCTTCGCGTTCGGCCGCAGCGCGCAGAGTTTCGCCCAGCTCAACAACGCCACCAGGGATTGTCCACTGGCCCGCCATGGGGGGACTACCGCGTTTCACCAGCAACACTCGGCCTTGATCGACAATCACTGCTCCCACACCGACGATTGGCCGATCAGGATACTCGCGCTTCATTGTTCCGTTAACCGGTGTTTAGTTGACCCGTGTTCAGTTAACCGGTTCATCTGTACCTGCTCGATCCGGCAGTGGATATGCCGAGTTGAGTGAATGACCGGCAATTTTCACTCGCCAGAGTCAGTGGAAAAGAAGCCGCGTGGCTGTAGCTCCACAAATTTCCAGCCGTTGGATGTGCTTCGAACAACAAACTTCAGTCGCGCCTGTTTACGGTTCGGCAAAATAGCGTCGCGAAAATCGACCTCCATTTCGAAATCAGCTTCAGCGGTCCCACCGGCAGAATCGGACGCCGCGCCAACCAGATTAACGTGCATACGAACACTATTTGCGTGTCCGAGAAAAGAGATGAGCTGCTGCTGGAAAAGCTCGCCATCCTGCATGTGAA
>Ga0207127_10141_pt2 | contig 16934 bp, 12 predicted proteins | sample Alteio_BWMinHeat_17_FD_153574 | JGI IMG/M metagenome (GOLD analysis project Ga0207127, IMG submission 153574) | Enriched cells from forest soil in Barre Woods Harvard Forest LTER site, Petersham, Massachusetts, United States -... | ecosystem: Environmental > Terrestrial > Soil > Temperate forest >...
GTCCGATATCATGGGCAGCGTGGTAATTTAATATGCGCTGATAATTGCTGCCGATATAGTCATATTTGTCAGAAGCAGATTCTGATATCCCGTATATTTCCTCTTTATATTCCTGTGTAATATTTTTCGCAAGATCACGGTTAAACCATCCAATAAAATATTTGAGGAAGTGCAGATAAAATTTTGAAGGTATCATTCTTCTGATCTGCTCGTTAAAATAATCTTCCTGTTTGACCACCAGCTCTTTGGTCAATTTTCCGTCGACCACCCCCAGTTCAAAAGGGCCGCCCTGAACATATAATTCATACAGGCCTGACTCACTCTTTCTGAACCAGTTATCCTTCAATGTATAAAACCCCGGGCTGGGCTCCGAGCGCTGGTCTTTCAGGGGATCGAGGTCTGCGACTTTGGGAGGATTTGTCTTTCCCACGACTAACACATAGACACCGATTACCAATACCAGAAGCAGCAAGCCCGCGAATAAGTATGCAACCCGTTTCCAAAAATTTTTTTTACTAAGCATTTTTTATTTTTTCAAGGATATCCTCACTACCCAGTAACAATGTGCAGGTTTGCAGGCCGCTCATCGTGGCACCCAGGATGCCATGTAAATTGAGATTCTGTCCCGTAAAATAAAGATTGGGCAATTTTGTTTTTGCAGAAATCAGAGTTTTGACCGGATCCTTATAGTCCTTGCTGATTCCATATAATGATCCGTCATCGTTTCCAATATAATCCCTGTAGGAAAGTGGGGTTGCCGTATGGTAGGATTGAATACAGTTTCTCAATCCAGGGAATTTTTCCTCGACCCTGTCGATTAATATTTCGGCTTTTTGATTCTTAAACTCTCTATAGGAATCTCCCCGGTCGCTCTCGGCTGAAACGGTATTGAAAGTATCTTCCCATGGCCTGACTTCTTCATACTTCATATAAGTCATCACGGTCATCCCTTCTGCATATTCTTCTGTCCCCCTGGTTGAAGACAGAAACAAGGCATAGCCCAATGGCCAGTTTTCCTCCTTGTAATCAGTCAATTTCCAAACCGATCCTTCCCGATGGTAATAATAATTGTAGTTAAAATACTTAAATGTATTTTTCCTGAGCACAATATGCAGCATGAAGCAGGATATCGTATTTTCAAGACCTTCCAATCTTTTGCGGTAAACATTCCTTATCAATTCGGTTTCCGTCATTTCCAGAGTTTTTACCGGATGGAGGTTGGAAATAAAATGCTTCCCATAAATGCGGGAACCATTGGCACCTACCACAGATTTGACTTTCCCATCTTCCACTTCGATTTTTTTCACCTCAAAGTTACGGCTTATGACCCCGCCTTTATCACGAATATTTTTTGCTATTAATTTTGCAATCTGGGAACCCCCGTCTACAAATCTCCAGGAACTTTCAATGTAACTGTTCAATATGAGGGCATGCACATAGAAGGGTGTAGTTTCTGCGCGTCCTGCGTAAATAATATTGTTTCCTGCAAGTACCGCCTGCAATTTTTTATTGTTTGTAACCGATTCAATGAATGTTTTGGCGCCTATTTCCAACACGCCGGATTTTTCCTGGTAGGTTCCCTTCTGTCTTAAATTGTATAAGGGAAATTTGCTGCAAACTTCTTTTATTTTCTCACAATAGTTCCGGATGGCAATTTCTTCGCCTGAAAAATCTGCCGAAAGGGTCTTTATAAAATTTTCATACCCCTGGGCAAAAGCGTATTCTTTTTCATCATTATCCAGGATGATTTTATCTAATGCATTCTGATCCATTATTCTCATCCTTAGCTTATCCAGTATACCCAGGTATTTGAATACCTGGTAAAGATTCTGCCCTTTTTCAAGACCGCCAACATAATGCACGCCTGCATCAAAAATAACTTTGTCATGTACAAAAGATTGCAGGCATCCGCCTATTTGTTTATTTTTTTCCAGGACGCACACCTTATACCCTTCGAGGCTGAGTATGTTAGCGCATACCAGCCCTCCCATTCCGCTTCCGGTAATAACGATATCAAAATTGTTTTCTATCAGTTTCTTATCCTGCATTCCTAATAACAAATATGATGTTGGAAGTGTGCTTGGTATTGTCCATTTCGTCGCAAGACATTCCCAGGCGGGAGGCTATTTCCCTGACCCGGCTTGCCGACAGAAATGACAAATCTTTACCTGTGGTTTTGTTAAAAGCAAAAAGCCTGGTTGAAAAAAACTCCGAGAGTCTGGTGAATCTGTGTCTGTTTTTCAAATCCTTGTTTCCCTCTCTGATAACCATGGTTCCACCCGGATTGAGGTTCTTTATGCAATTCTCGATAAGCTCCTTTTGCTGGTCAGGCTGGAGATAATGAAGTACATCAGCCAATATGATTCCATCGCTTTTTTCAAGGGGATAGTTTACTATATCGGCGGTAACAAAATTAATATTCCCGTTCTTATTAAAACAATTATTGGCCACTTCTATTTTTTCCTGATCATGGTCGATTCCCTTTATTTCTCTTTGGGGGGAAGTGAAATGCAGCATATAAGCCATAAAGCCATAGCCGCAGCCGATATCCAATAATTTCCCTTTTTTGGGCAAGAGTGTGTGAAAAACCTGGTAATTCTTTTCGAGTCGTAATTTTATCTTAAGATACCATTCAATAACGGGTCCTTTGTACAGGTAATTATAAACAAGTTTTTCCCTGAAATAGGCTGTTTGCTCGGTTGCCATTTGAAGGATCCTGTATTCTTCCCTGAAATACCGGCCGATCTGTTTGGATCTCTCAGCATAACCCTTTCCGAATTTTGTGTCATCGGGTTCTATCCTTTCTAAAAATTTCAGCGTAATTCTTCCATCTTTTAGCATAAAATCTCCCCTAGTCATCGTATAGCCGGTTCCGTGCAGGATGATGGGAAGAATGTCAATTTTTAATCTTTCAACAAGATAGAATGCTCCCTTGTGAAAACGATTGATCTCACCGTTCACCGATCTCCTGCCTTCCGGGAAAACTACGACAGAATAGCCTTGTTTTATCCTTTCCGCCAAAAGTCCGATACTCTTCTCAGCACCCTCCGCAATTACCGGGTAATAGTCGGCCATCCGTACAACGGCCCCAAAAACAGGTGAGTTCCACACCCAGTTATTGGTTAGCAGGATCAGTTTTGGATGCAGCATGACCAGGGACAGAATATCAAGGAAGGACTGGTGATTGCAAATAATAACGGCGGGTTTGGAAAAATCCTCCCGGGCCGGATTCAGTATTTTCTTTTTTACGTTAACCATGACATAAATCAAGGACCCGGTAAATTTAGAAAGTAAAAAATGGTAAAAATATTTTCCTTTTTCTTTTGCAAACGGGTTCAACTTTATGAGAAAGAATCCGATCAGGGTCAGCAGCGCACTAGCCAGGATGAAATAGGTAAATGCAAAAACAGATTTCAGCAAACTGGAAAAGGTCCATGGAAAACGATTCTTTTTTATACGGTTTGTTATCAAAGCTGCGAATAAAAAAGGGATCAATATCTGGGCCATGATAACGACGCATAGCATGCCAATGATTGAAATCACCGCAATCGACTTTAAGGCAGGGTGTTTCGCGAATATTAAAACCCCCAGGCCTGCAACTGTGGTTATGGCAGAAAGAATAATAGATGATTTAAAGGATGACAGGTTTTTTTTACCGGATTTATATTCACCTAAGAGTCCGTCCATGATAAAAAGGCTGTAATCATCTCCCAGACCGAAGATGAGAGCAGACAGGATGATGTTGATGATATTAAACTGGATATTCGCCATAGCCATTATGCCCAGAATCCAAATAAAGGTTATGAACATGGGAATAAATGAGACAAGGGTCAACTCGATGCGGCCATAAGTCAATAGGAGGACGCAAAACACCAGGATACCCGAGAACAGGGCGATCCTGGTAAAATCCGAATTTATAACCTGAACGAAACTGTCCGTCAGGTATTGCCTGTCGACCACTGTGCTGCGGGAATTCTCAAAAGCATGGTAAACGGCCGGTTTATTTTCGGGGGATACCTTTAAGAGGGTGACCACCATGGAATGACCAGGCTTTTCAGTGATGTAATCCCCCGCAAAATTCTTTTTGAGGTTTTCTGTTTCCGCTGTATCCAGTATCCTGAAATTCCTGTTCAATAATGTTCTGAGGGGAATAAATGCCGAGGGCTTAAATTTCAAAGCGGATCCTTCTTTTTCGAGGGTGGTCATCAGCCGTATTTTTTTTTCTTCCGTCCAGAATTTCTTCCAGCTTTCCAGTCTTTTTTTTTGCAGGGAATCGGAGAGTATAAGAGATGAAACCCCTGCCCATTTCTTAATCAGGTGCCTGTTGTTAAGTTGTTCAATGCGGCCCGTTATTTCTTCATTGTTAATCAATGCTTCATTTAGTGTCCTCCCTTCTGATACCAGGTAAACAGATTTGAGGGAGTATTCATTTATTTTATCCAGTTTTTTTTCAGCCTCCTTTAATTTTTCCGTCATAAAATTCATATGGATCAGATCGGTTTCAAAACCCACATTTTGGGAGCTGAAAAAAAATATTATGGTGAAGGCGGCAATGATAAGGATGAGCAGTTTGTTATATTCGGGTTTATAACTCACCACTTTATCGATCCAGGATTCCCGGATGGCCACATGATTGATTTGTTCCTTCCTGTAGCCGATAAAATGCGGAAGGAAAATCAGGGAACAGAGGGCTGCTCCGATCAGGCTGAAACCGGCAAATAAGCCCAGGTCTTTTAACATTTCCGATTTTACGAATTCTAAACAAAAAAAGCCGCCAATTGTGGTGAAGCTGCCGATGGTGAGGGGAAATGCAAGGTCTTTTATTACTTCCCGGGGATTGCTCACCTGACGGTAATGATTGAATACATGAAGGGAATAGTTTACGGCTATACCGAATACCACGCAACCGGTCGCCAGCGCAATAACCGAAATGGTTCCTTTCACAAAATAAATGACCGCCAGGGAAAATAAGGCGCCAAATACAACGGGAACAAGTATGATGATGGCGGCCATTTTTCTGCGGAAATAAAATCCAATGAAAACAATCAGGAAGAAACCAGTGATCGCCTGTGTCCATAAGGTATCTTTTCTCAATTGCCGGGCATTGCCTGCGGCTACAGCCGCGGCTCCAAAATAATCAACTTCAATATTTCTGAAATTCCCTCTGCACAACCCGTCAATGGTTTTGTCAAGCTCTGCTAAAAACAGGCCGTTCCGGCCCGTATTGCCCGGCGGATAAGCGGGTGTAATAAAAAACAGCAGATGCTTTAAATCCTTTGTGACTATATAATTGTCGTACAATTCTAGGTTCTCGTCGTATTGAAGCTTTTGGATTTTCCTAAATCCGATCCAGGAAATGCCAACCGGATCGGTGCTTATGATTTTTTTGAAAGCAATTCCCGCGGGGGAACTTAAAGTGACCAGATCCTGTTCCAGGATCTGTCTTATCTTTTTTGGATTCAGCAGGCTGTCAATGGAGGTATAATCATTTTCCGAAAGGTAAATAGGCAAATGATCCATCACCAGCTGATACATTTCAAGGCTGAGGCTGTCATTGACTCTGTCATTTATTTTGCTTATATAAGGGCTGAGGGTCCGCTTAATTTCTTTTACGAAAGCCGAAGTAAAAGCAACCAGGCTATCCGGCTCCGAGGAAGCTGTATCCTTTAGCGAAACCGCGATCACCAGGTTATCCAGGAATTTTGAGTTCTGGAAAACCTGGTTAAGCTTTTCCAGCTTTTTATCGTTTGGTAATATTTTCGAGATATCTTCTTCCAGTCTTACACGGCTCGCAAACACGGCAGCCAAAAGGAAGCTGATAAAGAATGAAAGGAAAAGCGCAAGGCGGTGTTTTTCAAAGTAATCGTATATACCGGTGAAAATTTTTTCCATCTCTTGTCCAACTTAGGTGACTGAGCCAGTTTTTCTTCCAAAGTATTTAAGAAGCATATAGGCGAATAAACCCAATACCGCGCCCGTTACAATGGCTAATGTAACACTGCCAACTAAATATTGCTGCAGGTTGAGCTTGGCCGTTTCCCTGGTGATGGCTCCGGATAACCTTAAATCCACCGCATTTCCATGCATCCAAAAAGCCCCCATTTTATAACTAAGAAACACAATCAGGGGAATCATCGGAGGAATGCTGATATTGGCGGCAATTATAACCAAAGGCTTATTCAATTTAAGCAAAATGGCCAGAAAAATAGCTAATACAAGCTGAAAGCCCCAAATGGGAAGAATCCCAATGAATGCCCCTAATGCAAGGGAAAAGGCTTTGATCCCGTCTGACTGAAAGGAATTAAAAAGAAAATCACGGATGAATGCTTTCCATTTTTTTTTTTGAAAAATGCCCGCAAAAAAATCCCTCGGTTTTATGAAAAGGAAACTTATAAAGACCAATACGGTGTTCAGGATGCTGATCCTCGTAAAATCCAGGAAGGGTCGGAAATGTGAAATACGCTCCTCCTCAGGCGCGTAATAAACAGAAATGGGGATGGAATCAATTTTGATTTTCTTCCACGCAGCCCTTACCAGCACTTCTATTTCAAATTCATATTTTCGGGTGAAAAATCGAATCTCCTTTAGCCCCGCCAGTGGATAGGAGCGGAAACCGGATTGCGTATCGGGGGCCCTGATGCCGGTTTCAACGCGAAACCAAAAATTTGAAAACCGATGTCCAAAGCTGCTTTTCTTCGGGACAGTATCCTGATTCATATTCCTGGCTCCAATAATAATTGCTGCCGGCTCCAGTTCAATTTTGCGAATAAATGCAGGCAGGTCTTTTGCAGAATGCTGGCCATCCGAATCAATAGTGATGGCAACTTCATAGCCCAGGTTTCCGGCCAGTTCAAAACCTTTGCGGATTGCCCAGCCTTTCCCGGTGTTTTTTGCATAGCTGATATGCTTAATTAAAGGGAAGGAACGGATGATTGCTTCCGTTTCATCTGTGGAGCCGTCATTTACTACAATAATTTGATCAGTATAAAGGGCCGTTTCTGAAATCACCCCGGCCAGTTTCGGGGCATTGTTATAGGTGGGTATTATCACACATACGCGAAGCTCCTCGAATTTCTTCTTCCATGAATCTGGATGGGTCATCAGCTTATTCATTTGTATTGGCCCTGCCATCTAGAAAAATAAAAAAGGCCAAGGAACCTGTTAGCGTACAAATTTAGGCTTTAATTGAGAACCGGCCAGTCGTCATCAATCCCTTCATAATTCGATTCGCACGGATAAACCCGGCAGAAGATCCTTTTTTGATCGGTATTATTTTTTAACAGAAAATATTTTGACCTATCCCTTGCAGTAATCAAGGGGAAGCAAAACCGGTAAACTTCTTTACTTCCTGGAAATTGGCACCGGGCTGCCATTCATCAGTTCATTGAAACGCGCCAGCGCTAAAGAAAATATTCAAATATAAACGGTACATTTAGCTGGGAATTCAGGATTCCAAAGCTCATATTTCCTTTATGCAGAAACCCGAAATAAAACCATATTATGATGTGGTGATCATTGGGGCAGGTATAGGGGGATTGACTGCCGGCGCGTTGTTGAGTAAGGCGGGATTCTCGGTTTGTATTCTGGAAAAGGAACCGCATGTCGGAGGGTATCTGGCGGGTTTCAGAAGACAGGATTTCCGCTTTGACACAGCCATCCATTGGCTCAACCAGTATGGTCCCGGCGGCCTGGTCAGCCGGTTGTTTGACGTCCTGGGAACCGATCATCCCAAGGCCCTCCCCCAAACCAATATTCGTAGATATAAAGGGGAACATTTCGATTACCTTCTTACTAATAATCCGGATAAATGGAGAGATCAGCTCATGATAAAATTTCCCCTGGAAAAAAGAGGAATTGAGAATTTTTTCAGGGCGGCCAGAAAACTAGGAAAGGCATTGAATAATTTCAGCAGTGTTTTCCGCTCCGAGGAAACCATGTCCTTTTTTGAACGGGTAAGGAATAAATTCAGATTATTGAAGTTTGCCATTCCGTTTATTCCCTACATAAAATATGGCGGAGAAAATGGTCTTAAAAAGGGGCTTTCTCGATTTTTTAAAGACGATCAGATACATAAAATATTCACTTCCGAGACAGAGTTGTTGTCCTGCCTGATTCCTATTGGCTGGGCTTATTTTGGCGACTTTCAAAGCCCTCCAAAGGGGGGAGGGCAGGTGATACCTGAATGGCTTGCGTATATTATTAAGTATTACAATAATCCTATCAATTGCAAGTGCAGATCAACTCAGATTTTACTTGAAGGAAATACCTGTACCGGTGTCGCTTTTGAGTATATGGGGGCTGTTTACAAGGTAAAAAGCAAACACGTGATTGCTGCCTGCGACGTAGAAACTTTATATGAGAAAATGCTTCCCGATTCTGCTGTACCTGATAAATTAAAAAAGAAATTAAGAAAGGCAGAACTTTACAGTTCCTCGGTAACCGTTTCAATAGCCCTTGATTGTACAGCTGAATTTTTGGGATTTAACGAGGAACTGATTCATCTGGTAAGGGAAGATCTACCCTATAGTGCCCATAGCAGCGGGGATCCTTTCAAAAGCGAACTAAGCATTCTTGCCCCCTCCCAAAGAGATAAGTCCATGGCACCGGAAGGAAAAGGTACACTGACCTTCTATATGCCGGCTTTCCTGGAGTATAAAAATAATTGGTTTACTGAAATAGACGACAAGGGAAATCTTACAAGAGGAACTGCCTACAGGGACTTAAAAATAAATGTCGCAGAATCAATCATAAACAGGGTTGAACAAAAATTGGCTCCCGGACTAAGGTCTCATATCCTTTTTTATGAAATAGCCACGCCTGTTACACATTTCCGCTATACGGGGAATAAAAACGGATCCATGATGGGGGCAAAGCCAGGCAGGGAAAATATGCAGAATAAAATAGCACACTACCGTACGCCTGTAAAAAATCTTATTTTAGGAGGCCATTGGGCCGAATTGGGTGGCGGAGTTCCGATAGCAGTTAAAGCAGGGGCAAATGCAGCATTGCTAATTTTGAAGGAAGAAAATAAGACCGCATTCAATTTACTTGCTGCGTACATGGATAATAAAATAGCTCTGGAAGAATTACTCTCTCATTCCTGCTTCAAATCTTATGACAATTCCTGGCAACAGGCACTTACACCTGCCCAGAAGCGGGCCAATTATGTTTAAAATATATACACTTTTTTTTATAGTAATTCCGAATCTTCCCCGCTGCCCCAGTCATCAGCCGTCCGGGCGGGCAAGGCATTATTCATGTATATTTGAGCTATTTATCCGGATGAAAATTATCTTATTGTTTCTTATTTCAGCAACTATTACAAAATCTGCCGGTGGGCAGGAAAACCGGCCTGAATTTGACAGGTCTGCTTTTTACAGGGTGATGGGCCGGGATAGCCTGCCTGAAATAGAGGCAATTTTGAAAACCCTCAAAAAAGATTCCTTTATTGGAAAAGAGGCATTTGAAGGGACCCTTCTGATGAAAAAGGCGGGCCTGGTGGTCAACCCAAAAACTAAATTAAGTTTATTCAAATTAGGCCATGAGGAATTGGAAATGGAGTTGACGAGGGACAGTATGAATGCGGAGTTCCATTTCCTGCGTCTCGTGATCCAGGAACATGCCCCCGGGTTGGTTCATTATCATGATAAATTGCAGGAAGACGGTTTGATTATCCGCAGGTTCTTTAAATATCTTACACCGGTGGTCCAGCGCGCCATTGTTGACTACAGCAAAAAATCGAAAATCTTGAAATTCCCGGATTCGTAACTTTGATGCCAGCATGAGTAAAAAAATATTAGCCATTTATTATACCCAGACAGGCCAGTTAGAAGAGATCATAGATAGTTTCATCACCCCTTTTATGGACGCTGGTGTTTCTGTAGAGAAACTCCGAATCAGGACCAAGGTCAACTATCCCTTTCCATGGAATGGCCGCCGTTTTTTTGAGATGATGCCGGATAGCGTACTTGGCATACCAACGACCCTTGAACCATTTGAAATGAAAGAGAAGGCCTACGACCTGATCATTTTCGGTTACCAGGCCTGGTTCCTATCCCCCAGTATCCCTTCAAATTCCATTTTAGCCAACCCCGCTTTCAGAATAGTTCTGAAAAATACACCTGTCATAACGATTACCGGGGCGAGGAACATGTGGCTGAGTGCAATGGAACGGGTAAAAAAATTACTTCAGCAGGCAGATGCGAAACTGGTTGGAAATATTGCGTTAGTGGACAGACACCATAATCTGGTGAGCTTTGTAACCCTGCTTCGCTGGATGTTTAAAGGGAAGAAAGACCGATATTTAAATATTTTCCCCCCACCAGGTGTGGCCGTTGAAGACATTGTTCACACCCAGGTATTCGGTAAGACTGCTTTGCATTACCTTAACAAAAGCGAATGGGCGGGGACGCAGGCAGAACTTGTGCAGCAGGGGGCCGTGGAAGTGAAATATAATTTGATGTTTATCGAATCCAAGGCGAGGCGGATTTTTTCGCTATGGGCACGGTTCATAGCAAAGAGGAAAAAAAGGACAGGGTGGCTTGTTGTATTCAAATATTATCTTTTAATTGCGCTATTTATAGCAGCGCCTTTGATCCTTACGATAGATGCTTTATTTTTTAAACCGTTTTTATCCAGGCGGATAAAAAGGCAGAAACAATATTATTCAGACGTGAATTAATCCATGCAGAAAAATGTCGTTTAAAGAGGTATACATTACGAGGACAACGAGTTTTTTCCCGAACGATCCGGTTTCCAATGATGAGATGGAAGATTATTTAGGATATATCAACAAGAATCCGTCGAAGTCCAAAAGAATTGTGTTGAGGAACAATGGCATCAAAAGAAGGTATTACGCACTGACCAGGGAAGGAAAGGTCACCCATAGTAATGCGCAGATGACGGCATTGGCGGTAAGGGGGCTGTTTAAGGGGGATCCGGAGCTGTTAAAATCAACGGAGCTGCTGGTGTGCGGAACATCGTCTCCGGATCAGTTGATGCCTTCCCATGCAGTGATGGTGCACGGGGAGTTGCCCGAGACGGGTTCCATTGAAGTTGTTTCACCGGCGGGGGTATGTTGTGCGGGCATGCATGCCTTAAAATATGCCTATATGTCCATTAAGACGGGGGATGTGCAACAGGCAGTTGCCACCGGTTCAGAAAGATTTTCGAGTCTGTTGCGTTCAGACAATTTTGAAGATGAAATACAGAAGCTGGTTCAATTGGAAGAAAACCCGTATATCGGATTCGAAAAGGAATTTCTACGGTGGATGCTATCGGACGGGGCATCGGCATTTTTACTATCAGACAAGAAGAATGACGATGGGATCAGCCTGCGGATAGAGTGGCTGGAGGGGGGCTCCTATGCGAACGAAATGCAGGTCTGCATGTATATGGGAGGTGAGAAGATGAAAGACGGGAGTTTGAAGGGCTATATGGACTATTCACCGGAAGAAATAGTTTCAAAGTCGGTATTGAGTGTGAAACAGGATGTAAAATTATTAAGTGAATACATCGTTCTTTTGGGAGGCATTAAGTTAAAGGAGGTTTTAGATAAAAGGGGAGTACGATCCGATGAGATAGATTATTTTTTGCCGCACATGTCGAGTGAATTTTTCAAGAGTAAAATATACGATCAACTGTTGAAAAACGGGACGGGGATTACCTATGACAAATGGTTTGTCAACCTGAGCAGCGTGGGGAATGTGGGGGCGGGCTCTGTATACCTGATGATAGATGAATTATTCAACAGCGGAAAGTTGAAGAAAGGGGATAAAATACTATTGCTAGTACCGGAAAGCGCGAGGTTTTCCTACGCCTACGGATTGCTGACGGCATGTTAGTAAAAATATTACCATGAAGAAACAGGATATCCCGCAGGATCTGGGGCCACTGAGTAAAATAACGAAGGAGGTTTGCTATGCAGTGGATGACTCGGGCAGGTACACCACCGAGCTAAGCCAGGGCTGGGAGGTAAAAACCAATGCCCTCGACGCTGCCTGGCAGGATATTAAAGAAAGGGTCACCGCCGCCAGAGAAAAAGTTATTAAAAAGGAAGCGAGCCCATTGTTATATTTTATGGAGCTTCGCCTGATGGATGTTCCCATCGTAGCTGCCTATACGGGTTTTTGGAATTGGCAGGTAAGGCGACATATGAAACCAGAAGTTTTTGAGAGACTGTCTGACAAAAAATTAAGGAAATATGCCGAAACTTTTGAAGTGAGCGTGGAACATCTTAAAACCATGGAAAGCAATGAAGCTTAACTTTCAGCATATCCAGGCTGCGCATTGTGAGAATGGGGTTACTACAAGCTTGTTACGACACAATGGAATAGAGGCAATCACAGAACCCCTGGCCTTTGGGATTGGTTCGGGATTGTTTTTTATTTACATTCCCCTGTTGAAAATTAATAAAGGCCCAGCAATTGCCTTCCGGACAATGCCGGGATTAATTTTTAAAAGAACCTGCAAATCGCTTGGTATACCTGTAACCCGCAGGAAATTTCGTTCAAAGGAAGAAGCAAAAAGAATCCTGGAGGAATGTCTTCTTTCAGGTTATCCCGTCGGATGCCAGGTTGGGGTTTATTATCTTAGCTATTTCCCCAAAGAATACCGGTTCCATTTTAACGCGCACAATATTATTGTGTTTGGAAAAGAAGAAGACAATTATTTTATCAGCGATCCGGTTATGGAGCAGGTTACAAGCCTGACCAGCTATGAATTGGAGCGGGTGCGGTTTGCAAAAGGGGCCCTGGCTCCCCGCGGCCAGATTTATTATCCCAGTGAAAAAAAGATTGTAACCGAGGAACAAATACGCAAAGCAATCGTAACCGGTATCAAAAGAAATGTGATGCACATGCTTCGTATTCCGGGTAATATTGTCGGAGTCCGAGGTATCGCTTTTACGGGAAAGAAAATAAAAAAATGGCGGGATAAGTTAGGCCTGCACAAATCAGGTCTATACCTGGCTCAACTGGTGAGGATGCAGGAAGAAATAGGAACAGGCGGGGGCGGTTTCAGGTTTATTTATGCGGCTTTTTTGCAACAGGCTTATGCCTACCATCCAAATGACCGGCTTATGGAAATATCCAATAAATTCACCCAGGCAGGAGATCTTTGGCGCAGCGCCGCTGTTCAGGCTGCCGGAATCTACAAAGGAAGGCTGACCAGCCAGGAGGAATTCAATAAAATGGGAGATTTCCTATTGGAAATTGCTGCATCCGAAAAGCAGGCATTTGAGGATTTGTCCCATATAAAATGGCATCCATGAGCAAGCCGGCCTTAAGCATTGAAAACCTCGATTTCAATTACAGAGGGGCATCCCATAGGCTCTTCTCCGATCTTAACCTGCTTGTCCAGACAGGGGAAAGGTTCGGCCTGTTCGGCCCCAACGGTGCGGGGAAAACCACCCTGATGTATTGTATGACCGGTTTGCTTTCTTTTCAACAGGGAACCATCCGGCTTTTTGGCAATGAAGTGACCCCACACAATAAGGCCGGCAATAAGTTATTCGGATTTATTCCCCAGGATTTTTCTTTTTACCAGGAATTAAGTCCGGTAGAAAATTTAGAATTTTTTGGAGCCTGGTCGGGATTGCATCGCCGGCAAATTAAAAAAAGAACCTCTGAACTATTGGAGGTGCTGGGTTTGTCAGACGTGAGCCATCTCCCGGTGCAAAAATTTTCCAGCGGTATGAAACGCAGGGTTAATCTGGCCATTGGCGTCATACACGATCCCCCTATATTATTTCTTGACGAACCAACTGTCGGGGTGGATGTACAAACCCGCCATGCCATCGTTGCCTACCTGAAGGAATTGAATAAAAAAGGGACAACCTTGATTTATACTTCGCACCAATTAAACGAAGCGGAGGGGCTTTGTGATAAAATTGCGCTGATTGATGAGGGCAGGATCATTGCCCACGATTGGCTCAGCAATTTACTGCGGGACCACAAAAAGCAAGGTTTGGAAGAATTATTCATAAACCTGACCGGAAAAGCCTACCGGGACTCCTGATGTTTAAACTAAGGGCTACCATATTAAAGGATCTTCGCATTTTAGTCCGGGATAAAGTAGGGTTAGCGATGATGTTCCTGTTGCCCATTGTATTGGCCATTGTTATTACTGCCATTCAGAACAGCACTTTTGAATTGGTAAATGATAATAAAGTACCCATGTTAATGTGCAATAAAGATCCGGGTGAGGCGGGTGAACAATTGATAAAGGCCATCCAAAAAATTGGGATGTTTGAAATAAAGCAGGTTGGCAAAGAGCAAACTGAAAAGCAGATTACTGACCGAATGCATGCAAAAGTCGCACTGGTGGCTATTCTCATCCCCCCGAATTTTACGGCTAAGCTGTCCACCCAGGCAAAAATCATTTCCGGGGAAGCTTTGAGCAGGCTTGGTTTGCCCGTAGATTCAGTGGCAGTTGTCAGCGGTGGGTTGGATCCCATCACCATCTATTATCATCCCGTCCTGCAGGAATCCTTTCGCCAATCCATCCAGGGCGCACTGCGGAGTGCTTTACAATTGGTAGAAAATAAACTGATCTTAAAAAGCATTTATTTTTCTTTAAATGAAAAGGAAATTCCCGATACCCTGGAAAGGGAAATTGTCAACAACCAAATACCCATCAGGGAAATTGCCATTTCGAGAAACGGGAGCAGAAATATACCCAATGCTACCCAGCATAATATTCCTGCATGGACAATTTTTGCCATGTTCTTTGTGGTTATTTCATTAGCCAGCAGCGTTGTGAGAGAAAAACTTAACGGGAGCTTTCTTCGGTTAAGAACCCTGCCAACCAATTTCATGATGGCCCTGTTTTCAAAGCAACTAACCTATCTGTGCGTAACGCTGGTACAAGTGGCAATCATTTTTTCCATTGGCGCCTGGTTATTCCCGGTAATCGGGTTGCCCAAATTAAATCTTCCTGCCGATCTCGCGGGCCTGGTTATTGTATCGGTAATCAGCGGATGGTGCGCCGTCAGTTATGCCATATGTGTTGGGGTTTTTGCTCAAACACAGGAACAGGCAAACGGATTTGGTGCGGTATCGATTGTTTTACTTGCTGCCATCGGAGGGATAATGGTACCCAGTTTTGCGATGCCAGGATCTTTCCAGGCTATCATGAAGCTGTCTCCCTTGCATTGGTGCCTGGAAGCCTACTATGGTTTGTTCCTCGAAGGCGGGAAACTGAAGGATATTTTAATGAATATTTTACCTTTAGTTGGGATTAGCCTGCTTTTGCAGGGTTTCACATTTTATGCATTAAAAAGAAAAAACCTTATCTGAATCATTTATCATGGAAACAGCCGAGTTAAAAGAACAGCTAAAAAGACAAATAGTTGAATTCCTCAACCTTCTGTCCGTAAAGCCTGAGAACATAAAAGATGATGAACCTTTATTTGGTGAGGGATTGGGTCTGGATTCCATTGACTCTATAGAACTCATTGTGCTTCTTGACAGGGAATACGGGGTTCATATACAAGACCCCAAAGAAGGCAGAAAGGTACTTGTGGACATTAATACCATGGCAGCCTATATTATGGAACACAGGACCAAATAAAATTCTTTTATTAACGGGTGGTACCTGCCATCCAACAATCGCTGTTTATGCAAAGTCAATTTGATGTCATCATTTTAGGCGGTGGTCTTGCGGGGCTGACACTTTCCTTACAACTTAAAGGAATAGATCCCGCCATCTCCATTCTTGTTCTGGAAAGAAGGGAAACCGAGGCCCTCACTGCCGCCCATAAGGTCGGTGAGTCTACCGTGGAGTTGGGTAGCCATTATTTACGGGAGGTACTTGGTCTCAAAGATTATCTGGAAGAGCATGAATTACCCAAACATGGATTGCGATTTTTCTTCCCCTCCCACGACAAGGAAGATATTTCCTCGCGGGTTGAACTAGGCCCACGGGAACGGTTACCTGCTCCCAGCCATCAGCTCGACAGGGGGACGTTGGAAAATCATCTTGCTAAACGAACAAGAGAGCTAGGTACAGACTATGAGCTGGGTGCGACTGTTAAAGATGTCAACATTTCGGATAAAGGGCATGTGGTAACTTATTTAAAAGGAGATAAGGAAATAAAAGTCAAGGGAAAGTGGGTGGCAGACGCAACCGGCCGAGGGAGTTTTATGAAACGTAAACTTGAATTTCAAAAGCCGATGGAGCATCATGTGAATGCAGCCTGGTGGCGTTTGAAAGGTGTAATTGATATCGATGATTGGTGTGAAAACAGTACCTGGCGTTCTTATCTCAAACCAGGATTGCGGTTGCTAAGCACGGTTCACTTCATGGATACGGGATACTGGTTGTGGGTAATCCCACTTGGGTCAAAAAATACAAGCATTGGAATTGTGGCTGATCCCGCAGTTCATCCCTTCGAAACGTTTAATAAATATGAGAAAGCATTGGAGTGGATGAAAATAAATGAGCCTATAGGGTACAAAATGCTTGCACCCAGGAGCGCGGACCTTATGGATTTCAAAATTCTGAAGCACTATGCCCATCATAGCGGGAGGGTATATTGCGCGGAAGACCGTTGGGGTGTGACAGGGGAAGCGGGAGCGTTCCTGGATCCTTTGTATTCGCCCGGCACTGATTTTATTGCAATGAACAATTCCTGGCTATCGGACCTTATTACCAGGGATTTGAAGGGAGAGGATATTACCGGCCGGGCAAATGTTTATGAGCAATCTCACCTGAGGTTGGTGGATAACTGGATTCCGGTATACCAGAATAAATATTTGCTGATGGGAAATACCCAAATAATGGTAATGAAAATATTTTGGGATTGGGCAACTTATTGGTCGGTTCCCACGCTTCTTTTTACCAACAAGGCTTTCACGAACCTTTCCCTGTTAAAGGAATTTTTTGCTTCGGCTAACGGGTGGGGGAGAAAATTTGGGGAGCTTAATAAATGCATG
>Ga0207127_10088_pt1 | contig 16768 bp, 4 predicted proteins | sample Alteio_BWMinHeat_17_FD_153574 | JGI IMG/M metagenome (GOLD analysis project Ga0207127, IMG submission 153574) | Enriched cells from forest soil in Barre Woods Harvard Forest LTER site, Petersham, Massachusetts, United States -... | ecosystem: Environmental > Terrestrial > Soil > Temperate forest >...
GTTATTGCGATGGATATCCTTTATCGATATGTAGACACAGGCATTTCTGATGTCATGGAAGCGTTTAATAGTAATCAATTACCTCAAGAACTCCGAGCGGATTTTTTAGACATGATTGAAAAAGCGAGATCTCAAATTAAAACGCTACGAGCACACCATCTTAAAAAAATGGTGCATACCCAAGACATGATTGCCAAGGTTCAAATGATGGAAAAACAAGTTTCAGCCTTGATTTCAAGCGAACACTTTAACGATTTTGATGGAGATTTTGGAGGCTAACAATGGCATATGACGTAATAACACATGGGGGCGGTGAAGGATTGGTGTATGTCTTTAACGCCGTTGCAGCACTCTTTAATGGCAAAAAAGCCTTAGCTTCTTCTATCGTTTATATGGCAAGTTCTTTTGCCGTAGTTCTGATGGCAATCATGATGGTAGCCAAACAAGAGTTATTACCCACGGCTAAATGGTTTTTTGGCTCTTTGATTATCACATCGGCACTGATGCTGCCTAAAGTCGATATTATCGTTAAAGATCGGGTTACTAAACTCGAACGACCCGTTGCCCATGTTCCCTTTATGTTGGGCGTGTTTGCAGGCATATCCAGTCAATTAGGCGAAGTGCTTGCAAAACAAATGGATGCAATTTTTTTTCAAGCGGGGCCTGATTATACCGGTCACGGGGTGGCAATGGCATCCAAGCTATTATCTAAGGTAGAGCATTTTCATATTCGTGATCCACTGATGGCTGCCAATATGAGAGGATTCGTTCAACAGTGTATGGTGTTTGATATTGCCAAGGGTAAATATACCATCAAAGAATTACACGGCTCTGATAATGTCTGGAAACTGTTAAGGGATAGTGCCTCCAAAGCGCGTGGCTTTGTTTATAAAGCGCATGAGCCAACCAAACCAAAACCTGTCACCTCTAAAATAGTTACTTGTGAAGAAGGGGCAATCTTGTTAGAGCAAGCGTGGAGTGCCGCTTACAAGCAAGCCGCTTTTGCTTATGGTCCAAGACTGTATCCCAGTGCACCTAATCCTGCCAAGCTCTTTATGGAAAACTTACCGCTCGCACATGGTTATTTAACACGTTTATCGCATTCGGCAGAAGAAATTTTACAACAAAGCATGATGTCTAATGCCATTGATGATGGCTTATTAGAATTAAACCAATTAACCGATGCCAATGCTGCCGTGACAGCCTATGCCGCCAAACGTGCTCAAGCACAACAAAGGGTTGCCTATTCACTACAAGGCAGTATGGCTTCTCTTTCACTGTCTGTCTTAAAAGTTGTGGTTGAAATTCTATTTTACGGTCTTTTTCCCATTATCGTTGCGATTTCTATTTTCCCCGGGGGTTGGGTTGTCATTAAGAAATACATCATTGCACTTTTCTGGATTCAGAGCTGGGCACCCATGTATGCCATTTTAAATATGATTATGAATATCTATGGCAAAACGAAAAGTATGGCGGCCGTATCAACGATTGGCAGAGGGGCTTTGAATATGTATTCGCTGAAAGGTTTATCCGATGCCAACGAGTGGATATCCTCCGCAGCCGGTTATGCCATGATGTCAGTCCCTTTTCTATCCTATGGCATTATTCATTATGGCGCGGGTGCCTTAAGTCAATTGGCAACGCATTTTGGCAGTGTGACCCAATCCGCTGCTAGCCATGCCGCAGAAGAAGCGACAACCGGCAATTACAGCATGGGTAATACCAGTTTTGATAACCACAATAGGCATAATACCTCTGGGTTTAAACAAGATACTAACGCCTCTGTTGCTACGGGACGCTCAACCTTTCAACGCGAAGATGGTTCATTATTAAGTGTCAACCGTGATGGAAAACCTGTGCTCGATCGAACGCCCAGTATCTCGAATTTAGGTGCAAGTTTTAATAAGAACGACAGCCTACAACTCGGGTTTAGCAAAATGGCAGAGCAAAGCCATAGAGCTGGGATGCAGCATATGACAGGTTATCAAGACCATCTTTCTGCGGCTTTAAATACCTTTCAATCCATACAAGATAATCATCGAACAGGTAAAGATAACTCAAAATCATTTACACATAACGATTATGTGAATAAGGATAGTGGGCTTTCAACACTATCGGCAGCTTCGGAAGAATTATCAAAAATATTAGGTGTTGATCGCACGGTTGCTAATCACTGGTTAATTAAAGGACATGGAGGTGTGAATGCAGGTGCAGGGACTGGTAAAGGCGGGAAAAGTGTTAATGCAGGTGTAAGTGTGGGTGTTTCTCTTGGAGGCTCTCATGATGAAAGCACGCGTAATTCAGAAATCCAAAATGCCATTGAAAATATTTCAGAAAAATATGATTTACAAAATGCGATTAAAAAAACTGAAAATGATGCTAGGGAAAGTAGATATAGTGTAGTAGATTCTGAGGGAAAATCCTTTGATTCTGGCATCAGAACAAATCTTGACAAAGCATTCTCTCACCAAAAATCAGCTCAAGCCTCGTTTAGCCAAGAACAAGCGTATAGGGAAGCGGCTCAACTTGTATCCAACCAAGGCGTTGATTCTAGCCAAAACTTCTCTAATGAAGTGTTAAGGCAACAAATAGAACAACATGGGCTTGAAGGGGCAGTGAAAAACGTTTCAGATGCAAGTGAGCTTAACGCAGTTAGAAAAGAATTTGTTGTATCTGAGCAGAAACAATTGAAACAAGGATTTGAAAGTCACGAAACCTATGTTTTGCCCAAACAACTTGCAGATCAATATAGAGAAGACGGTAACATACTCCAAGAAAACAATAATCCAGTAAAGCATTTTGAAAAAAACCAGAGCCATATTACTGAAATGGCGGAAAAAGAAAATTTAACAACAGCGGTTACATCCGATTTACCGGAGAAAGTTAATCATTCCATGCAAGAAACAGAAAAACGTATTCAAGAAAAACAACAAGAATTTTCGGAGAAGAAAAACAGAGTATCTGCTGAACATGAGCAATTTAAAAAGGACAACGAAGTTGCTGACTGTGGAAAGCAAATTGATGCGCTTGTTAAGAAAATTTCAGAAGTTCCACGATTGTAGTATCAGGTGTGTAAAAAATGACAAAGCACGCAAATGCTAAATCACGATCTTATATAGGGTACACCAGGAGGATGTCCATGACTGATATTGACAGCATCACAAATACGTCGCTGATGATCATAATCATCAAAAGGGTCTTCGAAATCAGAAATACTTTCGGTGGACATAAAAGTATCAATGTTCCTTTCATCGCTCCATTTCACATTACCGCGAAGGATTTCAATGATGAAATATATCCACACTGAAATAATGGCAAGAAAACCGGAGAGTATAAGAAAAGTACTAAAAGCCATGTTTATTAAACCTCTTTTTAAAGTGGTTGACGGTAATCATTATAGAGTAAAGACATTTAGTTATCTAGTGTTTTTTAGAAAATCAAGGCGTTTTTCATGCAAAAACTAGAATCTAATACCCCATTAAGAGATTTGACCAGGGGTGGTCAGACCTTTATGCATTCACTTAGAATGTTTATGCAGGTTTTTAGGTATGGCTTTTTTAGTGCGCTTTTGTTGTTTCTCTGCCTAATCGTTATTTTAACTTATTTTAAAACCACACCCTATAGCCGATATCTCTTTTACGAATACCTGGGAGCGGAAGCCAAAGTTGTGTTTAATGAAAGCGCGACTACGCCCATTAAAAACCCAAAAGGTGTGCATCCCCCAGAAGTTAAGCTCTTCTGTACGCAATTTATCAAAGCATCTGCAACACAATACCATTTGAAACAATGCATTGATGGATTGGTATGGGCTGTAAAATGGTCTGCTATTTTAAGTGTTGGCGCATTTGTTCTGTTTTTATTTTTTCTACAACAAAAAGGCAAACGCGCAAGAGCGAGCGAAATGGTTTCAGGGCAGGGTCGCACCACGCCCAAAGCCTTAAAAAAGCAATTGTACGCAAAAAATGAGGCTTCAGATCTAACGATTGCGGGCGTGCCCTTGGTTTTAGATTCTGAAGTACAACACATTTTATTGGCGGGTACTACAGGTACGGGTAAATCGATTTGTATACAAGAACTGCTAGATCAAGTACGAGCCAAAAAACAAAAAGCCGTTGTGTTTGATATTGATGGGGCTTTGGTTGCCAATTACTATAGACCCCAAAAAGATATTCTGCTAAATGCTTTAGACGAACGCTGTCCCTCGTGGAACATTTGGCAGGAATGTAGAGACAAAGCCGACTTTGAAACCATTGCACATTCTTTAATGCCCCTGCACTTGTGGGGCAACGATCCGTTTTGGGTTAATGCGGCGCATACCATTTTCACTGAGCTTGCAGAAAAACTTTCTCTTGAAAATAATACCAATGTCTATTTATTAGATGCCCTCTTTACCGAAAAATTAAACAGCTTGTCGCGATTGGTAGAAGATTCCCCGGCGGCGTCTTTAGTTTCAGATAAGAATGAAAAAATGGCTTTATCCATTAAAGCCACCCTTTCGACTTATTGCAAGAGTCTTCTTTACTTGCGGGATGATTCCCAAGATGCTTTATTCTCCATACGGCGTTGGATAGAAGGAAAGACACAGGATAGCTGGCTTTTTATTGCAACCGATGCACAAAAAATAGATGCGCTAAAACCGCTCTTATCTGTTTGGTTAGATGTGGCGGCTAAATCCGTTCTAAGTTTGCCACCCTATTCAAAAAGACGTTTATGGTTTTTTGCAGATGAATTACCGAAGCTGCATCGTTTACCCAGTTTAATGAACCTTTTAGAGCGTGGCCGTAAATATGGGGCTTGCTTTGTAGGTTCGGTGCAAGATGTGCATCAGGTGCATTCGGTTTATGGTCGAAATGATGCCGAGACTTTAACTTCCCTATTCAATACCAAGCTATTTTTTAGAAGCTCTGAACCTCAATCCATTGCTTGGATGTCCAAAGTCATCGGCGGCTTAGAGTTTATTGAAAAAAAGGAAGGTTTTTCATACGGGGCTAATGATATGCGAGATGGGGTGTCTATTCATCAAGAACGACGGCGCGAACCCATCGTGAAAGAAGGAGAATTTTCAGAGCTGCCGGATTTACACGCCTTTTTAAAATTACCGGGGGCATGGCCAGTTACAAAAATTGAACTCATATTTAAAGAAAGAATTTTGACCCAACCCTATTTTATTCCGCGTTTAAAGACAAATTTCATTACAGAAACACTTAAAGCTGTTGACTCTCCACAGGAAACTCAAAATATAAAAGTTATGCCAGAAAAAGATCAATTAGAAAAATCTTTATCTGCTTCTCCTGCTAAACCACTCGCTGTTGAACCATCAACTCGGGAGAATGCCGATATCAATGCTTAGCATTTACACGCTAAAATCTGCATCGGATGCTTTTAATTATTATCAAAAAGGAGATTATTACACGGCAGCGGGTGTAGAAGGGCATAGCTTTTGGTTTGGCAAAGGTGCTGAATCCTTAAATTTAGCAGGCACTGTGGATTTCGATATTTTCGAAGATTTATTAGAAGGCCGATTGCCGGATGGCTCTTTAATGTGGAACACCGCGCGTGGTGAATATCACAGGCCGGGCTATGACCTAACCTTTTCAGCACCCAAATCGGTTTCCATTTTAGCCTTAATTGGCGAAAATAAAGAAGTCCTACAAGCCTATCGGGAGTCCATAGAAGAAGTGCTCGCTAAAATAGAGCAAAAATATGGCGCATGTAGAAATAAAGAAAAAGGTATCACAGACATTGAAAATACAGGCAACATGATTTTTGCGGTATTTGAACATGCGGATACCAGAGCAGGTGATCCGGGTTTGCATGACCATTGCGTTTTATTAAACATGACCCTTCGACATGACGGACAATGGCGAACCCTGTTTGTCGATGAGATTTATACGGACAAACTGTTAAATGGCATGGAATTTCGTTCTATTTTAGCCCACAAATTATTAGCCTTGGGTTACGTTTTAAGGTTTGGAGAAAAAGGAACCTTTGAAATAGAGGCAATCCCGCAATCTTTAATAGATTTCTTTTCTAAACGTCATGAAGAAATTGAAGCGTGGTTAAAAGAGCACAATTTATCTGGGGGAGCGGCTGCACAAGTAGCCAATTTTCACACCCGAGCACCCAAAAAAAATCGAGACCCGGGTGAGCGACAAGACCATTGGCTTAAGGAACTCCATGAGGCGGGTTTTAGCTTAAACGATTTACATCAGGTTTGTATGGAGGCTCAAGAAAGGGGTGCCATCACTTTGCCAGACCCAGTTGCTATTGCAAAAGTGTCTATTGATACGGCTATTTCGCATTTAACAGAGCGAAAATCCTTTTTTACGATTCAAGATGTCATGAAGTCAGCAAAGATGCTGTCAATTTTTTCGAGTAATGATGCGGATTTTCTCCATATTATAGAACAAAAAATAAAAGCTAAAGAGCTTCTTTATGTAGAAGAGAAGCGTTTAACAACTCCTGCCAATATGGCCTTGGAAACCGAAAATATTGAGCGACTGCAAAAATCCAAAAACACTGTCGATAGGATAATGGCAGCTTGGATTTTTGATAAATTTCATAGCTCCAAAGTTAAAACCGAGTCAGCACGCGCGGCTTTAAAGTTTATGTTAACCACTCAAGACCAACAAATTTTAGTGTCTACCAATTCAAAGCCCTTTTTAAATGAAACCCTGAAGATATTCAATACCATTTGCAGCAACCAATACCATTACCCCCGATTCTTAACCGAAAAAGCTTCAACGGTTGAATATTTAAAACAAAAGCTCAATACCGATAAAGCCATGACCATTGAAGGATTTATTTTAGCCTGTGAGATGCGTGCTCAAAAACAAAACCCCAACCCGGGTATTTTAGAACGTTGGAATCAGCGTTTTAGAGTACGAGAGGCGCGTGATATCTGGGTTATTCACGGGGAGGTATCTTTTAGCCAAGTGTCTTGTTTACAACAATGGTCTAAAACTTTTGGCGCACGCCTTATTTTTACCCAAGCCAATTATCAAGATATCCCGGCTTTATCTTCCCTTGCTCGTCAAAAGATTAGTCAATACCAACTGTCAGCTCCCCAGTACTACAAAGCAGAACTGAAAGTCAAAGACACACTGTTGGCCAATTTGGATCGACTCGATGCTAAACATCAACTGCATAGCCGATTGGATTATCAAGAACGCCTTAATTTAGCAGCAGAGTACAGTTTATCGCAGCGCACATTGCCGCTATTACTGACTTTAAATAATACTGAGCGGTTAACGCTTAACGAACTCGTCAGAAATGGTTTAAAACAAAAGAACTTTTTGGGCAATAATGCGGTCACACTGCCCACTTTACAAGCCTTAATGTTAACTCAGACTGAAAAAAGCCAGCCACAGCTTTATCAACCCAAAGATGTGATACGGTTTAATGTTGCCATACCAGAGACCTTTTATAAACGGAGTGATTATAAAGGCAGTTATTTTGAGGTCTTAAGTGTTGATTTAAGGACTAACCTTATAACACTGCAAGACAGCAATAAACGTCAAATTACTTGGAACCCGCGCCTTGAAAAAAATCTAAAACAAGTAGATGTCTTTAGGCTTGCAGAACGAGAGTTGAGAGCAGGAGACAGTTTGGTTTGGACACGCACCTTAAAAGACGCACAGGCTAAAACCTTGAATAGAATTAAAAACCAAAGTGCTTATGTGGTGTCAGCATCGAGTGAATTAGTGACTGTGCAGTTACAAAACGGTCAAATGACAACTTTTAATCCCAGTGATCCTCAGCAACAACATTGGGATTATGGTTATGCGGTGCTTTTAAAAAATAGGGATGTGAATATTCCTAAAGACACAGTGCTGGCTTTACAAAACAATAAAATTGATGATAAAACGGTCGCAACGCTTCAAGAATGCGTAGAGCACCTTCAAGAACATAAAAAGACTACAACGATTATCTGTAACGATATTGAAAAATTAAAAGAAACTATCGCATTAGGTAGCATTATTAATAACGTTGAACCTAAGATTGAAGCACCGTACCTAAGAGCAGAAGCTTTATCCGAACATCAAACTACTGTAACCCAACCCATCTTTCATGGATTACAAGGCGAGTATTTAAAAGCGAGACAATTAAATCCTGAGTTTTTAGCTAACAACCTTGCTAATATTGAAAATGTTGAGCAGCATTATTCACCCGAATTTAGGCTGGCTTGCGATACGGTCGATTATGTTTGTTTATATCATTCAGAACGGGATGCCGTTTTAGATTTAGAAACGCTAAAGCTGGAAGCGGCGCAATTAGGCGGCCTTAAAACGCCTGTTAAATTAATTGAAGAAGCCTTTAATTTAGCCATTACAAAAGGATGGTTAGTTTTACTCCCCAAAAAACTAGATTCTGATAAAGACTGTGTTGCCACTCGTCACACTATTCTGATGGAAAAGCTCTGTATTCAGAGAATAAACGAAGGAAAAAACCAACTAGCGCCTATTCTATCAATGGATGCGCCCTCATTAAAAAACCTGGATGCAGTATCCAAGCTTACCCGCAGTCAAAAGAAAGCGATTCAACTCGTTTTAACCACATGGGATAGGTTTATAGCGATTCAAGGCATTGCGGGTGCCGGTAAAACGGCTGCGCTTAAAGAACTCAATCAACAATGCTTGGCTGCCGGTTTTAAAACATTGGTATTGGCCAACACAGGCGGTGCTAAAAATGAAGCCCAGCATAGCTCAGGTATCAATTCCATGACCACCGCAGCGTTTTTAACCAATGTTGAGACCTTAGTGAAAACGGATTTAATGAAAGCCAAACGAGACTACGGGGACAATCAATTAATTATTGTCGATGAAGCTTCTTTTGTTGCGACACCCGAAATGTTTAGGCTAGAAACTATCGCCAATCAACTAAATGCCCGCTTATGCTCGACAGGAGACTTTAAGCAAATAGGTTCTATCGGCAGAGGAGATGCCTTTCGCGATACGCTGGCGTATGGCATCACACACGCGGGCATGACAGAAAATGTGCGTTTAAACGATGCCACCGCTTTTGCTGCCATGAAAAGTACTTATGCCGGAGATATGGAAAAAGCCATTCATTTTCTTAAAAGTAGAATTGAAGAAATACCGATTAAATCGGAAGCTCTTCAAAAAGTGGTTGAAACTTATTTTTTAGTACGAGACTTAAAAAAGACAGATCCATTAGTCATCATCCCTTTAAACAAAGATAGGGATTTTGTGAACAATAGCATTCGCGAATACCGCAAAGAAAAAGGCGAATTAACGGGTAATGCTTTAGAAACAGCTGTTTATTTACCCACCGATAGACGAGAAATTGATAAAAAAAATATTGACGCTTATAAATCAACCGACATTATTCGCTTTAGCACAAATAATCCACGCTTAGATGTAAAAGCGGGCGATTATGTCACCATACGAGAGATTGACAGAACGCATCATCGATTGCATTTAACCTTTGAAAATGGGCAAACCTTTTATTGGTCACCCAAAGACCTCAAAAAATCAAGCGACATTGAGATTTATAGGCAAGAAACACGAGAGCTTCTTAAAAATGACATTATTATTTTTAGAAAAAACAACGAAGCCCTTGGTATTTTTAATGGCGATAAGGCTACTATTCTCAACATTGAAAAATCTAAACTCACGGTTGCTTTAGAAAATGATCAAATCATTACCTTAGATCTGACCCAAAAGGCAAACCAACATTTGGATTATGGCTATGCCTTAACGCCTTTAGCAGCCCAAAGCCGAAATATCAAATATGTTATCGCTTACGGGGAAGGCCCAAAGCCTTATGCCAGAAAAACATCGGAGCTTAAGATAGGAGATATTGTGATTGTACCAGCGGAAGGCAATGAAAAGGATCCCGTTGAGCCGGCGTATGCCAAGCTAGGCGAGGTGACCGCGTTAGACGGGCATCATCTAACCATGAGCATTGATGGTCACCTCAAGACCATTGTAACAAACAAAGATGAGATGTGGGGATATTTTCCGCCATTTGAAGAACGAAAAGAGCATGAATTGCCGCTCTCGACTTCTCAACAAAGTTTTTTGGTTCAAATTACCCGGGGAGATTTTTTCTTTTTGGTGGTCTCTTACCTCAATGATTTTAAAAAGACCTTAGAGAAACATCAACGAACGAAACAATCGGCTTTAAGCCATTTAGATCCTTCATTCCAGCAATTAAGCCAGAGTGTCAACCGATTGGTTGAAAGCATTACGGGCAAAGCGGAAATAAAAGAACCGCAACACTCGGCTGTTAATAATATTCATTCTCAAACACCTCGGAAGTCTTCATTCGTCACGCTTCAAAAACCAAAAGATTATATTGATCAGGATGCGCTAAATGCACATTTAGAGGACAATATTTTAGGTTATGCCACAGACTGGTTAGGCAATCCCAGCAAAAAGAACGCTAGAGAAGCACGGTGGGGCTCTAAGGGTTCACTGTGCATTAATCTTGCAGGCACAAAAGTGGGGCTTTGGAAAAATCATGAAACAGGGGAAGGTGGAAAGGGATTGATTTCGCTTTACATGGCAATTCATAATGTCGATTTTAAAACAGCGTTAAAAGAACTGGGAGGCCGAGCCGGCTTAGATAACCAAGCGTTTATGGCTCGTGACTATAAACCCCAAGACAGAGAACGTGATTTAAAAACGGAACAGGCATTGTTAAACAAAAGAATACATTATGCGCGACAACAGTATGAGAAGACACTGTCCTTAAAAGATACGTTGGCAGAAAAATATTTGCGTGAATTTAGAGGCATCACAGGAGAATTACCCAGTAGTTTTAGATTTAGTCCAGGCATTAAGCATTTAGATACCAAAAAGCTAACACCTGCTTTGGTGGCTCCTATTCATACTAAAGATAATCAGATGACCGGGATAGTGCGTATCTTTTTAAATGCAGATGGTAGCAAATTACGAGAGACTTTTATCAATCAAAAAGGTGATGTGCAAAAGGCTACGGATAAAGCTAATTTAGGCGTATCAGGGGATGGGGCTGTGATTGTGCAAAAAGGGTTATCAAGAACTGTATGGATAGCCGAAGGCGTTGAAACTGCACTGAGTGTTGCTAAAGCCGTGCCTGATGATACAGTGATGGCGAGCCTCTCTATTTCTAAATTTAAAAATATGCCTATGAGTGATGCTATCCAGGCAGTTGTTATTTGTGCGGATAATGATCCACCGAGCGCACAGGGTAAAAAAAATATCTCTGATGCGGTGTCGCATTATTTATCATTAGGAAAACAGGTATTTATTACGATGCCGCCTGAGATGCCAGAAGGAATAAAAAAACATGATTTTAATGATTTATTAAAACATGATGGTATTTCTAGGGTGAGAGAGGTACTGGATACTCGGGTAGAAATTAAAAATCCTGAGTTGTTAAAAAACCATGAAATTTATCAAAAATCCAAGCTGCCATTATCCTATCGACAGTGTTTTTGGATTTTTGCAGTCGCACAAGTAGCCAATTTTCACACCCGAGCACCCAAAAAAAATCGAGACCCGGGTGAGCGACAAGACCATTGGCTTAAGGAACTCCATGAGGCGGGTTTTAGCTTAAACGATTTACATCAGGTTTGTATGGAGGCTCAAGAAAGGGGTGCCATCACTTTGCCAGACCCAGTTGCTATTGCAAAAGTGTCTATTGATACGGCTATTTCGCATTTAACAGAGCGAAAATCCTTTTTTACGATTCAAGATGTCATGAAGTCAGCAAAGATGCTGTCAATTTTTTCGAGTAATGATGCGGATTTTCTCCATATTATAGAACAAAAAATAAAAGCTAAAGAGCTTCTTTATGTAGAAGAGAAGCGTTTAACAACTCCTGCCAATATGGCCTTGGAAACCGAAAATATTGAGCGACTGCAAAAATCCAAAAACACTGTCGATAGGATAATGGCAGCTTGGATTTTTGATAAATTTCATAGCTCCAAAGTTAAAACCGAGTCAGCACGCGCGGCTTTAAAGTTTATGTTAACCACTCAAGACCAACAAATTTTAGTGTCTACCAATTCAAAGCCCTTTTTAAATGAAACCCTGAAGATATTCAATACCATTTGCAGCAACCAATACCATTACCCCCGATTCTTAACCGAAAAAGCTTCAACGGTTGAATATTTAAAACAAAAGCTCAATACCGATAAAGCCATGACCATTGAAGGATTTATTTTAGCCTGTGAGATGCGTGCTCAAAAACAAAACCCCAACCCGGGTATTTTAGAACGTTGGAATCAGCGTTTTAGAGTACGAGAGGCGCGTGATATCTGGGTTATTCACGGGGAGGTATCTTTTAGCCAAGTGTCTTGTTTACAACAATGGTCTAAAACTTTTGGCGCACGCCTTATTTTTACCCAAGCCAATTATCAAGATATCCCGGCTTTATCTTCCCTTGCTCGTCAAAAGATTAGTCAATACCAACTGTCAGCTCCCCAGTACTACAAAGCAGAACTGAAAGTCAAAGACACACTGTTGGCCAATTTGGATCGACTCGATGCTAAACATCAACTGCATAGCCGATTGGATTATCAAGAACGCCTTAATTTAGCAGCAGAGTACAGTTTATCGCAGCGCACATTGCCGCTATTACTGACTTTAAATAATACTGAGCGGTTAACGCTTAACGAACTCGTCAGAAATGGTTTAAAACAAAAGAACTTTTTGGGCAATAATGCGGTCACACTGCCCACTTTACAAGCCTTAATGTTAACTCAGACTGAAAAAAGCCAGCCACAGCTTTATCAACCCAAAGATGTGATACGGTTTAATGTTGCCATACCAGAGACCTTTTATAAACGGAGTGATTATAAAGGCAGTTATTTTGAGGTCTTAAGTGTTGATTTAAGGACTAACCTTATAACACTGCAAGACAGCAATAAACGTCAAATTACTTGGAACCCGCGCCTTGAAAAAAATCTAAAACAAGTAGATGTCTTTAGGCTTGCAGAACGAGAGTTGAGAGCAGGAGACAGTTTGGTTTGGACACGCACCTTAAAAGACGCACAGGCTAAAACCTTGAATAGAATTAAAAACCAAAGTGCTTATGTGGTGTCAGCATCGAGTGAATTAGTGACTGTGCAGTTACAAAACGGTCAAATGACAACTTTTAATCCCAGTGATCCTCAGCAACAACATTGGGATTATGGTTATGCGGTGCTTTTAAAAAATAGGGATGTGAATATTCCTAAAGACACAGTGCTGGCTTTACAAAACAATAAAATTGATGATAAAACGGTCGCAACGCTTCAAGAATGCGTAGAGCACCTTCAAGAACATAAAAAGACTACAACGATTATCTGTAACGATATTGAAAAATTAAAAGAAACTATCGCATTAGGTAGCATTATTAATAACGTTGAACCTAAGATTGAAGCACCGTACCTAAGAGCAGAAGCTTTATCCGAACATCAAACTACTGTAACCCAACCCATCTTTCATGGATTACAAGGCGAGTATTTAAAAGCGAGACAATTAAATCCTGAGTTTTTAGCTAACAACCTTGCTAATATTGAAAATGTTGAGCAGCATTATTCACCCGAATTTAGGCTGGCTTGCGATACGGTCGATTATGTTTGTTTATATCATTCAGAACGGGATGCCGTTTTAGATTTAGAAACGCTAAAGCTGGAAGCGGCGCAATTAGGCGGCCTTAAAACGCCTGTTAAATTAATTGAAGAAGCCTTTAATTTAGCCATTACAAAAGGATGGTTAGTTTTACTCCCCAAAAAACTAGATTCTGATAAAGACTGTGTTGCCACTCGTCACACTATTCTGATGGAAAAGCTCTGTATTCAGAGAATAAACGAAGGAAAAAACCAACTAGCGCCTATTCTATCAATGGATGCGCCCTCATTAAAAAACCTGGATGCAGTATCCAAGCTTACCCGCAGTCAAAAGAAAGCGATTCAACTCGTTTTAACCACATGGGATAGGTTTATAGCGATTCAAGGCATTGCGGGTGCCGGTAAAACGGCTGCGCTTAAAGAACTCAATCAACAATGCTTGGCTGCCGGTTTTAAAACATTGGTATTGGCCAACACAGGCGGTGCTAAAAATGAAGCCCAGCATAGCTCAGGTATCAATTCCATGACCACCGCAGCGTTTTTAACCAATGTTGAGACCTTAGTGAAAACGGATTTAATGAAAGCCAAACGAGACTACGGGGACAATCAATTAATTATTGTCGATGAAGCTTCTTTTGTTGCGACACCCGAAATGTTTAGGCTAGAAACTATCGCCAATCAACTAAATGCCCGCTTATGCTCGACAGGAGACTTTAAGCAAATAGGTTCTATCGGCAGAGGAGATGCCTTTCGCGATACGCTGGCGTATGGCATCACACACGCGGGCATGACAGAAAATGTGCGTTTAAACGATGCCACCGCTTTTGCTGCCATGAAAAGTACTTATGCCGGAGATATGGAAAAAGCCATTCATTTTCTTAAAAGTAGAATTGAAGAAATACCGATTAAATCGGAAGCTCTTCAAAAAGTGGTTGAAACTTATTTTTTAGTACGAGACTTAAAAAAGACAGATCCATTAGTCATCATCCCTTTAAACAAAGATAGGGATTTTGTGAACAATAGCATTCGCGAATACCGCAAAGAAAAAGGCGAATTAACGGGTAATGCTTTAGAAACAGCTGTTTATTTACCCACCGATAGACGAGAAATTGATAAAAAAAATATTGACGCTTATAAATCAACCGACATTATTCGCTTTAGCACAAATAATCCACGCTTAGATGTAAAAGCGGGCGATTATGTCACCATACGAGAGATTGACAGAACGCATCATCGATTGCATTTAACCTTTGAAAATGGGCAAACCTTTTATTGGTCACCCAAAGACCTCAAAAAATCAAGCGACATTGAGATTTATAGGCAAGAAACACGAGAGCTTCTTAAAAATGACATTATTATTTTTAGAAAAAACAACGAAGCCCTTGGTATTTTTAATGGCGATAAGGCTACTATTCTCAACATTGAAAAATCTAAACTCACGGTTGCTTTAGAAAATGATCAAATCATTACCTTAGATCTGACCCAAAAGGCAAACCAACATTTGGATTATGGCTATGCCTTAACGCCTTTAGCAGCCCAAAGCCGAAATATCAAATATGTTATCGCTTACGGGGAAGGCCCAAAGCCTTATGCCAGAAAAACATCGGAGCTTAAGATAGGAGATATTGTGATTGTACCAGCGGAAGGCAATGAAAAGGATCCCGTTGAGCCGGCGTATGCCAAGCTAGGCGAGGTGACCGCGTTAGACGGGCATCATCTAACCATGAGCATTGATGGTCACCTCAAGACCATTGTAACAAACAAAGATGAGATGTGGGGATATTTTCCGCCATTTGAAGAACGAAAAGAGCATGAATTGCCGCTCTCGACTTCTCAACAAAGTTTTTTGGTTCAAATTACCCGGGGAGATTTTTTCTTTTTGGTGGTCTCTTACCTCAATGATTTTAAAAAGACCTTAGAGAAACATCAACGAACGAAACAATCGGCTTTAAGCCATTTAGATCCTTCATTCCAGCAATTAAGCCAGAGTGTCAACCGATTGGTTGAAAGCATTACGGGCAAAGCGGAAATAAAAGAACCGCAACACTCGGCTGTTAATAATATTCATTCTCAAACACCTCGGAAGTCTTCATTCGTCACGCTTCAAAAACCAAAAGATTATATTGATCAGGATGCGCTAAATGCACATTTAGAGGACAATATTTTAGGTTATGCCACAGACTGGTTAGGCAATCCCAGCAAAAAGAACGCTAGAGAAGCACGGTGGGGCTCTAAGGGTTCACTGTGCATTAATCTTGCAGGCACAAAAGTGGGGCTTTGGAAAAATCATGAAACAGGGGAAGGTGGAAAGGGATTGATTTCGCTTTACATGGCAATTCATAATGTCGATTTTAAAACAGCGTTAAAAGAACTGGGAGGCCGAGCCGGCTTAGATAACCAAGCGTTTATGGCTCGTGACTATAAACCCCAAGACAGAGAACGTGATTTAAAAACGGAACAGGCATTGTTAAACAAAAGAATACATTATGCGCGACAACAGTATGAGAAGACACTGTCCTTAAAAGATACGTTGGCAGAAAAATATTTGCGTGAATTTAGAGGCATCACAGGAGAATTACCCAGTAGTTTTAGATTTAGTCCAGGCATTAAGCATTTAGATACCAAAAAGCTAACACCTGCTTTGGTGGCTCCTATTCATACTAAAGATAATCAGATGACCGGGATAGTGCGTATCTTTTTAAATGCAGATGGTAGCAAATTACGAGAGACTTTTATCAATCAAAAAGGTGATGTGCAAAAGGCTACGGATAAAGCTAATTTAGGCGTATCAGGGGATGGGGCTGTGATTGTGCAAAAAGGGTTATCAAGAACTGTATGGATAGCCGAAGGCGTTGAAACTGCACTGAGTGTTGCTAAAGCCGTGCCTGATGATACAGTGATGGCGAGCCTCTCTATTTCTAAATTTAAAAATATGCCTATGAGTGATGCTATCCAGGCAGTTGTTATTTGTGCGGATAATGATCCACCGAGCGCACAGGGTAAAAAAAATATCTCTGATGCGGTGTCGCATTATTTATCATTAGGAAAACAGGTATTTATTACGATGCCGCCTGAGATGCCAGAAGGAATAAAAAAACATGATTTTAATGATTTATTAAAACATGATGGTATTTCTAGGGTGAGAGAGGTACTGGATACTCGGGTAGAAATTAAAAATCCTGAGTTGTTAAAAAACCATGAAAT
>Ga0207127_10156_pt1 | contig 16634 bp, 15 predicted proteins | sample Alteio_BWMinHeat_17_FD_153574 | JGI IMG/M metagenome (GOLD analysis project Ga0207127, IMG submission 153574) | Enriched cells from forest soil in Barre Woods Harvard Forest LTER site, Petersham, Massachusetts, United States -... | ecosystem: Environmental > Terrestrial > Soil > Temperate forest >...
CGCCGAACTAGTGCCCTATCGTGGTTACAGCGTAGGATTGGACCTACGCGAAAGCTCTCGGGGTTGCACGATCGCAAGTGGATCAGTATTAAATTAATACGGACCCACTTGCGATCGTGCAACCTCGAGGCTTTGGCGCGGTCCAATCCTACGCTGTAACCACGATAGGGCACTAACGCCTCCATATGCTCTAATATGAAGGCGCCAGTTCGGCACAAAATCTGAGGCGCAGCCTTTGCCAAAATTCCGCTTTTTCAGCTCACTTGTGTATATTACGACTCGACTTTTTTGGCCAAAATTGCATACTTATTAGCGAAGATGAATTCCAAACCGCCTATTGTTTTTTTGCTTGCTGTGTGGGGCCAAAGCTTCATTGAGAAGTTTTTTAATTTCGGCCTACGCAGCCTTCTTGCTCCTGGAAATATTCCTGCTATGAGCGAGGAATATGCCTGCGCGTTTCTATTTTTGACGACAGACTCTAGTATTCCTTTCTTTAAGAAACAGGCAGCTTTTGCTCAGCTAGAATCCTACTGTTCTATTGAATTTATCGATATTTCAGATCTTATCTTTAAGGACAACTACTCTGCCACGCTCACTATTGCTTACGAAAGAGGCATGCGCAGCAGGGGTGACCAGATGTGCAATACCTATTTCTTCTTTCTTGTGTCAGATTATATCATCGCAGATGGCTCTTTACATCATTTGAAGCCCTATTTGAAAAAAGGTGTAAGCGGTATCACGACTGGAAACTTTTTAGTTGTTGAAGAGTATATGGCTCCCTTATTGCAAGAAAAAATGGGGGAGACTCTTGTTTTAAAAGCAAGAGAGCTGCTCTCTCTTGCTTTTCCCTGCATGCATCCTGTTAGCATCGCTCAAACAGTCACTCAAAACTTTACGCACACCCCCCATGCCAATCGCTTATTTTGGAAGGTGAGCGATACTGTCCTGCTCGGCCGTTTTTATTTGAGACATATGCTCTGCATCAAGCCGGAGCTTGCTGATTTTATTATCGGCGCTTCTTGCGACTACTCTTTTATCCCTGAAATGTGTCCTTCTGGCAATGTAGCGCACATTCAAGACTCTGATGAATACTGTGCCATTGAAATGGCTCCTTATACTTATGAACAAAAGTGGATCCGATCTGGTCCGTTTAGTATCCAAAAATTAGTCCATACCCTCTCCGAGTGGACTACACATGTACATCGGGCCAATGCACATATTCCAACGGTTTATCATTCTGAAGATTGTGACATCTCTTCTCTTAAAGAGACTCAATCAAGCCACGATTTTATCCACTCTCTAGAAAAGCAACTATCCAAAACCCCTCAACCCATCCGCGGTCACTATTATTGGGTCTCTTGCATTGAGCAGATTTTGTACTCCATTGTTCAACTCCCCAACAAAGACCATTATTATGTGCAGGGTATGTTTGCAGGCATCTTAGGTAACCCTTCTTTTGCGTCTGCTTGGGATCAATTTGCCGACGACAGACCTCTTCTAAAAGCTGCTTCCCCTTCTCCCGCTGTTCCTCTTTCCAAAAAACAAAAGTTCCGAGCTTTTATTAAAAAATTTTTCTTGGGAAATGCTCTGAAAAAACGCATCTGGCATCTCGGTTGGGTTGATGATTATTACTTAAAAAAAAATCTTAAAAATCACCTCACTCAATATAACCCTTCTCTCTTCATTGCCTTCGAACCTATCCCCGATCTCCTGCATTGGTTAGAAAAAAACCATGCGCAAAACTGCACCTATCAATTCTACGATTTTTTGATGAGACGCTCTTCAAGCGAGCTTCAAACATTTTTTCAGAATAACCAAGGCGTGATTATCTATCTAACCGAAGCTGATTTTAATGCAGTAGCTGTCGTGATTCGCAAATGCATACCCCTCCTACCTCCTGATGCTCCTATCACTATCTATTTCAATCATAAAACCCTGTTCGATAACAAAAACCTCGAAAAGCAGGTCTCTATTATCTCAAGCTTTTTCAGCGAACACGTTATTTGTGAAAAAACAAAAAGATACGGCAGCTTTTCGCGTGTCTTTTTGAAAGACTTATACACGCATTGCCTTGGCAAAACGTTTGCCCCCAACGAGAATTTAAAGTCACGAATCGGTGGGATGCTAGGCCTTGCCATTTTAAATACCCTTTCTGTTGGTAGTCATCTACTCTCCTTACTGAAAGTGATGCCCAAAAATAACACCTCCAGCGCTATGCTGCTCTTTAGACGCAAAAAATAAAGACGCAAATCTCTGATTTTTAATCGTTTATCATTATGCTCGACGAAAAAAAACTAATTCTGTTATCCCTCTTCTTCTTATTTATTTAAGGTAAGGGCTATGAAGCGCATTTTAGTGGCAGGTGGGGCAGGATATGTAGGCTCAAGATTAGTGCCTGCTCTTTTAGAGAAAGGTTATGATGTAACTGTTTTAGATCTCTATCTTTATGGAGATGATGTTCTTGCCGAATGCAGAAAATATCCTGGACTTAAAGAAATAAAAGGCGATCTCAGAGACTTAGGAGTCGTCGAAAAAGCTTTAGAGGGTTGCGAAGCAGTCATTCATCTCGCCTGTATTTCCAATGATCCCAGTTTTGAGCTGGATCCCACCCTTGGGAAATCCATCAACTTCGACGCTTTCGAACCTTTTGTCAAAAAAAGCAAAGAAAACGGGATTAAACGCTTTATCTACGCCTCTTCTTCCTCGGTCTATGGCGTCAAAGAGGAAAGCAACGTCACGGAAGAAATGGCTTTAGAACCCCTCACCGATTATTCGCGCTTTAAAGCCGACTGCGAAAAAGTGCTCTTCAGATACATGAGCCCCTCTTTTGTCTGCACGGTGTTGCGCCCAGCCACTGTCTGCGGATATGCCCCACGCCAACGCCTCGACGTGGTGGTCAATATCTTAACAAACTTGGCTTATCATACAAAAAAAGTAAAAGTGATGGGCGGAGGGCAGATGCGCCCTAACGTGCATATCGATGATATGGTAGAAGCCTATCTTGCCGTCCTCTCAGCCCCCGAGAGGCTGATCCAAGGGGAAATTTACAATGTGGGCTACCATAACCACACTGTTTTGCAACTGGGCGAAATGGTCGCTCGCGTGGTTGGGGAGGCTGTTGGTGAAATCAGCCTTGAAATTGTCCCTACAAACGATCCGCGTTCCTACCACATCTCATCCGAAAAAATTTCGAAAAAATTGGGATTTACCCCTCTACGTAGCATTGAAGATGCGGTGCGCACTCTTTTAATCGCTTTTCAGACAGGCAAACTCCCCAACTCTTTGGAAGATAAAAGATACTTTAACATTCAAACGATGAAAGCAGTGCAATTACGATGAAAAAAGCGCTTGTCACAGGTGGATCCGGGTTTATTGGAAGTCATGTTGTAGAGCTGCTTCTCACAAAAGGCTACAGCGTGGTGGCTGTAGATAATTTAAGAAGCGGGCGGCTAGAAAATCTCCATGCCGTCAAGGATCACCCTCTCTTCTCTTTTGCAAAAGTAGATATTCGCAAACAAGAAGATCTGCGTCCTCTTTTTGAAGGCGTCGATATGGTCTTTCATTTAGCGGGCCTTGCTGATGTGGTTCCTTCTATTGAGTTTCCAGAAGAATACTACAGCGTAAACGTCACAGGAACTTTTAATGTGCTCGAATGCGCACGCCTATGCCATGTAAAGCGCTTTATTTATGCCGCCTCTTCTTCTTGTTATGGAATTCCAGAGATTTACCCTACGCCCGAAACGGCTGCCGTCTCTCCTCAATACCCGTACGCCCTTACCAAATATTTAGGGGAGCAGATGGTGCTGCATTGGGAGCAAGTCTATGATCTACCTGCTGTTTCCCTAAGACTTTTCAATGTATACGGGCCAAGATCGCGCACTTCGGGCACCTATGGCGCTGTTTTTGGGGTATTTCTCGCGCAAAAAATGCACAAAATGCCCTTTACAGTGGTGGGCGATGGCATGCAAACCCGTGACTTTACCTTCGTGACAGATGTAGCATGGGCCTTTGTAAAAGCAGCTGAAAGCAACGTGTCGGGCGAGATTTTCAACGTAGGGAGCTCTGGCCATCAAAGCATCTGCCGTCTTGTGGAACTTCTGCAAGGAGACGTGGTCCATGTCCCCAAAAGACCAGGAGAGCCTGCATCGACTTTTGCCGATGTGACGAAAATTCAAAAGCTTCTCGGCTGGAAAGCACAGGTCCCCTTTGAAGAGGGCGTCCAAAGAGTGCTTGCATGCATAGAAGATTACAAAGATGCCCCACGCTGGGATCCAGAGACCATTGAAAGGGCAACGGCCAGCTGGTTTCGCTATTTACAGAAAACTGCAGTGGCTGGCGGATAATATGTTTATCAAAAGATGGAACGAAGTAGGCCAGGGACTCGAAACCTGCGAATGCACAGCCCAAAAGGTGGCAGTCTCTAGAGAAGACGCGCTGAAAATGATCCATTTTTTGATCACCCAAGTCGATAAGCAAAAAGGCATCATCTACACTATTGGCAATGGAGGAAGCTCCGCGATCGCCTCTCACTTCACGACCGATCTTCTGCGCACTCTTTCCATCTCTTCGACGACTTTTAGCGACGGCAGTTTGCTCACCTGCTTTGCCAATGACTGCGGCTATGAACACGTTTACAGTACCCCTTTAAAACGCAATATAAGAGAGAGAGATCTTTTGATTGCCATTAGCAGCTCCGGGCAATCGCTTAATATTGTCAACGCTGTGAAGGTGGCTAAAGAAGCCAAAGTGCCTGTCATCACACTGAGCGGTTTTTCCAAAGACAATCCTTTGCGCGTTTTGGGAGATCTCAATATATGGGTCGATTCTTCTGATTATGGAATTGTAGAAGTGGCTCACTTTTCTCTCCTTCACACCGTTATCGACACCTATTCCAAGGTAGCAGAGCCCTCTCATTCCCTGAAAACGGAGGTTTGTTAGTGGCTGCTCTATTGCAAACCCAAGAGAAGATCAAAACCTTTGAAGACCTCGAGCCGATTTTGCGTGATCTCAAATTAGAGGGGAAAAAAATCGTTCACTGCCATGGTGTTTTTGATCTTCTCCATCCAGGCCATCTCAGACATCTCCAAGAGGCAAAACAGCAAGGGGATCTGCTCGTTGTCTCGATCACTCCAGATCGTTTTGTGAATAAAGGACCTGGAAGGCCCGTTTTCACAGAAGCTTTAAGACTCGAGCAGCTTGCCGCAATCGCTCTTGTCGACTACGTCGTGCTCAACGATTCTCCCGATGCTGTCTCTGCCATCAAAAAATTGCGACCTTCCCTTTATGTAAAAGGCATTGAGTACCATAACCACCATGCTGACATCACAGGTAAAATCTCCACGGAAGCTGCTGCTGTAGAAGAGGTGGGCGGCTCTATTTATTACACCGATGATCTTGTCTTTAGCTCCTCTTCGCTGATCAATCGTTTTTTAGATTCCAGTCAAGAGCGCGTGCAACCCTTTATCGACGAGCTCAAAAAAAAGTGTTCTCTTCAGGAGATTCTAGACAACATCGAAGCGCTTAGCACTCTCAATGTGCTCGTGATAGGCGATGCGATCATCGATGAATATCAGTATGTAGAGCCTCTCGGGCAATCGGGCAAGGGCGTCCACATGACAGCTCTTTGCAAAGATCGTGAACTCTTTTTGGGCGGCTCTCTCATCATTGCCAACCACCTCTCTAATTTTGCAAAGCAGGTGACGCTTCTTTCGGCAATTAACAAGGAGTGCCCTCATCTTCCCTTTATTCACTCCTCTTTACACCCCCATGTGACCCCTAAATTTCTCTACAGTGATCTGCCTACTCTCATCAAAAAAAGATACCTCTCAAAAGATGGAAAGTCGCTCACCAAGCTCTTCGAAACCTACTCTGTCAATGAGCCTTTGGTGGGGATGGATCAAACGGAAGAGGCGATCCGCTACCTCCAAGAAGAAACGAGCCACTTTGATCTCGTTCTTGTCTGCGACTTTGGCAACGGCTTTACAAATCCTTATCTTATTGAAGCGATCTCTCAACTCTCTAATTTTCTCGCGATCAACACGCAAACGAATGGAGGCAACAGAGGGTATAATGTCATCACGCACTACCCTCATGCGGATTTTATCTCCGTCAATGAGCCGGAATTGAGACTTGCAGCTCACGATCGCTACAGCAGCTTAGAAAGAGTTGCTCAAGATATCTCTGGTCTTTTAGAATGCCCCCAGATTTCCATCACTAGAGGCGTCCAGGGCGTCTACTACTATACGGCGGGTGAAACAATCTCCATACCTGCCATGACGTCAGATGCTGTGGATAGAGTCGGCGCCGGCGACAGTTATTTTGCTTTAGCTGCTCTTTGTGCAAGCAAGGGCTATTCGCCATGGATCTCAGGCTTTATTGGCTCCGTTGCTGCCGCCTTAGATGTCCAAATTGTGGGCAATCGAGAGGCGATTCAAAAAGTGAATTTGTGCAAATATGTTACTAGACTCTTCAAGTAAACTTTCCCATCTCGCTTATGAGATGCTCCGCATTCGGAAGATCGAAGAGGCGATTGCCCTAAAATACTCCGAAGAAAAGATGCGTTGTCCTGTTCATTTGAGCATTGGACAAGAGGCCATTGCTGTAGGCGTCTGCAGCCAGCTTTCTAAAACCGATCTTATGGTGAGTAACCACAGAGCCCATGCCCATTATCTTGCCAAGGGAGGCAGTTTACGGCAAATGATGGCCGAAATCTATGGCAAAAAAACGGGCTGCTCCAAGGGAAGGGGGGGCTCAATGCACCTCGTCGACCTAGAGTGCGGGTTTTTGGGTTCCACGCCTATTGTAGGAGGCAGCATTCCTGTAGGTGTAGGGGCTGCCTTTGGCTCTCAGCTACAAGGCAAGTCATTGATCACTGTGATCTTTTTGGGAGAAGGAGCCACCGAAGAAGGCGTCTTTGCTGAAAGTCTTAACTTTGCTGCCCTTAAAAAGTTGAACATTCTTTTTGTCTGCGAAAACAACCTCTATTCTGTCTATTCTCCTCTTGAAGTGCGTCAACCAGCTGGAAGAGACCGCGTCCTATTGGCTAAAGCCCATGGCCTGCAAGCCTCTGCAGGAGAGGGCAACCGGCTGGATGAAGTGGTGAAGCTGACATCTGCTGCTATTGACTCCCTAAAGAAGGGGAACGGCCCCTATTTTCTTGAATTTTCCACCTACCGCTACCGTGAACACTGTGGCCCCCACAAAGATCCTTTTCGACCCAATGAAGAAGTGTTCCACTGGGAACAAAGAGATCCTCTTCTCTATTTTCCCTGCACAGATCCTGAAAAAACCCTTGAAATTGAAAGAGAAATAGAAGAAGCCTTCGCTTTTGCAGAAAGCAGCCCCTTCCCTTCTTTTGACCCTTCTGAAGAAACGATATATGCGTGAAATCACCTTTGCTCAAAGTCTACTAGAAGCCACCGATCAACTGCTCGCCATCGATCCTTCCGTCTACGTGATGGGGCTTGGCGTCCCCGATCCTAAAGGCATCTTTGGAACGACTGTCGGCCTTGCTGAAAAATATGGTCCTCAGCGCGTGATGGATATGCCTGTTTCTGAAAACGCGATGACAGGCATTGCGATAGGCTCTGCCATCGTCGGCATGCGGCCTATTCTCACGCATCAGCGGGTGGATTTTGCCCTTCTTTCTTTGGATCAGCTGATCAATAACGCTGCCAAATGGCACTACATGTTTGGAGGGAAGATGAAGGTCCCTCTGGTGGTGCGCCTCATCATTGGCAGAGGTTGGGGACAAGGGCCGCAACACTCACAAACGCTCCACTCTCTTTTTGCCCATATTCCTGGTTTAAAGGTGGTGATGCCCTCTACGCCTTATGACGCCAAAGGCCTTCTTGTCGCAGCTGTGGAAGATGATAATCCTGTTCTTTATCTCGAACACCGTTGGCTCCATGGCACGTTTGGTGCGGTTCCCGAAGCTCTCTACAAAGTGCCCCTCGGCAAAGCCAAGGTGGTGAAAGAGGGCGCTGATCTCACAGTGATTGCTTCCTCTCACATGACAGTCGAAGCGTGGAGAGCGATCCATATTCTTGAAGCAGAAGACCTTTCTATCGAATTGATCGATGTCCGCACCATTAAACCTCTGGATACAGAAACTCTACTCGATTCCGCTCGCAAAACGAAAAGAGTGCTTATTTTAGATCCCGATTGGAAGACTTGTGGCTTTGGCGCTGAACTGATGGCAATGATTGCAGAAAATGTATGGGATGAGCTTTACCTTCCTCCTAAACGCCTTACCTTTCCTGATCGTTTTAGCCCCACGACGTGGCCACTTGCCAACCACTACTATCCAACTCCCCATGATATTGCAGCTCATATTCTTGAAATGATGGAAAGACCTATCCATGCGCGCACACTTCTGGAATCCTGGATAGAGATGAAAATAAAAACACCGTTTGACACTCCTGATCAATCCTTTAGAGGTCCATTCTGATGAAAAAAGTTCTTGTGATAGGCAGCAACTCCTTTTCAGGGAGTGACTTTATCGATCTCCTACTTGAAAACGGCCAATATACCGTTGTGGGAGTGAGTCGGTCTGAGGAAAAAAATCCCCTCTTGCTTCCCTACAAAAAAAGGAATTCTCCTCATTTTCGCTTTCAGAAAATAGATCTCAATAGAGATATGGAGCAGCTAGATGCTCTTCTAGATACATTTGAACCCGACTATGTAGTGAACTTTGCAGCTCAAAGTGAGGTGGCACCTAGTTGGGACCACCCGCACCACTGGTTTCAAACCAATGCTGTGGCGCTGACTCTTTTAGCCAATCTGCTTTCTAAAAAACGCTTTTTGAAAAAGTATGTGCATATCTCTTCTCCTGAAGTCTATGGAACATGCGAGGGTTTCATCAAGGAAGACGCTCCTTTAAATCCGAGTACCCCTTATGCCGCTTCTAAGGCAGCGGGAGACCTCTCTCTTTTCACTTTTGCCAAAAACTTTTCTTTCCCTTTGGTGATGATCCGAGCGACAAATGTCTATGGGCCTTATCAGCAGCTTTTTAAAATCATCCCCAGGTCCATTATCTATATGAAAAAAGGGATTAAGATTCCTCTCCATGGAGGAGGGAGTGCTGTAAAGTCTTTTATCCATGTGCGAGACGTCTCTTTAGGAGAGCTTCAAGCGATGGAAAAAGGGCGTCCCGGAGAAATCTACCACTTCTCTCCTGACCAAGGCATTCAAGTGCGAGACATTGTGACAAGCCTTGCAGATCAACTAAAACGGCCTTTCCAAGAGGTTGTAGAGATCGTAGGAGAGCGTTTGGGGCAAGATAAGGCCTACACCATCGACTCTACCAAAGCGCGCTCTGAATTTGGCTGGAAGCCTACTATTTCCATTCAAGAAGGGCTAAAAAGAACTATCGACTGGGTAGAGGAAAACTTTGAACTGATCCAAAAACAGCCTCTTGAATATCTGCACAAGGAATAAGAGATGGGCAACGAAGTCGATTTATTGATCAATTATCCGAAAGCCAAACGCAATGTGGAAGAGCGTGGCAACAGCAAAACGGAAGAGGACAGGGCCGTTGCCCGTCAATTTGGAAAAGATTTTTTCGATGGAGATAGAAGACATGGGTATGGAGGCTACAACTACCATCCACGTTTTTGGAGCCCTGTGATCCCCACTTTTCAAAACTACTACTCTCTTTCTGCTCACTCTTCTCTTCTCGACGTAGGCTGTGGAAAGGGTTTTATGCTCCATGACTTTCAAAAAGCGTTTCCTGGCATGGCTGTAAAGGGGGTTGATATCTCCTCTTATGCCATTGAAAATGTCATTGACTCTGTGAAACCTTATGTACAAATGGCCGACGCAAGATCCCTTCCCTATCCTTCCAAGAGCTTTGACCTTGTCATTTCCATCAACACGATTCACAATCTAGAACAAGATGAGTTGATACAAGCTCTTAAAGAAATTGAGAGGGTCAGCAAAGGGCACAGCTTCATCACAGTGGATGCGTATCGAAATGAGGAAGAAAAGGCGCTGATGATGGCGTGGAATTTAACAGCGAAAACCATTCTGCATGTGGATGAATGGAAAGAGCTCTTTGAAGAGGTTGGTTATACAGGCGATTACTACTGGTTTATCCCATGAAAACAAGAGCTGCTATTTTACACACGATTGGAGAGCCTTTAGAGATTGTAGAGTTAGAGATTCCCCCTCTACAAGAGGGTCAAGTGCTTGTACAGATGGCTTACAGCGGCATTTGCCACTCGCAACTCAATGAAGTGCGCGGTTTAAAAGGAAAGGACCCCTTCCTTCCGCACACTTTGGGCCATGAAGGCTCTGGAATCGTTGTGGAAGTGGGGAAAAATGTCACCAAAGTAAGGCCTGGAGTACCTGTTGTGCTTTCTTGGCTCAAAGGAGCAGGTCTTGATGTTCCCCGATGTGCGTATGGTTGGAAAGGCTCTACAGTCAATTCTGGAGCCATTAGCACTTTTATGAATTACGCTGTGATTTCTGAAAATCGAGTGATTCCTCTGCCCTCAGGAATGCCTCTCAGGGAGGCCGCCCTTTTGGGATGCGCTATCCCTACAGGAGCAGGAGTGGTGAGAAATGAGATGCAGCTCAAAGAAGGGAGCTCTTTCGCCCTATTTGGAGCGGGAGGTGTGGGTTTAAGCGCGCTTCTCGCTGCGAAATTTGCAAAAGCCTACCCTTTAATTGTCGTGGATGTGCAAGAGAAAAAATTGAAGCAAGCCAAAGAGCTAGGGGCCACGCATGTCTTCCATGCTAAAGATGCAGCTTCTGAAAAGATTTTGGAGCTGACAAATGGCCAAGGAGTCGATTTCGCCTTTGAATCAGCTGGGAAAAAAGAGGCGATGGAAAATGCTTTTCGCTCTGTAAAAGTCTCTTCGGGGCTATGCGTTCTTGCTGGTAACTTACCCCAAGGTGAAAAAATCGCCATAGACCCCTTTGATTTAATTCGAGGAAAACGGCTGATAGGCACTTGGGGAGGCAAAAGCCACATCGATGCAGATGTTGCCTACTACTCCAATCTCTACCTCCAGCAGCAATTCAATTTCTCTTCTTTAATCTCAAAAGAGATCTCTCTGAATGAGATCAACTGTTTTCCAGAGGAGTTTGATTCCGGACATTGCATACGTATTCTCGTGGCGTTACAACCCAAAGGACCTTAAGATGCGCGCACAATTTGAAAAAGATGGTTATATCACATGGCCTTTTCCTGACGAGATCAGAAAAGCGATGGTGGCTCATATTGACAGCTACATACGCTCTTTAAGCAAAGCACAAGGCTCTCTTGAAGAGATTGTACAAACCATACCCGATCTTGTGTGGCAAAAAGAGATGAACAGGTGTTTCCGCATGTTTCCAGACTCTCTTGCAAAACAGGCTCTTGAATGGGCTCACGGTAGTTTTTCAAAGCCCTTTGGAAAGAGTGTCTGTGCTGTCAACGTTGTGCTACCTCAGGAAGTTGCTGAAAATCATGTCCTTACAGAAGATCACTTGGCTATTTATTGGCGCTGCGTCAGACCTGGAAAACCTGATGCGGGAAGGCCCCATCGCGACGCTAATTTCTGGGACTTGGAGTTTTCAGAAGGTTATAATCCCAAGATTCCCTTTCCCTTTAACTATCTCAAAGACTGCATGAAAATCTGGATTCCGCTCTCTGGATGCTACCCTGACACCACGCTGCGCGTGATTCCTCGTTCTCATCAGATGGAGATTCCTACCATTGTTGAGCAGACAGACTATGGCAGGCGCCCTTCTATCCATCCTAACTGGCTGCAAGAGTATCAGGCATCCTTTATGTCGCCCCCTGAACTCTCTCAAGGCTCTTGCCTGCTTTTTGATATGAATTTAGTGCATATGGGACCGCGCCATAACCACTCCACATTGCGGATCTCTGCAGAATTTAACTTTATCACCAAGGAAGCCCTATGATGCGCTTTTTCCGTTCTAAAAAAACCATTGCCAAGAAACAAGCTGATTCCGTTCACAAAGTTCTTGCACAAACGCCTCTCCTCATCGCCGAAAAGACTTATAATACCTCTCATCCAGACTACGATGCCCACGCAACACGCTATTATCCTGGCCGTATCTTTAATGGCGATCTTCCTTCTAAAAACATGCTTTATCAATCTCTTTTGCCTATGACAAAAAAAGAGGGTGATCGATTGTTTATTCCAGATCCTTCTTGGAAGCCTATTTTAGAGCAGATGCTAGAGGAGGTTAAAAATACGCCTCACTCTGCACAAGTTTTTGAGCGCAAAAAATTTATCGAAAACTATGTCATCCAACTCAATAAGCAGTACAAAGCGCATTATGTACCGGGGTGGGTCAGTTTAGAAGATGCTCTTTTTCTCTATTGGCTGGTGCGCACGCTCAAACCGAAAACGATTGTGCAAACAGGTGTCTGTAATGGGCTTTCAAGTGCTTTTATGATGCTCGCTCTTGCAAAAAATGGAGCTGAGGGTCGTCTTCATGTGATCGACCTTCCTAATATTTTTAACCCTAAAGATGCTCATTGGACCGTTAAAAATCAGGTCTATGGAGTGATGATTCCTGAAGGCAAATCCTCTGGATGGATCGTACCCGATGCTTACCACAATCGTTTTGATGTTCAACTAGGGGATGCCAAACAATTGCTTCCCCCTTTAGTGGATCGTTTGGATAGTATTGATATGTTCTACCACGATTCTGATCACAGCTATAACCATATGCTCTTTGAATTTAACGAAATCCAACGAAAACTCACGCCTGGAGGCTTAGTTGTTGCGGATGACATCTCCTGGAATGCTTCTTTGTGGGATTTTGCTGATGCACGCCATGTGCCAGCTTATAACTATAAAGGAACTGTCGGCGTTGCATTCTTTTGAGTTTCTTTCTCGCAAAAGAGGTTCTCTAATATGAGATGTTGTGGGGAGAGGCAAAAGATGGGGCGGTTTTGCTTCAAACGGCTGAACTAATTTTTCCATCTTCTCTTTATCCGCTCTAAGAGCCTGATTGAGAATCTGTTGAACCCAGACCCCACTAGATCTCTATCTTTATTGGAGAGATCTATCCCAATACGCGCAGCTTCTTCAGTAGGATCAACCATTTCAAAATTTTCATTCATGAATAAATGGCCTCCTTTAACATCAAGAAAAGAAATAGGCGTACGTGAACGCACAAGATGATACCGTTTATTATTTTTGACAGTGGCGAGAGACTCTCGGTAAGCGCTCCATTCTGCTTCTGATCGATAGTGCTGCTGTGCGGGGGTCTTATCATTTGTCGACAGGTCTCCTTTTTCAGCAAATACAATCAATTCCATCTCATAGGGAGATGTAAAACTGCCAACATGTTGGTGGGGGTTCATTAACCATTCTGTATTAATACAGAAAGTATTATGTAAGCTCACACCCAAGTTATCTGTTTCTTTAAATACTAAAATATATACTTTGCAATCAACAAACTTATTAAAAATAAAAAAATCATGATACCACAAAGGAGGTAGCATGGAGTAAGGTTCATGATGGTTGCTAAGGATATTGTATAGGATCACGCGGCCTCCAGGGCGCAAAAGTGCAGAATAGTTCTTAATAGTCATTGCAGGATCGAAAGTATTATCTAAAGTACTTCCATCAACAATAAAATCAGCAATATTATGGAGATGAGCGGGTAATGGCTTAGTTAAGTCGTGGATCACCTCCGCCCCTTCATAACCAGAATGATCCAAAGCCCGTACCGATTGCGCACCCAACATACGAAATAAAGAGGTATCAGAAATCAGCTCATTTTTAGTTGTTTTTCTTCTACTAAGGGTCTGTTTATCAATAACTAGCTCTTCCTGAGATAGTCGTGAGGCGATGTTATGTGTTTTCATCAATGCTAAAATCTCTGAAGGAGTAAAATACACCGTCTGACGACCAATCAACAAAACATCCCCTTCGATAGGTTGATACCTATGCTCCCTAAAAATGGCTTCTACTGTATCTATTGTTAGTCCCATATTTTTTCCTTTCTATTTGGGTTCTCCGAAGGTTTGCGTGGTGAATAAAAATTTTAATGAAAAAACTACTTAAATAAAAATAGCATTTGTCAGATCTTATTGTTTATGAGGACACTAGGAGAGCAAACAAATGCTAAAAAACGATTGTGTAACAAAGCTTATTAATTTGGAAGGGGTAAAATTTAAGAACATTGATATTCAAGAAGATGAGATTTGTGTTTTTGTTGTCCCTCTGCATGATGTGCAACTATGTCCTAAATGCTCTCGACCAACTTCCACGTTAGTTGACATCACGCCAAAAGTATACAGAGATTTGGATCTGGCTGGTCGGACGTGTCGTATTGAAATCGATCAAAGGCGATTCGAATGTCTTCATTGTTTTTGTACTTTTACCGAATCGTTGTCGTTTGCCGCATCCCACAGACATTACACCAGTCGGTTTGAACAGGAAGTCTATGAATGTTGTCGAGAAACAACGGCCACTTATGCTGGTTCAAAATTTGGAATTAGTGATAAGACCGCTGCTGAGATTTATTATATGGTAGCAAGGAGGAAACAGCAGGAACCCTTGCAACCAATACAGGTAATCGGTATCGATGAGATTGCTATGCATAAAGGGCATAAGGATTTCATTGTTATAATCAGCGATCTAACGAATAAACGAGTAATTGATGTTCTCCAAGATCGAAAAAAAGCTGCCTTAGAAGACTGTATGAGGGGTGGAGTGAGGAACTCAAGGCTGGGATCAAATATGTTGCAATAGATTTATGGGGACCCTATCGATCTGTAATGGAATCAATGCTACCGAACGCCAGAGCAGTGGCAGATCGTTTTCATGTGATGCAGAACTTAAATAAACGCCAGTTTTGGATAAGTCTTCTCTGTAGAGGTCCAGATTTTCGATGGGATTTGGCAGAAAAGCGCTGAAGAAGGTAGCCAAAGCGCTACCTTCGAAGCGATTTTCTGCCAAAGCACGCGGAAAAATGGGCCTCTACAGAGAAGACTTATCCAAAACTGGCGTTAAATAAAGCCTTGGACAACTGTAGGAAGCAGGCGAAAGGAGAAAGTGCTGACAAAGAAATATGGAAAGATGCGAAGTACGCGGTGTTAAAAAATCGCGAGGATCTAACGGAAGAGCAGATAGAGACCCTCAATAGAGTCTTACGAGCCAGCTCCAGCTTGAAGACGTGTTATGAGCTTAAAGAGTCATTTAGAAGCGTATTTAATGACTCAGATGACAGGGAAACTGGGGATGAAAAGCTATCCGCCTGGGTTTTAGACGTAGTGAAGCGGGAAATCGCAGGATACTACGAGTTTGTGAAAACGATTTTAAACTGGCACGACAATATACTGAATTACTTCGATGAGTGGGTTAGCAGCGGTTTTGTGGAAGGAGTGAACAACAAAATCAAACTTATTAAACGGAAAGCATTCGGTTTTGTAAATTTTGAAAATTTTCGAATAAAAATAATCGATTGTTTTTCTTCAAGAAATTTTTCACCACGCAAAGGTTCGGAGAACCAACAAATTTAGCTCTACAGCCTATTGACTCAAGAGACCAAAGACCTCATAGTCATAGCACACCTAAGCAAATTTTCTCCTTGAGGGTTAAGCAGTCATTAAATTAAGATCGGGCGCCAAAAAAGATTCAAAGAGAAGACTGTGTTCAGGTCAAGGATTTTTCATGTTTTTCTGGCTGTTATTATCAACTTTTCACTTGTCTCGTCGGAATCTTTAATTGAAAAATGTCAAGTATGTCCAAAATGGATGTCACTCCAAATTAATAAAGATTTTGATGATTATAAAAAAAGGCCCATTTCTTTGAGCCAAATAGACGACTTGTTTAATAAGCGGCGCACTGAACTTGCGTTAGCAAAATTCATCATTTCAAATAATGAAATATTCGTTGAACAAGAACAACCTCAAAATACTGATTTTGTTTATAGAACAAGCTGTTTTCGAGATGCATTGATACTATTGTCAAAAAGCGTTCAACTGCCCGATACAGTTTTTATACTTACCATGCATGATGAGGTATCTGAAAGGTTCAATATCCCTCTATTTGCCATGGCAAAAAAAATAACCTCAAACCACATCCTTGTGCCTGATTTTGAGGCGATCCAAGCAAAATATCAAGTATTGAAAAATCAAGATATTACTGAAATTCAATTTCCGTGGAATAAAAAAATAACCCAATTGGTATGGAGAGGATCCTCTGCGCAGAGAGGCTTCGATAATTCTCCTTGTATTCGAAGTAATAATTTGGGTATGTTTTCAAGAGTCAGGCTATGCAAACTTTCTTGTAAATTCCCTGATTTAATTGATGCGAAATTTACCATTCTTCGGCAAGTTGAGAATCCAGCCTTGCTACGACGATTTTTAGGAGAATACGTTACTTATGAAAAACAGTTAGAATATAAGTATCATATTGTGATAGATGGAAATACTTGTACTTATACAAGTTCGGGATGGAAATTTTTTACTAATTCCGTAGTTTTTAAACCTGATTCTCCCCGCATACAGTGGTATTATAATGCATTAGTGCCGAACGTGCATTACATACCAGTGCGAGCAAGCCTTAAAGATTTAGTCGAAAAAATTCAGTGGGCAGCTTCCCATGATGTTGAAGCTGAAATAATTGCCCATAATGCTCGAGATTTTGCAAACAGCCATC
>Ga0207127_10159_pt1 | contig 16511 bp, 12 predicted proteins | sample Alteio_BWMinHeat_17_FD_153574 | JGI IMG/M metagenome (GOLD analysis project Ga0207127, IMG submission 153574) | Enriched cells from forest soil in Barre Woods Harvard Forest LTER site, Petersham, Massachusetts, United States -... | ecosystem: Environmental > Terrestrial > Soil > Temperate forest >...
CGCGCCTGCGGCGCTTGAACCATGGCAGCCCTGACGATGCTGAAAGATTGCAAGTCTTGGAAGACATCGCTGAGCGAGGCCTTTACTGCCAAGTCCTCTCAACCTCAATCCAAAGGTGTTGAATTGGCTGGGGGACAGAATTGGATCAAGAGACAAAAAAACCGGAACGGCTGCGTACCGTTCCGGCGATGAATCGTAAATTGCGTCAGCTTTATGATTGCCAACACTCTTTTAGACGTCATTCAGGGCCAAGAAGTTAACTCGGACCGGGTAAAAAAACGTAGGTTCTGATTACTCTGGTTCCGGTATCCTTGAGCAGATGCGCATACGGGTACTGTTATTTGGTCAGTTGAAAGACATGCTGGGCCGGTCGGAAGACTCGGTGGACCTTGAGCCAGGAGCCAGGCTTTCTCATCTTGTGGACCATTATTCACAACGGTTTCCGCAGTTCCGGGCCTTTGCCGGATCGATTGCTTTATCCGTGAATCAAGAGTATGCGCATGCCTCGGTGGCGCTGAAAGAAGGCGATGAGGTTGGTTTGTTGCCTCCTGTGAGCGGGGGGAAATCGCCTGTGGGGTCAACCATCACACTGGAATCAGAGCATTGCGCGATCGTCCGCGAAAAAATCGACATTGAAAAGATACGTAAAGATACAGCTCATCCTGGGGACGGCGCAGCGGTGATGTTTGATGGCGTGGTGAGGAACAATACACGCGGCCGGCGGACGCTTTACCTGGATTATGAGGCCTACGAGAATATGGCGCTGAATGAGATGGAGAAGCTGGCCCAGGCGGCGCTCCAGCGCTATCAAGTGAGGGATGTGCGGGCGGTGCATCGGTTGGGACGGCTGGAGATTGGGGAGTCAAGTATAGTGATTGTTGTGGCATCAGCGCATCGCGGGGCGGCCTTTGACGCCTGCCGCTGGCTGATTGATACATTGAAGAAGACTGTACCAATCTGGAAGAAAGAATACTTTGAAGATGGAGCCGTTTGGGCTGATGGTGAGCCGTTTCCGGAAGATATTCGTCCGGGTCAATAAACCTTTTTCAGCAACTTGCATCTAAGCACATCAGATCATCCGACGAAAAAACCTATGAAGCGGAATCGAGCTGTTCCCCGGCGGTTCAGTTTGGCCATTGTGTTTGCTGTCTTTGTTCTTGCTGCCGCATTTTTTGTGACGGCCACGGCAAGACTGGGGCTGGTGGGCCATGTATTTGCAGCTTATGCGCAGCAAGAGCCAGCCGCCGGCCAGCAACCGCGTTCACGAGAGCAGCAAAGCGAACCTGATCTCCGCGTAAGCGTACGGCTGGTGAACGTGTTTACGACGGTCACGGATTCACATGGCGCTCCCGTCGCCAACCTGCAAAAAGACGATTTCAAGGTGACCGAAGATGGACTGGTGCAGTCGGTCAGGGTATTTGATCGCGAATCCGAGTTACCGCTCAGCATTGTGATGGAAGTGGACACCAGTCCGAGCACGGAACGCGACTTCAAACTGGAAGTTCTCTCGGCCAAGAGGTTTGCGCGGCAAATCATGCGTCCGGTTGATCGGCTGGCGGTTTACCAGGTCACGGAACACGTTGACCAGCTCACGCCTTTCACCCCGGACCTGCGAAGGATTGAGCGAGGCATCGACAATTTGCGCGTGGGGCCGGGAACGTCAATCTACGATGCGATTTTTCTAGGCTCAGAGGCGTTGATGGACCGCGAAGGCCGCAAGGTTCTAGTGCTGATTACCGATGGTGGAGACACCACCAGCAAGGCCGACTACAACGCCGCGCTGCGCCGGGCGCAACAATCCGAGGCGATTGTTTACAGCATTATCGTGGTTCCGGTGGAAGCCGACGCCGGACGCAATCTGGGCGGCGAGCACGCGCTGATTCAGATTTCAAAAGATACCGGCGGCAAGTATTACTATGCGGAAGGTATCAACGAACTGGATGCGGCGTTCCGGCAGATCAGCGAAGAATTGCGGACGCAATATCTGATTGCGTACTATCCCAACCGGCAGGTGGCGGATTCGCCGTTTCGGAGAATCAAGGTGGAAGTCACGAAAAAAGATGCTGACGGCAAAGCGTATCAGGTGAGGCATCGCGCGGGATATTACACCACGCCGGCGAAGTAACCGCAAAAACCTTACCGCTGATGAACGCCGATAAGAGCACTGATTCACGCTGATAAACTCGTTGATCGAATGAAGAAATACAAGGCCGCTTTTTCGTTCTTGTGTGGCACAGGATTTACGTGCCTCTTGCCTATCTTGGCCAGCGCATCATCGGCAGCATTTCTGAACGTTCTTCTGCTGGGTGTTTTCCTGCTCCCTGGGGGCGTCATAGCCGAGCTCATAGCGCCCAAGGAATTAAGTCCAACATTATTGATCCTTGCGGCGAATATTCTCGTCTACACGGTTATCGCTTATGCAGGGCTGTCTGTTTTTGGCCGCAGCCTTTCGGCGGCAACTTGCGCGCCGCCACAATCAAGCTCCTTCTACCTGTGATTGCTCTTGCGGGGCTTTCATGCACATCCAGGTTTAATCCTTTGTGGCCGCAGGGGGTGGAGCAACTGACGAGGCAGGAGAACGATATGCGCCAGGCCCTACCTATTGGTATCGGTGTTGAGCCTGCTCGTGCCGTTCTTCGATCCAAAGGAGTAGACTTCAGTGACAAAATCGAGACCACGCAGGGGATCGTTTTTGATGATGGAAAAGGTCACAGGATCATTGCTGCTCCAGGTAACCGTGTCCTTGCCGCCCGAAAGCAAACCGAGGCTTGGGCATTCCCTTGCGGCTACGATATCCGAATCGTACTTCTTTTCGGGCAAGACGAGGTACTAAGTCAAGAATATATTGATCGTTTTCGTATTTGCCCTTAACGTCGCGAATGGCGACGGCAAAGGGTATACACGGCTCCGGCGAGATAGCGCCGCCAGACCTCACCGCTGATGAACGCTGATAAGAGCACTGATTCACGCTGATAAAACTAAAAAAAGAGTGCCCCAAGACGCCGCTGCAGCTTTGGGTTTAAACGACTTTGACAAACTCTTCCGATGCGCGTTTTCCTCGAGAATCCGCAAAAGGACCTTGCTCTATCAGTGTTTATCCGTGCTTTTATCACTGTTCATCAGCGGTGAGAATTTTGGGGCGATTTCGGCTTTGTCGTCCTTTCGTAACGGGTGGAAATTCCTGAGCGCAGAAACCTGTTTTAAGGCTAAAATGTGCTCATGCCTTTCCGAGCCAGCGCGCCTGCTTTTTCCGGTAAAAAGCCCACCAAAACCCCACCGCCCGATGAGACCGGCATGGAGCCGGCGTACCTCAAAGGCCTGGGAGAGAAACAGACCCCGGTGATCGTGAAATTGTGCTCGGGTGAAACCTTCCGCGGATGGGTTGAATACTATGACGTGGCCATGATCCGTCTGACGCGCGAGGGCTCGCCGAACCTGTTTATCTTCAAGCACGAGATTATGTACATCGCTGAAGATACCGGGCGCCGTCCCCGTTAATGAAACATCCAGATTTTCTAGTTCCCATGCAGGCACTGGCGCGTGAAGCCGGAGCCCTGCTCATGTCCTATTTCGGCAAAGTCTCCATTGAATATAAAGGTGACGCTGATCTGGTCACGCAGGCGGACCGCAGCTCAGAGAAGCTGATTGTAGAAAGCATACGCCGGCAGTGGCCGCACCATGATTTGATCGGCGAAGAGGGCAGCCGCACCGAAACCGGCAGCGACTATCGCTGGTATGTGGACCCGCTGGATGGAACGACGAACTTTGCTCACGGCTATCCGGTGTTCTGCGTGTCGATGGGGCTGGAGTTCAAGGGGGAACTGCTGGCGGGAGTGGTGTACGACCCAACGCGTGATGAGATGTTTTCCGCCTCGAAGGGAAGCGGTGCGCAGCTGAATGGGCGGGCGATTCGCGTGTCCAAAACACCGCGATTAAAAGAGAGCCTGGTGGCCACGGGTTTTCCCAGCCACAAACGCCACAAAAATCCGAATATTAACTTCTACCACCAGATAACGCTGCGCTCGCATGGCGTGCGCAGGGCGGGATCTGCGGCGTTGGATCTGTGCTATGTGGCGTGCGGCCGGTATGAAGGATTCTGGGAATTTAACCTGAACCCGTGGGATACGGCAGCAGGCGTGTTGCTGGTGCAGGAAGCCGGGGGAATGGTAACGAACTTCACTGGCGGACCGTTTTCGATCGATAGCCGCCAGGTGCTGGCGACGAATGGCGTGCTCCATCCGGAAATGTTGCGGGAATTTGGAGAAATCATTGCCGGACGCGTGGAAGGATTGCCGTCTGTGGCGGAGTATCTGAAATCGTAAGGCGCGTTACTTCGACTCAGTTGCCTGTAGTCTCTCAAGATCCTGTTTCAACGTGGGATCATCTGGATTGATCTTGAGACCCTTCTGGTAAGTGTCCAGCGCTTTATTTTTCATCTGTAACTGCTCATAAATCTCGCCCAGAAAAGAGTAGGCGGAGTAGTCCTCTGGATGGGATGAGATATAGCTTTCCAGCATCGAAATGGCCTTGGAGTAATTCTTTTGCTGCAACGCGAGGCCAACACGCAAGGCATACCCATGCTCGCCTTCTTTTTGCACCAGCTCACGGCCCGCCATGGAGAGCACCAGAGCCGTAACCAGGACAGTAGCAAGCTGATAGAGGTGGTGGCGGCCGGCGAAAGCGCCCATCGGCAATCCCATGAGCAAGCCGGTAATGAAGCCCCCGAGATGGCACATGTTATCGATATTGCCGCCCAGACCGGACATGCCGGCACCCAGCAGGAAGTTCATGCCAACGAAAAAGATCATACTGCTGGTTAAGGCTTTCTTCTCTCCGGCTGAAATTGAAAGGTTGCCGAACTTCACGCCAGCCAGCAATGCTCCGGCTATCCCAAAGATGGCTCCGGATGCGCCGACTTCAAATGTCTGCGGATTGCGGGCGATGCTGAGTAATGCGCCACCAACACCAGCCAGCATGTAAATCGCGAACGTCTGCCATCTGCCGAAAAGCCGTTCTGATAACTGGCCGAGGCTCCATAGACACCACATGTTGAAGGCAAGATGAATCAGGCCGCCATGAATGAATCCCGCAGTGACCAGCCGCCAGTACTCGCCACCTATAGTTAAAGGTCCCAGGTTTGCTCCCCAGGCAATCAGAGATTGACCGTTGAAATTAAGCAGGCCAGCGCCGGTGAGAACCATGCCAACGAAAACGGCCAGGTTGATGGCCGTGAGCAAGGTGGTAGTGGGATATTGCCAAAGCGATCCTGTGCGAATGGAAACGCGGGCACGGCTGGTGGCGCGGCCGGCGCAACGATCACAGAGTACGGGCGCGCCTCCGTCTTCGTTCACGGGCAGCTCGTCGCCGCACTTCAGGCATTTAGGCATGGTCATTACAGGATAACAAGAAAACGCAAAAGCAAGCTTACCCCCGAAGGAACGCGAATTATGCAAAGGAAAAAGCCGTGTGGAAGTACTTAAGATCATTTGAATCGAGAGGCAATGTGAGGCATAGTGGAATCGCCGGGAGCGCCGTTATCGCGCGACATCGCCGTGATCGGAAGACACAATCTTTAACCACAGAGAACACAGAGGAGCACGGAGGAAAATTCGAACAGCCGAGGGCGGCTGTTCCACACGAGTTTCGCTCGAAGTCTACACTAAATTGGGATGACTGGGATCCGGTGGGATGAATGGCGGGGGACCATGGGGATCGCCGAGATCGCGCGGGATCGGAAAAAACAAAGCTTGCCGCTGATGAACGCGGATTGAACGCGTGGGCATCCGGTGATCAGTTAATCGGGTGATCGGAACCGAACGTACCACGGAGACACGGAGAAAGGCTAAAGCGATGAAGTCTACGCCAAATTGGGATGAGTGGGATGGGTGGCGGGGGGAGGGGTACCAGGATTGAGTAAAAGGGTAATTTGGTAATTGAGTAATTTAAAACCGGAATGCTTAACGCGGATGATCGCGGATCAGAAAACAAGTCCAGAAGGATAATTCGCACAGCCGGGGGCGGCTGTGCCACACGAGTATCGCTGGAATCTGCGCCAAATTGGGATGATTGGGATCGGGTGGGGTGAACCGGGAGGGGCACCCTATTTGGTAATTGTGTAAGTTTGTAACTGGGTAATTTAAAAACCATCGCTTGGGATGAATCGTGTAACTGCTTTAGATTCCTAATTGACAGGTACCGGGGTAGGCCGTTCAACGGGGTTTGGAACGAAAAGCACCCACCATCAAGGGCTGTGGTGGTTTGGAACGATGACGATAAGGGCGAGGCCGACTAGCGCGCCGAGCCCGCTGTAACAGGAGCCTAATTAAAGCAACCAGATGAAAGACGCTTCAGCGGGTTGGAGCGGAGCGACAAAAGTAACAGGGGCGAATTCAATCGCCCCTGTTGATGGAGGTTAGGCTGTTATACCTTTTTCTTTTTCGGCTTCTTGGCTTCGCGTTTTGGTGCATTTTTGTTTCCCATAACATCAGCATGACACAATCTGGCCAGCAAAAGCGAGAGAGTAAATGGATGGCTGTCCACTAACTTGGTACCCGTTTTTAATGTCGCTTGCGCTCCAAACCGCCGGAGAGTTTCTCTTGTGGTCAGAAAAGGGGAGCGCTTGTTGCAGCGGGCTCGGCGCGCTAGCCGGCCTCGCCCTCAAGGCGATAGGCGGCTGATTAATGTCGCTTGCGATCCAAACCGCCGGAGAGTTTCTCTTGTGGTCAGAAAGGGGAGTGCTTGTTGCAGCGGGCTCGGCGAGGTAAATCAGATCAAGGCCGAATAAGCTGGGGTCAGCAATCCGCGTGGCGAAACGATATGATGAATAAATACGAATGCCTCTGACTCCACAACGGCTACGAAGGCTTTTTGCGGTTGGCGCTGTGATCGCAGTGCTGGCGGCTGCGTTCTTTTATCTGCGCGGCATCGTCAATTACCGCCCGGTGGACGTAAAGCTGTTGAAGAATATCCCTGCCAACATGGATAAGACCGGCAAGGGATTCACGTTTTCGCAGTCTGCGGGACAGAAAACGTTGTTCACCATACATGCAGCGGGCTTTCAGCAGTACAAGGAAGGCGGCAAGGCTGAACTGAGTGACGTGAGCATTGTGGTGTACGGGCGGGAAGAGAACCGATCTGACCAGATCTATGGCTCGAAATTCAGTTACGATCCCGGCAGCGGTGACGTGACGGCAGAAGGTGAAGTCCACATTGATCTGGACGCCACGACGCCTGCCGGCACCGCGCCCAGCCAGCAATCGGAACGGCAACCGGCCCAATCAGGTCAGGCACAGCCTTCAACGCACTCTGCTGATTCGGGCGCCTCGGCTTCGGCGGGGGAGACCAAGACACTGATTCATTTGAAGACCAGCGGACTCACGTTCAACCAGAAATCGGGCATCGCCCGGACCAACGAGAAAATTGAGTTCCGGGTTCCGGAAGCCAGCGGCGCTGCGGTGGGTGCGACGTATGATTCGCATAACGGATTGCTGGCGCTGAAATCGGGCGTGAGGATTGTTACCAGCGACAAGAACAAGGCCACGATCACCGGCGAGAGCGCCAGCATCAGCAAGGACCCGCGACAAGTTGTATTGCACCAGGCCAGGGTGGAACAACCGGCGCACACCCTATCCACGGACAAGCTGACGGTCATCATGGGTGAGAACAACAACGTGGACCGGCTGATTGGTTCAGGGAACGTTCATGCCACGGCCCAGGGGCCGAAGGGTTTTGACATCACGGCGCCACAAGGCGAATTGCTGATGGCAGCGCAGAACCAGATGCGGTCCGGATCGCTGAGCGGCGGCGTGAATTATGAAAGCGGCGGTGATTCGCCGTCGCACGGCAAGGCGGGCAAGCTACTGCTGAGCTTTGGACCGAAAGGTCGCGTGAGCAAAGTGCGCACGGAAGATTCGGTAGAGATGACCGAGGGCCCGGAAGGTAAGTCGCAGAAAGTGTCGGCAAAAACTCTGGACCTTTTTCTGGTTGAGGGCAAGAGGCTGGAGAAGGCCGTGACTTCAGACGGTCCGGCACAGGTGAGCATGGAGCGTGCGGCCACTGATAAGGCTGGTTCGGCAAAGATCACCAGCACCACGGTGGCTGCGGGAAAGTTTGTGGCCGGGTTTAATGATGCCAATCGATTGAGCTCACTGGTTGGCAGTGACGGAGCCAGACTGGTTTCCAGTACTCCAGGACAGCCTGACCGTATAGCCACGGGGCGCGATCTGCGTGCCGGCTTCAACAGCAAGGGCGAGTTGAACACGGCAGAGCTTGCCGGCGACCTGCATTACGAAGAAGGCACACGCACCGCCACCGCAGATCGAGGACGCTATAGCGCGGCAGACGACGCGCTGGTGCTGACTGGCTCACCACGCATTGTGGACACCGGAATGAACATCACGTCAGACACGGTGGAGTTGAATCGTAAGACCGGCAATGCCGTGGCGCAGGGAAATGTAAAGACGACCTACCGTGACCTGAAGCCGCAATCGACCAGCGGAGGGATGCTGGGAGGGTCCGAGCCAATCCATGTGACCGGTACTACAGCCACGGCCAACCGCGGAACCGGAGTAGCCAAGTACACCATAGCGAGGCTCTGGCAAGGCGAGAATATTGTGGAGGCGCCCACCCTCACTTTTGACAAAACTCACCGCAGTTTACAGGCCCAGGGTAACCGGGAAGCACGCGTAACCTCAGTGTTCCTTATGCCGGGCAAGAATGGGAAATCCACGCCAGCCAATGTCACCTCGGACAGGCTTTCTTACGTGGATTTGGACCGCAAAGCCGTCTTTTCCGGCAAGGTGCTGGTCAAAGGCGACGAGTTCAGTATGAACGCCGATAGTGCCCAGGTGTTGCTGCAACCGCGTACTGCGGGGGGTGCGAATCCCAGCGGGAACCAGCTGGATCGCATTGTGGCACAAGGAGATATAGAGATTCAGCAGGCAGGCAGAAAAGCCCAGGGGAACCAGCTGGTTTATACTGGAGATGACCAGAAATTCGTGCTAACAGGTACCCCGGGACGACTCCCTAGCATTTTTGATGCCGAACACGGCAGAATCACGGGCGATTCGTTGACTTTCTTTTCTCACGATGGTAGGGTGCTGGTAGGTAGCGGAGAAACACCCCACACCTTAACTCAAAACGGGACAAGAGACGCGAGCAAGAAGTAATGCAAACCCTGGCCACGGACGAAGTCGCTAAATCGTACCGAGGAAGACGGGTAGTAAATGGCGTCAGCCTTCACATTAATCAGGCAGAGGTAGTTGGATTGCTGGGCCCCAACGGCGCCGGCAAAACCACCACGTTTTACATGACAGTTGGCCTTATCCCGCCGGATAGCGGCAGGATACTGGTGGACGGCCAGGAAATAACAGACGTTCCCATGTATCTGCGGGCACGCAATTACGGCATCAGCTACCTGCCCCAGGAGCCCTCAGTGTTCCGCAAGCTGACGGTGGAAGAAAATATTATGGCGGTGCTGGAAGTTCAGCCGATTACGTGGCAGGAACGCCGCCGCAAACGCGACCAACTCATCGACGAACTGGGGCTGGGCCACATCCGCAACAACATGGGCTATGCGCTTTCCGGCGGTGAGAGACGGCGCGTGGAAATTGCGCGCGCACTTTGTATTGCGCCTAAATTCATTCTGCTGGATGAGCCATTCTCGGGCATCGACCCGATTGCGGTGCTGGATTTGCAGAAGATAATCTTTGATCTGAAGGGCAGCGGCATTGGCGTGCTCATTACAGATCACAACGTGCGTGAGACGCTCTCCGTCACGGATCGCGCATACATCATCAATGAGGGCCGCATTTTCCGTACCGGAACGCCGGAACAACTAGGCAATGATCCGGAAGTGAAGCGGGTGTACCTGGGAGAAAGCTTCTCCTTTGTCTGAGACTTGCATCTGGTGACGACAAGAGTGTGAGATATGCAAGAGCGAATGCCGGATGGCGAGCACGAAGGCATTAGACCCGGCCAGGCAGGCTGGAATTACGAGGGTACTCTTTATGTATCCGCATTTACGGTGAAAGAATAAGGTCGAACAGGGAAGAATGGTTTTACTCCAGAACAAATTGAATTTACGGGTCTCGCAGAAGCAGATCCTTACGCCAGGGCTGGTGCAGATGGTGAGCGTCCTGGCGCTCAATAAGCTTGAACTGCGCGAGATGATCAACACTGAGATGGTGGAGAACCCGGTTCTGGAAGAGCTTGATTCATCCGTACCGCTGCTGGATGAGGTGGCCGGCAAGGAAGAAGCCAGAGATCGCGAAGCCGCCCAGGACCTGCAGGACGTAAAGCAGGAGCCCAGCGCCGACGCCGACAAAAAAGATCCATTCGACGAAATTGATTTTGGTTCCTTCTTCCGCGACTATCTGGATCCGGGCTATCGCAGCTCGGCGGACATGGAAGAGATCGATCGTCCGTCATTTGATAATTTCCTTTCCAAGCCGGGAACTCTTACCGACCATTTGATGTGGCAGCTGGGTTCCGTGAATGTGAGCCGGGAAATACGCGCTGCCGCGGAGCTGGTGATCGGCAATTTGAGTGAAGAAGGCTATCTCTCTGCTTCTGAAGATGAACTGCTGGGTGTGGCCGAGGCGCAGGCAGAAACGGTGGTTCAGGCGCCGGAGCCGGCAGCTTCGGATGACGTTGATGATGAGGATTTGGAGGGCGGTTTAGCCGGCCAGCCTGGAGTGGGAAGCTCCAATGGCGCTTTAAATGGCGTTGGTTTACATGGCGAGGCTTCTCACAGCGACGTGGCAAAGATGAAACTGGTGGTCTCACATGAGCCCACGCCGCAGGCCACAGCGGATGAACGAAAGAACCATCTGATTCCGGTCATTCAGTTTTCGCGCGAGCATCTTCGCGAAGCCACAAATCTCATTCGGCAATTTGATCCCATCGGCTGTGCGTCGCGATCTTTACGCGAGTGCCTGATGGCGCAGGTTGAATATCTGCTGAAGATGCGCGATCTGGAAGGATCGGACGATCCGGAAAATGATCAGGTAGTGGAAGACGCCTTGCGCATTGTGGACGGCCAACTCCACTTGCTCCAGAACAAGCAATACAAAGAGATTGCCAAAGCCATTACCCGTCCCATGGATTCGGTAATCGCGGCGCACGAATTCATCCGTACGCTCGATCCTAAGCCCGGCCTGCGTTACAACAAGGTTGAAGCCAAGCTGATTGAACCGGATGTGGCGTTTGTTAAACATGGCGATGAATATCTGGTGCTGATGAATGATGAAGATGTGCCGCAACTGCGCGTGAGTCCAACGTACCGCAAACTGCTCAATCAGGGGCAGGGCGTGGAAAAAGACGTGAAGAATTACGTGAAGGAGCGTTACAAATCGGCCGTGCAGTTGATCAAGAATATTGAACAGCGCCGGCAGACCATTCTGAAGGTGTGTCTTGCCATCATTGGCCGCCAGACGGATTTTCTGGACCATGGCATTGATCAGCTCAAGCCGATGATGATCAAGGAAGTGGCGGAAGAGATTGGCGTACATCCTTCCACGGTGAGCCGTGCGGTGGCCAACAAATACGTTCACACTTCGCAAGGCGTATATGAGCTGCGCTTCTTTTTCTCTGAAAGCGTGCAGGGGCCGGAAGGCGCTGCCACATCACTGTTGATTTTGAAACGCAGAGTAAAGAAGCTGATTGAAGAAGAAGATGCGGCGCATCCGTACACGGACGAACAGATCACCAAAATTCTGCAGTCCCAGGGCATACAAGTTACGCGCCGTACGGTGGCAAAATATCGAGAAGACATGAAGATTCCCAGCACGCATCAAAGGAGGACCAAGAACTAGTTGTACCGGGCGCAGCCGCATGTGGCCGGCGCAAGGAAAGCATCAAAGATAATTATGAAAAGCCGCCTGCACGGATGCCGTTCTTCCGGGCACCCATCAGACAACTCTCATAGCGATGTCCCAGGAGGGAGTCAATGAACGTGGAATACACTGGCCGGCAGTTTGAAATCACTCCTCTTACCCGCAAGCAGGTCGAAGCGGGACTTGAAAAACTTACAAAGATATTAGGCGACGGGTTGCAGAGTCACGTGATTCTGTCTGTGGAGAAGCATCGTCACATGGCAGAGATTTCGGTGACCGTGCGCAGCCATCCCGCAATTGTTGGATTGGCGGAAGCGCCTGAGATGAAGGTGGCCATTGGCAACGCTCTGGACAAGATTGAACGCCAGGCGGTGAAGTACAAGACTCGCTGGAAGAGTAAAAAACAGAATGCGCGCAAGCGTCAGATCGCGCCTGTGCCGGAAGAGGTCTCCCTGGCCATTGCGATTGGCGGCGATCTCAAAACGGCTGTCCCGGTTAAAGTGCACTCATTTCCCAACAGCGTGAAATTTACTGAAGCACATATAGTGAAGAGTCCGGACTCTGTTTCACATAAGCCATTGACGTTGGAAGAAGCGGTGAAAGAAGCGGAGTTCCGTGATCGTGAGGTTTTTGTCTTCCGCGATATGGAAGGCAGAGTGAAAGTACTGCATCGGAAAAAAGACGGCAAGATGGAACTGATCGAAGCGCCGTAGGTTTTTGTCGCTGCGCTCCACACCGCTGGAGAGTTTGGAACGTGGCAGCAGCGTGAGGCTCCTAAGGCAGCGGGCTGACGGCGCGTGGACGGCCGCAGCCCTTGTTTACCTGAATGGTCGCTTCGCGGCAAACCGCTGAGAGTTTGGATTGCCTTGAAAAGTTTGTAGGCCCGTGTAACGGCCCGCTCGGCACGCAAGGCTTTATTTTGCTCGCTGCGCGAGAAACCGCCGAAGAGTTTGGATCGTGGCAACTATGTGAGGCTCCTGAAACAACGGAATGCGGCGCGTGGACAGCCGCATTCCTTGTTTTCGTAAGTCGTCGCTTCGTGACAAAGCGCTAGAGAATGAAACTGTCATTTCTTCTTTTGAGTGTCATTGTTCGATACGGACCAGGCTCTGACCTTATAATGAGTGCCCGTTAATTAGCAGACAAATCCTTACCATCCTGAAGGGGTGCATCGAGCAACTATGCGCGAAATCGAAAATCGCCTGCGACCGTTTTTCTGTGTTTTCATCCTTGTTGTTGCCGCCGCAGTCCACGGACAGGAAGCCCCAGCAGCATCGCCGTTTAAGTTTCAGGAAGTGATGGTTCCGGTGCGCGATGGAGTGCATTTGCAAACGGTGATTCTCACGCCCGTGGATCAGAAAGGCCCGTTGCCGATTCTCTTTCGCCGGACGCCGTACGGCGTTCCTGCCGCAGCGCCGCCGCGAATTCCGCCTCCGTTCAAAGAGCTTGTTGCTGACGGCTACATTTTCGTGTTTCAGAACCTGCGAGGCCGGTTTAAGTCAGAGGGTGTGTTCAACCTTTCTTCCGCTGTCGACCTTAAAGATCCCAAGGCCACCAATGAGACCACCGATGCCTATGACACCATCGAGTGGCTGGTAAAGAACGTTCCTGACAATAATGGCAAAGTGGGAATGTTCGGCGTTTCGTATGATGGCCTGACTACGGCCATCACTCTGCTGCATCCGCATCCGGCGCTGAAGGCGATCAGCGAGCAGGCGTCGCCCGCGGACCAGTGGATGAATGACGACGATCACCGCTACGGAGCACTGCGTGAAAGCTATGCCTTCGAGTATTCCGTGCTGGAACAGGCGGACAAGAACGCGAACACACACTTTGATTTCGACACCTACGATACTTACCAGTGGTATCTGAATCTGGGCCCGATTTCGAATATCAACGCAAAATACATTCACGGAAAGCTGCCCTTCTGGAATGAAACCGTTGATCATCCTGACTATGACGACTTCTGGAAGAAAGAAGCCTGGGTGAACCAGTTGCACTCGTCCACGGTGCCGAACCTGAACGTTGCCGGATTCTGGGACCAGGAAGATCCCTGGGGACCATGGCAGATATTTCGCCACGCAAAACAAAGCGATCCTGACCACACCAACTTCATGGTTGCAGGCCCGTGGTTTCACGGAGCCTGGGCAGGAGGAACCGGAGACAAAATCGGCATCATTCCCTTCGGTGGCCACGAAACAAGCCGCGAATTTCGCGAGAACATTCAGGCGCCGTTCTTCCGCTACTATCTGCATGGACAGGGTGAGAAGCCAAACTGGCAGGCCAGCACGTTCCAGACTGGTTCCAACACCTGGCATACTTACGCTGTGTGGCCGCCCGCAGAAGCCAAAGCCACCAATCTTTATCTGCTTGCCAACGGGACATTATCTTTTAGCGAGCCCGTGGCTTCTTCCGGCGCAAAACAATATCGCGAATATGTATCTGATCCGGCCAATCCAGTTCCTTACCGGCAGCGGCCGATCTCACCGACTTATCCCGGAGGTGACTGGCGCACATGGGAAGTGGCTGACCAGCGTTTTGTTGACGGTCGCCCAGACGTGCTGAGTTTCACGAGCGCACCTCTGGAACATGACATCACCGTCACCGGCGAAGTCGCGGCAGATTTATTTGCTTCCACTTCAGGCACGGACAGTGACTTCATCGTGAAACTGATTGACGTTTATCCGGAGAACGCGCAGAAGAACCAGTGGGATGAGAACGCTGGACCCAATCCGGGTGAGTTTGCTCAGTCATTGAACGGATATGAGTTGCCCATTGCAATGGAGGTGCGGCGCGGACGTTACAACAAGAGTTACGAAAAACCGCAGCCGCTAGCGGCCAATCAGCCGTCAGAATGGAAGATTCCATTGCGCGACCATGATCATGTTTTCCTGAAGGGACACCGCATCATGGTGCAGGTGCAGTCCACATGGTTCCCGGTGATTGATCGCAACCCGCAGAAATTTGTGCCGAGCATCTACAAGGCAAGTGCAGCTGACTACGTTCCGGCGACGCAGCGCGTCTATTGCTCACCCGGACTGCCCTCACATCTTGTGCTGCCGGTGGTGCCGTAGAAAACCTGGAATCGAAGCTGAGCACAGTCGGAGGCTTCAGAGAATTTTCACGAAAAAAAGAAACACCACGTCATGGCGACGGCTCGTGGGCTGGATTCCTTAAAGTTCCGACAAGCACGAACAGCCGCCTGTGAAAAACCTGGCCCTGTTCAAGCGGTATAATCGAAGTTCTGACATGAGCTATCAAGTACTGGCGCGAAAATACCGGCCGCAGCGCTTCTCTGACGTGATTGGACAGGACCACGTCACGCGAACCCTGAAAAATGCCATTGAGCAGCAACGGATTGCCCATGGATACATCTTCAGCGGCCATCGTGGGATCGGCAAGACGACGATTGCCCGCATTCTAGCCATGGCGCTGAACTGCCGCGGCGTGGACGACAAGGCAGACAAGCCTACGCCGGAGCCTTGTGGCGTCTGTGTTTCCTGTACTGAAATTCGTTCTGGCGGGGCTGTGGATGTAATCGAAATTGATGCTGCCACTAATCGCGGAATTGATGAGATCAGAGAGTTGCGCGATGCGGCGCGGTATCGTCCGGCGCGTGATCGTTTCAAGATTTATATCCTTGATGAGGCCCATCAGATCACTGACGCGGCGTTCAATGCACTGCTGAAGACTCTGGAGGAACCGCCTTCGCATATTGTGTTCATGATGGCGACCACGCAGGCAGAGGACATTCCGCAGACTATTCGCTCACGTTGTCAGCATTTCAGCTTTCATGCGGTGAAGTTCGATGAGATCGTCAAGCAACTCGACGATATCGCCCACAAGGAAAATATTCAGACTGACGATGAAGCCCTGGCAGTCCTTGCCGAAGCTGGTGATGGTTCCATGCGCGACGCGCTCTCCATCATGGACCAGGCCATTGCCTGTTGTGGAACCACGCTGAGTGGTGAACTGGTAAGAGGTCTGGCGGGAACAGTTGGCTCGGAAGTGATGGAAGAGCTCATGTCAACGGTGGAGCGCAGTTCCAGCCAGGATGCACTCAAGATTCTCGACCGGCTGATGACCGAGGGTCAGAACCCGGCGCATTTTGCCAAACAGTTTCTCCGTTTTCTGCGCAATGCTGTGGTGGCGAAGGTGGCGGGTGAAGACTCCGCGCTGTTGCAGATATCGTCTGACGAGCGGGCCCGCGTAGCTCGTGTTGCTCAGCGATTCTCAGAAGAAGATCTGGCGCGCTTTCTTCAGATCATGCTGCGGACCTTTGACGAACTGGGTTACCGGCAGGAGCAGCGCTTTCATCTGGAACTGGGTGTTCTCAAGTTGGTGCATGCCCAGCGTATTCTGCCGCTGGAACAGATGCTGAGCCAGGCTGCGATTGACGCACCCAAAACGGCTGCAACATCGCGTCAACCTGCAGTGTTGAGCACATCACCTACCGGCGCCGTGGCTGGTTCGTCTCACGGTTCGCTGGCCAAGAAGCAGGAAGCATTTACGTCTCCGTTTGAAGCAGATCGCGCGCGCAAGGGCAGAAGCTTCGATCCTGAGATGGCAGATGCCGCACCGCAGATAGAGTCGTCTTCCGTAAATTCTCCATCGGCAGGGTTTTCTCCGGCAGTCCAGGCGTTTGCGCCGCCGGTTGCAACGCTGACATCGGGTGCG
>Ga0207127_10160_pt1 | contig 16376 bp, 11 predicted proteins | sample Alteio_BWMinHeat_17_FD_153574 | JGI IMG/M metagenome (GOLD analysis project Ga0207127, IMG submission 153574) | Enriched cells from forest soil in Barre Woods Harvard Forest LTER site, Petersham, Massachusetts, United States -... | ecosystem: Environmental > Terrestrial > Soil > Temperate forest >...
CGCGACGTGAACGCTTTGACGGCGCCGATATCTGCCACGTGATCTACGGTACGCGCGGCCAGTTTGACTGGCAGCGATTGATGAGCATGATGGGCGAGCACTGGCAGATGCTGTTGTGGTGCCTGGTGCTCTATCAATACATCTATCCGGGATACTGCAACTACGTGCCGGCCAATATTTGGGAAGAGCTGTTATCACGCTTCAAGATGGAGTTGAAGCATCCGAACAAGGCCATTGATTTCCGAGGCAGCCTGATTGATGAAAACATGTTCGCCATTGACGTGCGGGAGTGGGGCAAGCGCAACGTAATGGAAGAGTATAGGCTGCGGGCAGATTACATTCACAGCAACGGTTTAAAGCAGACGCACAATATCGATCAGAGCGAACCAGAATATGAGGACAACGAAGCCGCATGATTAAAGCCAGCCTATGAGAATCGCCGCTACTGCCGACATCCATTTTTCTCCGCAAAGCTATGACCGCATCCGTGAACCGCTGGGCCAGGTACGAGATGAAGCCGATGTGCTGGTCATCGCCGGCGACCTCACCAATTACGGCAAGCCGGAAGAAATGCATTCACTGCTCAATGCGCTGGTAAGGCTGCGCATTCCCATCATCGCGGTGCTGGGAAACCATGATTATGAAAGTTCCTGCGAACAGGAACTGATGAAGATGATGACATCCGAAGGAATCAAGGTGCTGGACGGCAGCAGTTATGAACGCGACGGCATCGGCTTTGCCGGGGCCAAGGGGTTTATCGGCGGGTTTGGCCGCGGCGTGCTAACGGCCTTCGGCGAAAAAGAGATCAAGGCTTTTGTACAGGCATCACTGGATGAAACGCTCAAGCTGGAGCGCGCTCTTTCAATGATCCGGACCGAGAAGATTGTGATCGTAACGCATTATGCCCCGATCTGCGAAACGGTGATTGGGGAGCCGCAGGAGATATGGCCGTATCTGGGGAGCTCTCGACTATCAGAGGTTATTGATCGTCACGGGGCCAAATTGGCGCTGCATGGTCACGCACATCATGGCAGGCCAGACGGCAAAACCACAGGCGGCGTTCCCGTACACAATGTTGCTCTTAGTTTGTTGCTGCAACATAACGGTGGGAAGCCCTATCGGGTATTTGATGTGTAGAGCGGTAATGGGAATTGGCGATTGGTGATTTGTATTTGGCGCCAGCAAAGATGATTGACCAAGGCCAGCGGCTGCCTGTACCTCATACCAGCCTAAGTATTGGAGAAAGTCCCTTAATTGAAAGCAAGGACCATCGACTCGGTCGGAAATGACCAAATGGAGGGATTCCCTCGCAAATCAAGTATTTTGGAGCAGGCGATCGATGGGATTAAGTACGTAACCCACGCTTTCTAATCAGATAGTTGCAGCAAAAGTGAGCCGGCGTTGCAGCCGTTCAGGCTTAAAAAGTCATCTCAATCAATAACTGAGCTGCTGCAGGCAGTGTGTGACTGCTTCTGCGCGTCTTGAAGGAGAACCCTGGGATCCTATGGTATGCAGTTTTTGTGGTACCGACAATCGCGCTGAAAATCGCTTTTGCGGCATGTGCGGTGTACGGCTGGACAGGCGAACAGCGGAGCGAAGAGTCAATACCGAAGCTCTTCAGCTCAAGTGTCCATCGTGCAGTTATGTCAATGAGAAGGGCTACAAGTTTTGCGGGCAGTGTGGCACGCGGGTTGACCGCCGCATCAGTGAACGGCGCGGCAGCGTAGTGGACACGCGGGCCACGGCGGGTGCCAACGCTTCACTGCCCACGCCGGATGATGCCCGCTGGCGCAAATCTGGTTCCAGTCTGGCTGTATCTGGCGGCCGCGAGGATGATTTGCCAAGTGCGCCGACTCCCAGTACCGGCATTTTTGTAAATGATGCGCGCGTGAATGATGCCCGCCACAATGAAGAACTGCGTGATAGGTTGGCGCGCGAAGAGCTGGGCCGCGACGCTTCGCTCGGTCGCAACATGTCTCTTCGGCATGATGCCTCACAACCTGTTGTACGCGAAGGCCCGCTAAGGGATGCGCCACCGCGGAACCGAACGATTCGGGACACCGATTTTCACGAAAGCGAGCAGGGACCGCCGGGAATCACGGGACCTTCTTTTCTCGGTCTTGGCAATGATCCGGAGAATGAAGGCGAATATCTTCTGGAAGATGAAAGCGGTTCCGGTGCAGGACTCAGAAGACTGATTCTGCTGGTTGTTCTGGCGGCGATTGTCGGCCTGATATTCATGCAGTGGCGCTCAAGTTTGAAGGCCAATCCAAAAGCGCCGGAGCTGAGTCCCAGCGCCGCGCCGGCTCGTCAGGGCGAGAGTACTGCTCCAATCTCTCCATCGCCCCCGGGCCAGAAGGCGGCTGGACAAGAACAGAGCACGCTGGATTCAGGAACAGTCTCTGCTGATTCCACCAAGAGCGACAGGGGAGCGAGCGGTTCCGACTCAGGGAAAAACAGCCAGACAGATACTCTGGCTCGCGCGGATGACCCTGGCCTGCTGCCGAATGCGGCTGACAGGAATCCCGCTGAAGGAGGGAACGCAAGCGACGAGTCAAAACCAAACATCGCTGCCAAGCCCAGCGAGCCGGCGAAGGCCAGCGATAATGCCAAAGCAAAAGACGCAAACGATCCCGCCACTTCTGCCACAAACGGTGGCAAGGCAGATTCATCCAAATCGTCAGCCGTAGTGGACACTGCTACCGTCTATCCCTCAGCACCGGTACGGCCAAGCGCGGCGCTATTGCGCGCTCAGCAATTTCTTCAAGGCCGGGGCGTGCCCCAGAATTGTGAACAGGGATTGATCTACCTGAGAGCGGCGGCGCAGAGGAACGAACCCGCGGCGGCCGTCCAGATGGGAGCGTTATATTCAGCGGGACATTGCGTGAAACAGGACCGCGTGATGGCGTACCGATGGTTCAACTCAGCGCACGAATTGCAGCCCGCCAATCAATGGATTCAGAAAAGCATGGACCAGCTATGGGCGCAGATGAGCCAACAGGAACGCAGACTGTCAGGTTACTGAAGCCCGACCTATATCCCCAACTTCTTCACTTCTTCGTTGTAATACTTCCGATAAAGAATGTCCCATTCCTGCGTGCCTTCAGTAATGGTGCGGCGCTGGCTTTCAATCTTCTGGCGCGCGGCCAAGTCCAGCTTTTCTTCGTCTTTCAGAAGTTCTTCCAGAATCCGTCGGGCTTCCATGCGGATGGTGTTGGGATCTTCAATGAATTCCACCTGGTCAAGCTCAGTCAGGGCATTGGCTACAGCATGGGCGAGTTTGTTGACTTTGTCGCGAGAGAGCCTCACAGCACCGCCTTATATTTCTTAACCAGTTCGCCTTTTACCTTCTTGAACATTTCCTGATAGCTGGCGCCGGCCTTGCGGAGCTCGTCGTCGTATTGTTCAAGAATGAGCCGGACTTCGTCATTGATACGGTCTTCCAGCTGAAGTTCTTCGAGCAGGGCGTTATTGAGAGCTTCTGTCACTGAGGCGACGTTATCCGTCTCAATGAACTCTCCGGCAATCAGTTTTTGGGTGACCTGCCGGGCCAAAAACCCGACATATTCCTTGGATAAGAGCATGTGTTTGTTTGCGTATCTACCTGAAACAAATAGTCTAGCATACGGATAGTTGGAGGGCGGGATGGAGGGGAACGCTTCCGCTGGAAGTACTGCGGTTTGCAAGAGGGGAACGGTTCGCGGCGCTCTTTCTTGTCTTATTCATTCCTCTCCGTGCGAATCAGCGGCAAAGCAAAAAGGGTATGTTCTTTTCGCAGCCAGGTCTTTCGGTTCGCTCTGAAAAATCCCGAAATCAATCTATTGTTGCCTCACCGGTGCCGGTTACCCCATATCTTGTAGTGGCGAAATAAAAGCGAAAACGCTAGAATGCCTTGCATACCCAAGCGGCTGGTGCAGCGGGACCCCACTACCCGTTGAAGCCGGCCAAGGAAGGCTTCGATGTCATTGAGAGCAAATACACCGTCGCAATTCCGCGTTGTGATGTTTGAAGAAGCAGCCGCCAACTGGCTGGAGATCAAGAAACGCCACAACCGCAAACCACGAACGATTGAGATGTATCAATGGTATATACGCAACCTGAGCAGGAAATTTGCCGGCATGCTGCTGGCGCAAATTCAGCTCAGACACATTCTGGAATATCAGCAGAAGAGAAAGCTGACGGCGGGTCCTTCCTGCGTTAACCATGAGATCAATACGCTGGCCCAGATACTGCGCCAGGCCGATCTGTGGGATGCAGTGGAGAAAGATTACCGTCCGCTGCCGCTTCCGGGGTGGTCGCCGCCCAAGGTGCTGACGGCGCAGGAAGAAGAAAATTTTTTTCGCGTGGCGGCAGGGAATCCGGACTGGAGCGTGGCGTACTGGGCCGTATCTTTGACAAACAATACGTCAGCCAAGGGGACGGAGTTGCGGCTGTTACAGATCAAACACCTGAAGCTGGCGCAGGAAACGCCAACCCTGCATATCCCGGATGAGACGGTGAAGAATGACCTGGGAGCGCGTGTGGTGCCGCTGAACGATGTGGCGGAAAAACAGATACGCCGGATTCTGAAGCGGGCGCATGCGCTGGGTGCGAGGAGCCCGGAGCATTATGTGTTTCCGTATCGCATCAAGAAAAACATCTATGACGTGACACGGCCGGCGTCGCCGAATTTCCTGCGCACGGCGTTTCGGTCGATGCGTCGCGCCACGGGCATGGAGTGGCTACAGCCGCGGAACTTCCGCAATCAGATAATCAACAAGCTGTTTGAGAAAGGAACACCGCAGGAGACGATTATCTCGATTGCAGGACACCAGTCACTCAAGATGTCACGGTATTACTCGCTCATCAAAATTTCTGCGAAGGCAGAGGCGCTGCGGTCGATCTGTCCGCAGCCAAGGAACTCAGCATGAGAGGCGGACAATGAACATTGGCGAGGCATCCATTTTGAATCTGCTTCTGGCGCAGGCCACGCGCAGCGATCATTATTGCGCGCTGGTGGATGTGAGTGGTGTGTTCGATGCGCAGTTTGCGGCGGAGATGGATGCCGATATGGAAAAGCTGCTCTGGGTGCGATGTGGAAGCTCATGGACAAAAGAGTATGAGTTCGAGCGCGTGGCACTGCTGAGCCAGCCGATGAGCCTGGAGCTGATGATGGCGGGGCCGATGAGCTTCAATCTTATTCATGGTGACGTGATCGGCAGTCTGGCTGCTTTGGCCGAAAAAAAGCCAGTACAGAGTGTGAGTGAACTGGTTATTCAGCAAAAGATGGTGGCCGGCGGCGAGAAAATGCGGACGTTGACAGTTGAGAGGATCGACAGAGGAGACAATCCGCGAACTTTACATCGACCACTTGCGCGATCCGGCATGGGCATGAACAGGCTGGACCTGAAACAGGAGATGAAGCCGCTGGAGAAAGCTTTTAAGGCGGCGGACATTCTGCTGCAGAACGGCGGATTCGGATTGATTGCCGTGGACCTGAGTGGAGTGGATGAGCGCCTGTTGCGCAAGGTGCCGAAGGCGACGTGGTTTCGCTTTTCCCGCGTGACAGAGAAGACGCAGACCACGCTGGTGTTTCTGGCGGCCTATCCGGCGGCAGGGAATTGCTCGGCGTGGACGCTGCGGATGAAAGGAATGCGTGCGGTCTGGTCCGGCAGCGTGGAGGCACCGCATACCAACATTCTTGTCGACGTGAGTTTTGGCGCGGAGGTGACACGATCCAGGCGTCGAGGGAAAGTCGAGTTTCCGAAAGTATTTAAAGCCCCGGCAAAGATGCCGGTAGTCGGAGTGAAGGAATTGAAGGGAATTGTACGGGCAGGGTGAAGGAGATTTGTAATTTGTGATTTAAACCGTACATTTTCAATTTTGGCCATTCCGGCGACTTTGGCAATTTTTCAATGTTATTTGGCTGTATTTACGTTCCTGATTTTCCGGTGCAAGCTGCGCTTCTCTGTGAGGCGAAGATCTATTTGGCAGAAGGCATTGCCAGCCAGAAGACACTACCCGATAAGAGTGCCGGCAAGGGTTCTTCACTTAAAACGTCCTCAAACGAAATATCGCCAGCCATAGCTTCTCTGGGCAAGGCTTCTTTGGACAAAGTGTCTTTCATTGAAAAGTCTTTCAGACAATACCAGATTGCCGTGCTGGATGGCCCGGCGAACCAGATGAAGATATTCGCCTGCAATGAACCGGCGCGGCGGGCGGGCATTGAAATTGGCATGACCAAAGTCCAGGCGGAAGCGTTGCCGAGCGTGGCGTTGCGCAAGCGAGTGCTCGATCATGAATTTATTGCGCATGCGGCGCTGTTGGAATGTGCGGGAAAGTTTTCACCACGATTGGAATCGACGTGTCCGGGGACGGTGATCATTGACCTCACGGGCACGGAACGCCTATCGGGCTCGAAGAAGAAGGTTGCGGAGAAGCTGCGTGATGCCGCACAAGACTCCGGATTGAGCGCCAACGTGGCGGTGGCATCGAATGCTGACACGGCTTTGTACGCTGCTTTAGGCAGCGGCATACAAGGTGTGACCGTGATTCAAGATGGTGAAGAGGCTGAGAGCCTGGGCGATCTGCCGGTCAGTCTTTTCAATCTGCAAACTGCGAATCTTTATTTCACCAATCTTTATTTCACCAACTCTCACCCTGTCGGCCGCCAATCTGATGGGTTTCACTCCGGCAGCCTTCCGCCTGGAAAGCTTCGATTGGGAAAATCCTCTGGAACGCAGCCCGAGACGGCCGACATCGTGGACGCGCTGAGCGGATGGGGTATACGCGATTTCAAGTCGCTGGCGGCACTCCCGTCCGTCGCACTGACGCAGCGGCTGGGCCAATACGGTCTGCACTTGCAACGGCTGGCGAAAGGTGAAGTACAGCGCGAGCTGGTCCCGTATGTCGAAGCAAGTTCATTTCAGCAAAGCATGGAGCTGGAAGAAAGCATTGATTTGCTGGAGCCGTTGGGTTTTGTGCTGTGTGATTTGCTGGAGCGGATTCTATTGCAATTGGTCAACCGGTCGCTGGCTACGGACCGCATTCAGGTTGATCTTGATCTGGAGATTCATTCTGACTGCCAGCTTCAGTTGACCCGGCAACAGTCAGCGCTGCTGGAGCCGACGTATCAAAGAGTGCTGAAGCTGCCGGTACCAACGCAGGATGCAAAGATCATTTTTAAATTGCTGGAGCTTGATCTGGCGGGGAAGCCTCCGCATGCGCCGGTGAAGAAGGTGAGTGTTGAAGCATTCCCGGCACGGGTGAAGTTTGGCCAGACAGGGTTGTTTCAGCCAGTGGCTCCGGAGCCGGCCAAGCTGGAGTTAACGCTGGCCAGATTGCGTAGCGTAGTCGGCGACAAAGTGTTTGGTGATAAAGACGAGCAGGGAAGATCGCTGGTGGGCTTTCCTGTGATTCTGGATTCGAACCGGCCGGACAGTGTTGACGTGCAGACGACTATGCCTGCGTCAAAGGTAAAGAAGACAAAGCCGGCGAAAAGTAAATCGATTGTGCCCAGGCATGCGATGCGGGTACTGCGTCCGCCGGCAGAGGTAAAGGTCGGATTGCGGGCGCGTGTTCCGGCAACCATTTCTTTTGGCGGCGTGCGCAGCGAAGTAATGCAGGTATCCGGTCCGTGGCGCACCAGTGGAAGCTGGTGGGACCGTAACCAGGCATGGAATCGCGAAGAGTGGGACGTGGAGGTACAGTGGCAGGACGGTCACGCAGGCGTTCGTCAAGCAGGCTTCCGTCACGCAATCTTCCGCGTGTTCCGCGATGCGGCGTCTGATCGCTGGTACGTGGAGGGTATTTACGCATGACGAAATATGCAGAGCTGCATGCGCGATCAGCATTCACGTTTCTGGAAGGCGGCTCTTTGCCGGAAGCGCTGATCGCTGGTGCCGCAGAGTCTGGAATTTCGGCCATGGCGCTGCTGGACCGCAATGGATTTTACGGCTCGCCGCGCTTTCATATGAGCGCGCGGAAATTGTCACTGCATGCGCATGTAGGAACCGAGCTGGTGGTTGAAGATGAGTTGGGCCTGTCGAATTATCCGCTGTTGTGTGAATCGCAGGCGGGGTATCAGAATCTCTGCCGGTTGCTGACCAAAACAAAGTTGCGTGTACCGAAGCATACGCGGTCGTCAGCCAGGATTGAGGAACTGGCCCAGCATGCGCATGGCCTGGTGTGCTTAACGGGCGATGAGCAAGGGCCGCTGGCGCGAGCGCTGGAGGAGGGCGGCATTGAAGCTGCGCGCAAACTGCTGCACAAGCAGGTGACGATTTTTGGCCGGGACAACGTTTATGTCGAATTGCAGCGTCATCTGGAGCGCAAGCAGGAGGTACGCAATCGGATATCGGTTGACCTGGCGCGCGAATTCAAGCTTCCGCTGCTGGCAACAAACGGCGTTTGCTATGCCAGCATGGCTGATCGCGAGATACTCGACGTCTTCACCTGCATTCGCAATAAACGTGAGCTGGCCACGGCGGGAAAACTGCTGTGTCGCAATGCAGAGCGGTTCATTCGCACTCCGCAACAGATGGCGCGCCTGTTTTGCGATCTGCCGGAAGCCATCAGCAACACGCACGAACTTTCGCAGCGCCTGGACTTTTCACTGGAGAGGCTGGGCTATGAGTTTCCGCGTTATCCCGTTCCGGATGGCGGCAGCCAGATTGAATTTCTGCGCGCACAGGCGAGAAAGGGCGCAAGCGATCGTTACGGGCCCGGGAATGAAAAAGCCCGGAAGCAAATTGAGCGCGAGCTTGACCTCATCGAAAAGCTGGAACTCTCCGGATATTTCCTGATCGTGTGGGATATTGTCCGCTTCTGTCGCGATAACGGAATTCTGGTACAGGGCAGAGGGTCTGCGGCGAACAGCGCGGTGTGTTATGCGCTAGGTATTACGGCGGTTGATGCGGTGGGAATGGAGTTGCTGTTCGAGCGTTTTCTTTCCGAGGAACGCGGCGAATGGCCGGACATTGATCTTGATCTGCCCAGCGGTGATGAGCGCGAAAAAGCCATTCAATATATTTACAAACGCTATGGCCAGCTGGGTGCAGCCATGACGGCGAATGTATGTACCTATCGCGGACGCAGCGCGGCGCGCGAAGTGGGCAAAGTTTTTGGGTTCGACACAGAGACCACGGAGCGCCTGTCCGGCCTGGTAGGCAGCTGGGAGTGGCGCGGGCCGGAAGATACCTTCGATCGCCACTTCAGCAAGGCGGGGCTTGATCTTACGGAGTGGCGCATCGCCAAGTATCTGGATTTGTGTGTGCGGCTGCAGGATTTGCCCCGGCATTTGAGCCAGCATTCCGGCGGCATGGTGATCTGCCAGGGATCGCTGGATTCCGTGGTGCCGCTGGAGCCTGCCACCATGCCGGGTCGCGTAGTGGTGCAGTGGGACAAGGATGATTGTGCTGACCTGGGCATTATCAAGGTAGATCTGCTTGGCCTGGGAATGATGGCGGTGTTGAAGGATTCCATCGAGCTGATTCGCGATCATTATGATGAGGAAGTTGACCTGGCGCATCTTCCGGCGGACGCGCAGGACGTCTATGGCCCGATCCGCAAGGCGGATACGATTGGCATGTTCCAGGTGGAGAGCCGCGCACAGATGGCATCATTGCCGCGCAACAATCCGGAAAAGTTTTATGACCTGGTCACGCAGGTGGCGTTGATTCGTCCGGGGCCCATCACGGGACAGATGACAAGCCCGTATCTTCGACGACGTCAGGGAAAAGAGCCGGTAACGTATCCGCACCCGTCACTGGAACCGGTGTTGAAGCGCACCCTGGGCGTGCCGCTGTTTCAGGAACAACTGTTGCGCATGGCGATGATCTGCGCCAACTTTACCGGAGGTGAAGCGGAAGAGCTGAGGCGCGCGCTGGGACATAAACGTTCAGAGCGGAAAATGAAAGAGATTGAATCAAAGCTGCGGGCCGGGATGACGCAGAACGAAATCAAACCGGAATCACAGGATTCCATTGTGCAGTTCATCACGTCCTTCGCGCTGTATGGATTTCCGGAATCGCATTCGGCAAGCTTTGCGCTGATTGCGTATGCGAGTGCGTTTCTGAAAGTCAGGTATCTGGGGGCGTTTACGGCCGCGATTTTGAATAATCAGCCGATGGGATTTTATTCGCCGGCAACGCTGGTGAAGGACGCACAGAGGCACGGGTTGAAGGTGCGTCCGATTGATGTGACATGTTCGATTTGGGATTGCACGCTGGAAGGAAAAGGACATGCGGTGAGCCTGCGTATGGGATTGCGCTACGTGCGGGGATTGCAACACGCGGCGGGTGAAGCGATGGTGAAAGCGCGTGGTGAGCGGGCATTTTCGTCCACGGAAGATTTAACGCGGCGCGTGCCACAGCTTTCGCGGGCTAATCTGGCGATGCTGGCGCGTATTGGGGCGCTGAACTTTATCAGTGGTGAGGCGCAACTGCACCGACGGGATGCGCTGTGGCAGATTGAAAAGGCGGCGCGTAACGTTGGCCCGCTGCTGCTGGACGTAGTGGAGCCGGATGAAACTTCTCCTTTAAACAGGATGAACACGGAAGAGCGGCTGGTGGCGGATTTTCATGGCACGGGCATGACGGTGGGGCCGCATCCAATGGCGTATCGCAGGGAAGAGTTGCGGAAGGTGGGGATATCGTCGGCGTCGGAGTTGCGCCGGATTCGCCACGGCAAGTCAGCGGTGGTGGCGGGATGCGTGATCACGCGGCAGCGTCCGGGCACGGCGAAGGGGTTGATCTTTATTACGCTGGAAGACGAAACTGGAAACGCGAACGTGATTGTGATGCCGGATCTTTATAGTAAAGACCCAATGGTTGTGCTGCGGGAGCGATTTATCAAGGTGCGCGGGAAGGTCCAGAACGTGGATGGCATTGTGCATTTGATGGCGGAGAAGGTGATGCCGCTGGAGGTGACGTCAGCGGAAACGTGGTCGCATGATTTTCATTGATGGCGCGGCGAACAGGGACAATGGTGCCAAAAGAAATGGCATGCCATTCGGCATGCCACGTCTATGAATTCTGGGCCCCGTGTTAGCGAACGAGAAGAGAAGACCTGCTGTTTAAGCCGAAACGATTTCCTCATGGATGCCTTCGCCCAGCATGATCTGCCTTTTTGAGCAAAGCATATCGATGGCGTGGGACGAAAGCAGCGTGTTGATGGTTAACCAGTCCTGGAGACCTTCATCATCAGAGAATGTTTTTTCAAACACAAGATATTCACGCTGATATACCAGGAGCCGTCTACTCGAATCGAAGTGATCTACCTGCAACTGACTTACTAAAAGCGACTTTGGCACGGAGGGGGTGTCCTTTAAAAGGATTTGCGTGACAACGTGCAGCGCGTATCCTAGCATGGTCTCTGGCGAATACCACGTTGATTTAAACTGATAGCCTTGTGCCAAATTGAATCACTGAAGGCCTGGTCCGCAATCGGCGAAATCTTATTTTCTTTGCTCGGATAGCGGTTCCTGTTCTTATTTCCCGTTAATCCAGTCATTTCACTTAGGGAGTAGTTCGACTGACGTGGTTCTACTCCGTTAAAATCAATCCGGTGATCCCCATCCGTACTCCAATCTTAAAATCACACTCTGATCTTTTGGCGAAGGTCGGGATTGTTGTCTGCCTGCTATTTCTGTTCTTCATTACCATGGCTGTGACCGCTTCTGCCAGCGATTGTCACCGAACGAGTGATGGCTGCGCGTGGGAACAACAACCGCCGGCACAGACACCGTCTTCGTCGCCAACGCCGGCCCCGTCACCAACTCCAACGCCCGAAGCGGCTGCCGTTAAGACTGCAGAAGCAGAAAAAGAAGCAATCACAAACAAGCCACCGGCGGGTGTGACGTTCAAGCGCGTGTTCACGAATCTACCCGGAGACCAGGAGGCAATCTGGACAAGCCCTTTTCATATTAAAGCCACGGACACGGCATGGCTGGTTCCGCTGGCAACAACATCCGGCGTGCTGATTGGCAGCGACCATCACAGTATGGCGCGGGCGCAGAGCAACGCCAGCGCCATCAATCTCAGCAACAATATTTCTGACGGCGGACTGGTTGCCTTCGCGGCATGGCCAGCGGCGATGTATTTGTGGGGAAGCGCACAAGGGGAAGCGCGTCCGCGAGAAACGGGATTGCTCACGGGGGAAGCGCTGATCAACAGCCTTGCCGTGAACGAGACGTTCAAATATGCCTTTCAGCGTGAGCGTCCCACGAGCGGCGCCGGAGAAGGACGATTTCTTACGACCACGAGCAGTCCTTCCTTTACGTCACTGCATTCGCAGCTCAGTTGGACAGCCGCCTCAGTGATCGCACACGAATATCCGAACTCATATACGGCGCTGCTGGCATACGGCGCCGCCACCACGGTGAGCATTGCTCGCGTGACGGGCCGTGACCATTTTCCTTCAGACGTGGTGATTGGCAGCGCCATGGGCTGGCTGATTGGCCGGCAGATTTACAAAGCACATCACGATCCCGAACTTGATACCGAAGCGTATGGAATGTTTCAACGCCAGAAAGGCGACGTAGAAGGCGTGACCCTGGGATCGACATATGTTCCGCTGGATAGCTGGGTTTATCCTGCGCTGGAACGCCTAAGCTCCATGGGATATATTCCATCGCAAATGATCGGCTTGCGGCCGTGGACGAGACATGAATGCATGCGCCAGATCCAGGAGGCAGAATACTTTGCGCAATCGCTTCCAGCGGATTCCGCGGTACGTGCGGACGTCCAGCGACTGAAAGCAGAGTTCAGCAGGGACAACCAGTCCTATTATTCCGCCCAGATCGATTCTGTATACACGCGTTATGGACGCATTTCTGGAACGCCTCTGCGCAACAGCTATCATTTTGGCCAGACCCTGTGGAATGATTACGGGCGCCCGTTTGATGAAGGCAACAATCTGATCATGGGCGCCACAGCCAGGGCCACGGCCGGCCGCTTCTTTTTCTATACGCAAGGTGAATATCAGCACGCGCCGGGTCGCGGCCCGCTTACAGCAGAGCAGGCAACGTTCATCGCCCAGGAAGATCAAAATCCTGTGCAGACACCGGCACCGGTGAATTCCATTGATCGTTTCTATCCTATTGATATGTATGCCGGCGTGCAGTTGGGGGGCTATGCCGTTTCCGTGGGCAAGCAGAGCCTGTGGCTGGGAACCACCGAGATGGGCGCGTTGATGGTGAGTAACAACGCTGATCCCATGTATTCCGTACGACTCACCCGCACCGAGCCTCTGGTGTTGCCGGGTTTTCTGAGATTGCTGGGCTCGATCCGCGAAGAGATCATGTTTGCCAAGCTGTCAGGACATCAGTTCCCGGCACGGCCATTTTTCAATCTGCAGAAAATCACTCTACATCCTACAGACAACCTGGAGCTTGGCTTCACGCGATCGTCTTTGTGGGCAGGCGTAGGCCATCCGTTTACGTTCGATAGCCTGGCTCGAAACTTCGGCTCGGTGACGAGTCCGAACCCAGGTAATACGCTTGACCGCAACGATCCTGGTGATCGCAAGGCCGGTTTCGATTTTTCTTATAAGCTTCCGGGATTGCGCCACTGGCTCACGCTTTACAGTGACGCATACTCTGATGATGATCCTTCACCGCTGGCCAATCCGCGCAGGGCAGCGTTCAATCCGGGGATTTATCTCACGCATGTCCCGGGTATCGCGAAGCTGGACCTGCGCGCGGAAGCAACATCCACGCAGTTGCTCACGCAATTTGACCTGGGGCCGACATTCCTCTACTGGAACGATCAATATCGTGATTCCAATACCAATAAGGGTATTCTGTTTGGGAACCAGACCGGACGCGACAACCGCGCCTATCAGGGCTGGAGCACGTACCACTTTTCTCCCGTAACAGATGTCACTGTAAGCTTTCGCGAAGTCAAGGCGAGCATCCAGGCATTGCCCGGCGGGGGAACGCAGAGCGACGCTTTTACGCGGTTCCGCTGGGAAGTACGCCCGAACCTGACAATGGATGCATTTGTGCAGTATGAGCGCTGGTTCATCCCGGTGGTGAAGCCGGGAGCTCAGAATGATGTTACGGGGCAGTTGCAGGTGACGTGGCATCCGCATTGGGAAGTGAAGGGTGATTGATGCAACGAGGAATCGTTCTTAAGAAACCAAGCACAAGGTCCCACCGCTCTACTCACGCGCTGAAGAAAACGCGCGTTCGCTGACGGTCAGCGAGGATGGCGTGACTATTGCCCCTGAAGAATATTTGTTTACGCAAAGATCCTCGTAGTCGTAGGGATCCCTCACTCCGCTCGGGATAAAAGACAAAAGCAAAAAACAAAGGCAAAAAAGCAAAAAGGCAAGTCCGGGAAGGAGCTACTTTCACAGACTCGCCTGATTGTTGAGTCGAGCGACCAGAGGTTACCCGATGGCCGCTCTTCTCGCTTCGCGGGACGCGAAACCATTGATAACTCTTAATGCCGGCTTGTGCGCCGGCTGAATGACCTGGGCACTGAAGCGCTCCATTTCCTCCAGTTGCGGACTGAATTGCAGCAGAAGAAGGTTTGCACCAGCATCTTCAAACTCTGCAATGCGTTCACTGACCTGCTCCGGCGTGCCGACCAGTCCTGAACGGAGCCCGCGGTTGGAGACGGAGTAGTCTTCCAGCGAGACGCGCTGTTCAAGCTGCGTATTGGCGAGCCACTGCTGGTAGTTGCCGTAGCCAGCCGCGTTCTGTTTTACATCGGTTATGCGAGCGAGTTCTTTCTGCGCTTCCGCTTCAGAGTCGCGCACCACGGCATAGGCGGCCACACCGAACTGCATGGGCGGAAGGCCGAAACGTTCGCGTCGCTCGGAGAGATCGGCGATCTTGGCACGGATGCGTTCTGGCGGGTCACCGTGCATGACGTAAGCGTCACATTTCTGGGCAATGAGGTTCTTCGCGGCTTCTGATTCGCCGCCGGCATAGATGACCGGTCGCGGACGTGAAACGGGCTTAGGCTGAAGGATGAGGTCGTCCACGCGGTAATACTTGCCATGGTAGTTGACGTGGTCCTGCTTCCATGCCTGATCGACCACATCCAGCCACTCAGAGGTGCGAGCGTAGCGGTCGTCATGCTGGTCGAATTGCACGCCGTACTTCTTTGCTTCTTCCGCCCACCATGAGGAAACGACGTTCAGCGAAACGCGGCCGTTGCTGATGTGATCAATGTTCGCGGCCTGCTTGGCGAGCAGCGCCGGATTGTGGAATGTGGGGCGGACAGCGACCATCAACTCTAGACGGTGAGTAACGGCGGCGAGAGCTGCAGCGGTGGACCACGCGTCGAGCGAGGGAGCTGCAGGGCCCTTGATGTCATTCAGGTTGAGCTCGGCGATCAGGGTAAGATCGAAACCTATCTCTTCACTGCGGCGAGCCAGACGGCTAATGTACGGCCACGTTGCCTGCATATCTTCATCAGCAACATTGCGGAGCCATCCACCGAAAACGGGAAGCCAGTAACCGTATCGCATTACGCAGCCTCCCGTACCAGGTAGTCAACGAGCCGGACAAAGGGATCAAAGCCGATCACCTTGGGACCGTCGGCAACGAAATTGGACAGTGCGTTGATGTCATAGAAGTAGATCTGGCCATCACGATCGTCGGTGATGTACTCAACGCCGCCGACTTCAATGTTTGCGGCTTCCATGATGCGTTCGACGTCGCGGATGATTCCATCGGGCGGAGTGTAGCCTTCCACGCGAATGCCGTTTTTGGGCGCGTCAATGGCGCAGGCGGCGCGGGCAAGTTCCTGGCCGCCGGTGGTTTTGCAGATATCGGCTGGGCACAGGTCGAAGGTTTCACCGGTGAGATGGACCTTGATGCCGTAGAGGAATTTGGTGCCGACAACTTCCACACGGACGATGTGACCATCGCGGGCAGGGATAAATTCCTGCACGAGGGCCGTGTTGTCGAGGCCAAGATCGATATCGGCACTGTTGGCTTCGACGGCGGCTTTGAGGTCCTCAAGTGTGTTGAACTTGGTTACGCCTGCGCCGCTGCCACCGATATTCGGCTTGATCACGATAGGAAAGCGGAGCCCGTCGGCCGCGGCGACAGCGTCGGCCGGGCTGTTGATCACCCGCGATTTCGGATAAGGCAACCCGAGCGATTCAAGTAGCGAAAGCTGAAGGGCCTTGGAGGTCTCAAAGCGGAAGGCCTTTTGTCCGTTGACCACGCGCTTGCCATTCTGCTCCAGATGCGCGAGGTAATATTGCGTGTAGAAGATGCCCTGGCCGTGTCCGCGACGGTAGGCCGAGGGGCTCATTCGATTGAAGACCAGAGAATAGTTGCCGTCGCCGTTGAGGTGTGCCGGGTCAAAGTGGTGCTGGGCCGCGTTGACCTGGACATAAGGAGTATTGCGCCGGTCGAGCTCGGCGAAGAGTGGCTT
>Ga0207127_10161_pt1 | contig 16332 bp, 13 predicted proteins | sample Alteio_BWMinHeat_17_FD_153574 | JGI IMG/M metagenome (GOLD analysis project Ga0207127, IMG submission 153574) | Enriched cells from forest soil in Barre Woods Harvard Forest LTER site, Petersham, Massachusetts, United States -... | ecosystem: Environmental > Terrestrial > Soil > Temperate forest >...
AAATATTTTCCCACTTTTCCTTTGTATCGGACTTAATGGTGTGCCAATAAGCAATATTTGCCTCTAAATGATATTTTGAAATTTTATTCCCCTGGGACGCCCTGTGAAGAAAATATACTCCTTTGGAAATTAATTCTTGATTCCAAAGAGTTTCATCCTGGTCCTGGTATAGGATTATTTCTCCGTTTTCATTTTTTCTTGCTTCGAATCGTGAAGAATGAAAGCACATCAAAGAAAGCAGGGCATTAACAGATGGCTGATCTGTTTGTTCGTTTTCAATAAGCAGCTGAGTTAAACGCATTGCTTCCAAACAAAGGTCCTCACGCAATACACTGTCCTGGCTTTCCGAATAATAACCTTCGTTGAAGAGTAGATACAAAGTTCTTAGAACAGTTTCCAGGCGATTACTTATTTCCATCTTGCCAGGGAATTCAATCTTTACCTTTTCTATTCGTAATTTTTCCCTGGCTCTGAATAGTCGTTTGTTGATAGTTTCCTTATTGGATAACAATGCGGTGGCAATTTCATCAATGCCAAAACCACAAAGGATACGAAGTGACAGGCCTATTTGTGCTTCCGCTGAAATGGACGGGTGGCAAATGGCAAATAGCATTTGCAGCTGACTATCTGTGATGTTTTTTTCGGAAAGGTCAATTTCAATGTCCTGGATTTCGGATGAGGGATAGTTTTTTGGGTTCGAAATTTTTTCTGCAAAAATCTGATTGCGGGCAAGGTAATTTTTAGCCTTGTTTTTTGCGACCGTATAAAGCCAGGCTGTAGGGCTTTCGGGAATTCCTTTATAAGTCCAGTTTTCAAGTGCTGATAAAAAGGTTTCGCTTGCAAGGTCTTCTGCAACTTCAATATGTTGAATACCAAAAAGTTTACAGAGAACAGCCGTTATTTTTCTGAATTCCGTACGAAATAAATGCGGTATCAATTCTTGCTCATCCATATATCAAAGAGGCCTCTGTTCAAGTACAGAGGCCCTTGGGGTTTTAGTGAACGCCATCACTTTTGGCTATCTTTCGGACTTCTACACTATTGCCATCTCCCTGTAAAACCGGACAACCCTTTGCAAATTCAACTGCTTCATCGACAGAACTGGCTTTGACTACGATAAATCCACCGATCGTTTCTTTGATTTCACCAAAAGGCCCGTTGGTAACTACGTTTTTGTATCTTACCACCCTGCTGTCCTCGAAGGGTAAACCGGTACCCTGGACAAATTTGTTTTGGGCTGCAATGCCGCCTATCCAATCCATCGTCTGTTTCATCCAAATTTGCATTTGTTCCGGGGATGCAATTTTACCGCCATCTTCGTGTCTCATGATTAATGCGTACTCTTCCATCTTGTCTCAATTTTAATTGCCTGCCTTAAGGCAGACGGGTTAAATAATTTTGTTTTATAACCGAATAACAAATGATATTTACCAAATTGGACACAAGTTTCAATATTTTTTTTGAGGACGTTAATCTTAGCTGGGATATCCATAAAAAAGCGGGCTGATAAAGTCACTTTCCCTAAACCTGATGGGTGCCGTACAGAGGAACTGAAAGCGCTTTCTTCACACGAGCCTGAAGAATGGATGCTAGGGTACTTGGTTCTTTACCTGCCTGAGCCCATTTTGTTTTAACCCGGTTCCTGGTAAAGGCCAAATATATTTCCTGCAGGATCAGTAAACCTTGCTGTTTTTTCGGGTGCATCCATTCCTAATGGTTGAACGATCGTACCGCCATTGGCGATCACTGCTTTGATGGATATTTCTATATTTTCACACCAGATATAAACCAGGGTGCCAACCTCGGACAGGGATTTGCGTCCAGTCACCCAGGCGCCGCTCACCTCTCCTGAAGTATCATCGAAAGCCAGATTTCCGTCGCCACGGGTTCTGCTCTTCCAGCCAAAGACTTTTTTATAAAAAGTAGCCGATTGATTTGGGTCCTTTGCAGGAATTTCAATGTAGCATATTTTGCCGTTTTTAAGCGCTGGATTTTTATTGTCTTCCATGATTTATGGATTTATAGGTTAGAAATTGCGGGGATTCAAAGTAAATAGCTACTTCTCTTTCGGAAAAGTTTCGAATCACAAATATCTGTGAATTTCGTATTCGCTGACCGGCTACCAACAAAATATCTTCGAAAATAGTAAGCAGGCGAGCATCTTTCCGGGGAGACTCAATCAGAAGTTTTAATTTGTATTTTTATCAGGAGCATTTGTCTGTCTCCTGGCCCGGAAGTCAATTGGGCAACAATTCAGCATGAAAGAAAATTCCCATAAGAAAACCTACCGTAAACTTCAGATCATCGGAGATAACTTTTCAGTATTAAGGGTTAGAAATATCCGAATTTATATGATTGGCCAGGCTATAAGCCTGTTGGGTGATTGGATGCAACAGACCGCGCAGGCATGGGTGGTATGGGAACTAACACATAAGGCAACTGCTTTGGGGTTGGTTGCTTTTTTATCCCAGATTCCTTTTTTCATTTTCGGCCCTTGGGTGGGCGCTTTTTCGGACCGGTATGATAAGAGAAAGATATTGTTGATTACCCAAATATTGGCAATGGTATTTGCATTCATTCTGGCAGTTCTAATTCAAACGAATCATCTACAGGTCTGGCACATTTATGTTCTGGCATTTTTGCTCGGCACTGTGACTGCTTTTAATACAACAGCCGAACAGGCATTTATCGGGGATATGGTTGGCACGGGTAATATTAAGAAAGCAATTGCCTTAAATAATTCATTGAACCAGCTCACCCGGCTTCTGGGACCTGCCATAGCCGGATGGCTTATTGCATCTATTGGCCTCGCCCCTTCATTTTGGTGCAATGGCGTCAGTATCGTTGTATCGGTTATTTGCATTGCTATCATACGTTCAAAAAAGGAAATTAAAAAAGCGGAGGGTAATGGGTTAAAGGAATTCCTTCAAGGATTGATTTTCATTCGCGGTCAGAAATTGCTCCGTTTAATCATTCTATTCGCTGCCATACAAACTTTTTTTGGTTTGTCAATCATTCAATTCCTGCCTGCCTTTTCGACGGTAGTTTTAAATGGGGATGCCAGCACCCTGGGAGCGCTGATTGGCTCGGCAGGCGCCGGCGCCTTGGTTGGAATTGTTATTATCTTACCATTTTTCCAGCGTATTAAACGGTCATGCATTGCTATTGGAGGCGCTGTCATATGGGCTGGAACCTGGTATATCGCCCTCTCTTTCGCAACCGTTCAGCCGTTGGCAATGCTGTGTCAGTTCATGGCCAGTCTGGGTGCTGCTAATGTCCTGACACTCTCTATCGGGCTGGCCCAGGAACTTACCCCGCCAAACATGCGCGCAAGGATTGTAAGCGCTTTCCTGATGATCATTCTTGGATTCCAACCCATAGCATCGATCCTTGTCGGAAAGATTGCCGACTTCTTAGGCGTGAGTAAAATGATAAGAGTTAATGGAGTTATCATGGTTCTGTTCTCAGCTATTCTATTGGGGATCCCGGCTCTGAATAAGCTCAGGGAGATTGCAGAAACTCCCGTTATTGGAAATCGAAATCTAACTTGATTTGAAACCTATCTCTGAACATTTTCATCCATAAGATCCGAATTTTAAGTTATCGGCCCCGACATATGGGGTGACCCCTCATCATTTGCAATTGAGTTGAATATTTGTTCCCAATTACCATTGTACTAAGTCTTCATTATTATCATCTCTGCCAAAATTGATCATTTCGAACAAAATGTTCGATTCCGAACAGTTCTTATGGTAATTATTGCAGTAATCTATTGAATGGCAATCATTTATTTATGGTATTCTAATTGAAGCATTTATGGGAAATTTCGGATAATGGATACGGTTCTTTCTGAAAAGGTTATTGCCAAAAGAAAAGCCAGGCTTGTTATAATCATAGCGGGGTCTGTACTGATCCTGTTTCTGGCGGTTTGGTTGCTGAGGGTCTACTTCCATTCTTCCATAAAAAAATCCTCCATTATTACTGCCCGGGTTGAAAGGGGAGATATTGAGAATACAATCACCGCATCCGGAGAAATATTACCCGAATTCGAAGAAACCATCACGAGCCCCATCTCTGCCTCTGTGCAAAAAGTGATCCTGGATGCCGGCAGTAACGTAAAATCCGGTCAGTCAATTCTTACTCTGGATAAATCCACTTCACAAGCCCAATTGGAGAAACTCAAATTTCAGCTAGAATCAAAACGCAACGATATTAAAAAGCTCAAACTGGAACTGGATAAGAGTTTCTATGATATTAAATCAAACAATGAGATCAAACAGCTTCGAATTACCAGTTTCGAAGCAGATGTGGAAAATGCAAAGCGATTATTTAAAGCCGGGGGAGGTACAAGAGAAAACGTTGAACAGGCAGAATTGAATTTGAAAGTGGCCAAATTAGAGAAACAACAATTAGAAAATGAAATAAAAACTAAACAGCAGACCATGCAGGTTGAGATAAAGGAGGCAGAAATTGCGGCGGCCATCCAGGAAAATGATCAGCGGGAGTTGGAACACAAATTAAATCTGGCAAATATTGTAGCCAAACGTTCAGGTGTCGTTACCTGGGTTAATAAAAATATAGGTGTTGCAATTAAAGAGGGTGAATCTCTCGCACGCATTGCAGATCTTGGGAGCTTTAAGGTCGTTGGAAGTATATCTGACAATTATTTGGACCAGTTACACCGCGGGATGACTGCCATCATTCGCATTAACGAAGCACAGGCCCGCGGTACCATTGTAAATATTTATCCTTCGGTTCAAAATAGTATCCTTTCATTCGAAATTCAATTAAATGAAAGAAATAATTCACTGTTTCGGCCAAATTTGAAAGTGGATGTATTTCTGGTGACAGCTATTCACAATGATATTTTGCGGGTGGCGAACGGTCCGGCATTCAAAGGATCATCTTCTCAAGACATCTTTGTAGTCAACAATGGAAAAGCAGAGAGGAGAACTGTTCACATTGGCATGAGCAATTTCGATTATGTCGAAATAAAAGACCATGTTCAGATGGGTGAAACGATTATTACATCAGATATGAGCGAATTTAAGAACGCAAAGGAAATTTTCATTAACAACTAGGCAGAATACAGAGCTATGATGAGATATGCATTGTACTATATTATAATCCAGCTGATCAGTTGTTACACCGGAAATTGTCAGGTAGCAAATGATACTCTAAGGCTTTCACTGAGGGAAGTAGTAACGATGGCAAAAGAAAAATCTATAGCGTCCAGGCAGGCTTCGACCGTAAAAGAAACAAAGTACTGGCAATGGCGCACTTATCGCTCCAATTATGAGCCACAATTGTCTCTAAGTGGCAATTTACCGGGATATAGCAAAACATTCACACAAGTCCTTCAACCTGATGGAACTATTCAATTTCAACCGATTCATAATGACAATTCATCGCTCAATCTTTCTTTTAGTCAAAGCATTGCAGCAACGGGAGGAACCATTTATGGAACAACCCAGCTCCAACGCTTTGATGATTTTGACCGGAATAATATTCTTTACAATGGAGTGCCTTATGGTATAGGCTACAGCCAGCCACTATGGCAATTCAATTCATTAAAATGGGATAAAAAAATCGAACCCCTGAAATTTGATGAGAGTAAACAGGCTTTTATTGAATCCATGGAACAGATATCGTTTACTGCTAGCGGCTATTTTTTTGACCTGTTGCTTGCGCAGGTTAATCTGCAGGTGGCAGAAACCAATCTCCTCAATACGCAAAATATTCAGCGCATCGCCAATGAGAAACTCAATCTTGGGAAAATCTCAAAAAATGAAATTTTGCAACTACAATTGGAACAATTAAAGGCAAGGAAAGCAGTCGGAATGGCCAAACGCGATATGCAGATCGCGACGTTGAACCTGCGTTCCTATACAGGCCTGGCGAGCACGGACAGAATAGTCCTTGAATTACCTGCGGCAACTATCGATATGAAAGTGGCAACCGAAAAAGTACTGGGGGAGGCATTTGAAAATAGGTCGGATGCTATTGCTTTTACTCGCAGGATGGCAGAAGCCCGGAGAGATGTTGCAAAGGCAAGGGGGCAGAACGGCTTGAATGCCAACCTAACAGCAAATTTAGGTTATTCCAAAAGCGCAGCAACCATTGAGAAGATATATCATAATCCTCAAGACCAACAATTGGTGCTGCTGAACTTTGTTATTCCGATTCTAGACTGGGGCAGGTCAAAGTCAAGAACAAAAACGGCGCAGGCAAATCAGCAGCTGATCATGTATACAGTTGAACAGGATAAACAAATTTTTACCCAGCAGATTGTGACTCAGGTCACCTTGTTCGATATGATGAGGGATCAGGTAGTGCTGACTGCTGAAGCAGACAGCATAGCAAGCGAGAAATTCCAGATCGCAAAAGACCGCTATGTATTGGGAAATTTAAGTATCACGGACCTAAGTATTGCCTTCCAGGAAAAAGACCAGGCAAAAAGAGATTATATTTCTGCCTTACGTGATTTCTGGGGCTCGTACTATCAGTTACGTTATCTCTCCCTTTACGATTTTGAAAAGGATGAAAAGATCACTTATAGATAAATTCATTGTAAAATTATTAAAACAACCAAATGATACATTTAAAGAATATCCAGAAGGTATACCGCACAGACACCATTGAGACACTTGCCCTCAACAGCATTAACCTCGAAATTGCAAAGGGTGAATTTCTGTCTGTCATGGGGCCTTCAGGCTGCGGCAAGAGCACTTTGCTAAATATTATGGGGCTGCTTGACGCACCCACCAAGGGCGATATAAAAATTGATGATCAAAAAACGGGTCATCTTTCGGACAAACAACTGGCTCGGTTCAGAAATAAAAAACTTGGCTTTATTTTTCAGAGTTACCATCTAATTAATGACCTGAAAGTGATGGATAATGTTGAGTTACCGTTGCTTTACCGTAGCAGTTCAGAAAAGAAAAGAAGGCAATTGGCATTGGAAGCCTTAGCGAAAGTGGGGTTGAGCAATCGCGTGAAACACTTTCCCACACAACTTTCCGGAGGACAGAAGCAACGCGTGGCTATAGCAAGAGCAATAGTTGGCACGCCTGAAATTATTCTCGCTGATGAGCCAACAGGAAATTTGGATAGCGCAATGGGAAATGAGGTGATGGATATTTTGTTGCAATTAAATAGAACGGAAGGTACAACTATCGTGATGGTTACGCATGATGAAAATATGGCAAAAAAAACGCATCGTCTTGTGCGGTTGTTTGATGGATCTCAAGTTCAATAAATTTTATTTATGCTAAAAAGCTATTTTAAAATCGCAATCGCAGTCTTAATGCGCAGAAAGTTTTTTACTTTCATCAGTTTGTTCGGTATCAGTTTCACCCTGACTATTTTGATGATTTTAACTGCCTTTGTCGATAAGGTAATTAATGATAATTATCCAGACAGAAAAAGAGACAGGTCATTGTATATTACCGGGCTTGAGGAAAAGGGCGTTCGGAAGAATGGTGAAAACACGAGCTCAGGCCCGATGTCATTCTATTTTTTAAATCACTATGCACGAACCTTAAAAATACCCACTAAGGTGGCTATATCTTCTAATTATAGCAGCACCAATACCTATGTTAACAACAAGAAAATAGTGATTAATTACAAATATATCAATGCCGATTTCTGGGAGGTACTGGATTTTGATTTTTTAGAAGGCAAACCTTTTACCAGAGAACAAATTGATAATGGCGAGCGCGTCACCGTGATCTCGGAAGACACAAAAAAAGAATATTTTGGCGATATGTCCTCCGTAATCGGAAAATATATAGAGGCGGACAATGTCCAATACAGGGTAAGCGGCGTGGTAAAAAGCGTTCCGATAACCACCTATATGCTTTATAGCGATATCTATCTCCCTTATACGGTTTCAAAGACGGATTATACTAACACAGGTTATCGCGGAAGCTATACGGGGATCTTACTGGCTCCTTCGAAAACAGATATGGTGCCAATGCAACGGGAATATGAACAAATGATCAATAAACTGCCGATGGAGAGCAATCAATTTGATAAAATATTCAGCCATGCGAACACATTTATCAAAGGCTATGTAAATACCGGGAATGAGGAAAAGTCAGGCCTTAACTATGCGTTTACAGCAATCGCCATATTTGCTTTTCTGGTGATGCTCCTGCCTACGTTGAATCTGGTTAATATAAATGTGACGCGAATAATGGAACGGTCCTCTGAAATTGGTGTACGAAAAGCATTTGGGGCGTCTTCAAGAATACTGGTTTATCAGTTCATTGTCGAAAATCTTATCCTTACTTTTTTAGGAGGGTTGATTGGTATTGTTCTTTCAATGATCATCCTCAATTTTATCAACAACGCAAACCTGATCGCTAACCTACCATTGTCGGTGAATGTAACCGTTCTATTTATTGGTTTGTTAACCTGTTTGATTTTTGGATTGCTATCGGGCGTGTATCCGGCCTGGCGCATGTCTAAATTAAATGTGGTAGACGCCTTAAAAGCACAGTAAAAATCAACTTCTATCAATCACTATACTTATGTTCAGACATTTATTTAAACTTACATGGAATAAGAAGAAACAAAACTTTCTTCTGATCACAGAAATACTGGTATCATTTCTTGTACTATTTGCAGTGTTCTCTTTATTGGTATATTATTATCAGAATTATAAAAAGCCAATGGGCATTGATTATGAAAATGTATGGGTCGCAAATTATAGTAATGCATATAAGACGGACAATACTGATTCACTGACGTTGTTTTATGAAACGTTGCGGAATACAGTAAAATCACTGCCGTATGTAAAAGAAATAAGCTTTACCAGTGAGAATGTCCCTTTTTCAAACTCAACCGATGGTGACGGACTAGTTTATAAAAATACCCGTGAACAGGTTGATGTATTTAGTGTAGAGGATAGTTATCTGAATGTCTTGAATCTTAAACTTCTCGAAGGCCGATGGTTCAATAGGCAGGATGCTGTTTCAAAGGAAATTCCCGTAATTATCAATGAAACCTTGAGGCAACGCTTATTTGGCAAGGATCATGCTATTGGCAAAGCGGTTAGTTTTGATCACGATGAAAAAAGGAAAGTAATGGTGATTGGTGTAGTCGAGGACGAAAAAGTAAAAGGGGATTACGTTAAAGTAGATCCGGCTACGTTTGTCAGATTGGATACGGGTTCATTTCATTGGCTGGGCAATATTTTGATAAAGGTTTCAGCAGACGCAGACGCCGCTTTCGAGGGTCGTTTATATAAAACCTTGGCTAACGCCATGAAAAATTCGGATGTTGAAATTGAACATTTGCACAATAAGAGGGAAAGCAAAAATTACTTTGCCCTGGTTCCGATGATTGTGCTCTTAACGGTTTCTGGTTTTCTAATTGTTAATGTTGCGATGGGTATATTTGGCGTATTGTGGTACAATATCAATAAAAGGAGAGGAGAGATAGGGTTGCGAAGAGCCATAGGCGCATCCGGGAAATCTGTTTCTGTACAATTGGTGAGCGAATCGATGATATTGGCAACATTATCCTTAATAATCGGCACTTTCTTCGCCGTGCAATTTCCTTTATTAAATGTTTTTGATTTGCCTGCAAACATTTATTTAACCGCAATCGTTTTCTCGGTATTGTTTATCTATCTATTGGTGTTGCTTTGTTCACTATACCCTGGAAAGCAGGCTTCATCTATATACCCGGCTGCAGCGTTGCATGAAGAATAACCCTCTATTAGCAAAAACATTAAATTGCATATTCTAACATGATACTGATCATTGACGATGATAAGGCTGTAAGAGCTTCGCTTCTTTTATTGTTGCAGAAGGAGGGTTATGCGGCTAAAGAAGTTTCCTCGCCAAACGAGGCCATTGCATGGCTCAATCACAATATACCTTCGCTCGTTATACTGGATCTTAACTTTTCTCTTGACACATCCGGTGCGGAGGGAATTCGTTTGCTAAAGCAAATCAGGAAAACTCATCCTGGTATACCCGTTATCCTCATTACCGGATGGGCCACCATCGAACTGGCCGTAACAGGCATGAAAGCCGGAGCAAATGATTTTGTAAATAAACCCTGGAATAATGATCATTTATTGCAGTCGGTACGCACTTTGATAAATTTGAAGGAGAAGAAGACAGAAAAGTTAAGCCGCATAAACCTGGATGACCGGTATCAGTTTCATCATATCATCGGAGAAGATCCAAGGATGCTGTCTATTCTGGAGACCATTGGGCGCATCGCTGCCACCGACGCTTCCGTACTTATCACGGGAGAAAGCGGCACCGGCAAAGAATTGGTTGCAGAAGCGATCCATCAGAATAGTCTCCGTAACAATAAATCTTTTGTAAAAGTAAACCTGGGGGGCATTTCGACTTCTCTATTTGAAAGCGAAATGTTTGGCCACGTACGAGGGGCATTTACAGATGCGAAGGCTGACCGTGTCGGCCGTTTTGAAATGGCTAACAAGGGGACAATTTTTCTTGATGAAATAGGGGACCTTGACCAGAGTAACCAGGTGAAACTCTTGAGGGTCTTGCAGGACAGGACCTATGAGGTGTTGGGAAGCAGCAGAACCAAAATGGTTGATGCAAGAGTGATCTGTGCCACCAACAGGGATCTGGAAGGGATGGTCGCTGATAAGGCTTTCAGAGAGGACCTTTTATACCGCATTAACCTAATCTCCATCAAACTTCCCGCATTGAGAGAGAGAGCGGGAGACATTCCCCTGCTGGTGAAATTTTTTGTAAATAATCTTCGTGAATTATATAGCCGTCCAAACCTAACCGTAGCGCATGATGCCATGAAGTGGCTACAAAAACTGGAGTTACCGGGCAATATCCGGGAACTGAAAAACCTGGTTGAACGCACCATACTGGTGACTAAAAAAGATTGCCTGGGTGAAAATGATTTTCAATCCCAGGCAGAAGTCAAGACTAAAAAAAAGGACGCACTCCAATTACCGGAAGTTGGTAGTCTTACATTAGAGGAAATGGAAATCCAAATGATACACAAAGCAATGGATTTTCATAAAAACAGGATTTCCAGGGTAGCCAAGGCGTTGGGAATTACGCGCAATACGTTGTACCGCAGATTGGAGAAATATAATATCATCTACGATGAAGCTTCGGACTAAATATATTTTGTTTGTTTCGATCCTAAGCCTGGTTGCCCTGCTATTATCCTACTTTGTCTTCAGGGAAAATAAGATCCTTTTTATAGTTTCCGAAATTTTTATCATTATTTCCATAGTAATTTCATGGCAATTATACAATGAACTGATACAACCACTTGATTTATTAATGCGGGGAACGGATGCGATTAAAGACAGGGATTTTAACATTAAATTCTTGTCGACAGGGAAATATGAGATGGATGAATTGATCAAGGTATTCAATCAGATGATTGATGAATTAAGGAAGGAGCGAACCAAACAGGAGCAGCAACATTTGTTTCTCGCTAAGCTTGTTTTTACATCGCCAACCGGTATCTTGATTTTGGATTACGAAGACCGTATTCAGCAGGTAAACCCTAAGGCGCTGGAATTATTGGGGGTTGAAGAAAAAGATGTGCTGGGAAAATCCATTAGCGAATTATCCAACCCAGTTATACAGCAAATAAAGAAAATGGAATCCGGGCATTCAATGACTTTTACAATGAAGGGAGCTGTCACTTATAAATTGCAGAAGTCTTATTTTATTGACCGTGGTTTTCCCCGTCATTTTGTAATGATTGAAGAATTAACTGCCGAAATACTCGAAGCAGAAAAAAAGGCATATGGCAAAGTCATTCGCATGATGGCCCATGAAGTGAATAATACCATTGGTTCAGTCAATTCAATTATGCAATCTACCCTTGATACAGGGCAGAATAGCGAGGCAATAACCAATGCCCTTAGGGTGGCCGTGGAACGTAATCACAACCTCAATATCTTCATGCGCAATTTCGCTGATCTGGTTCGTATCCCCCTTCCTCAAAAAGAACAGGTTGATTTGGTTCATCTGTTACAAAGAGTAACTGATCTTTTACATTTAAAAGCCGCGGAAAAAAATGTGGAAATCCAGTTTGAACATACTGGTTCCGCATTCATGATTTTGGCTGATATTCAACAAATGGAACAGGTACTTATCAATATCATCAAGAATGCACTCGAAGCTATTGATGACCAGGGTACTATTACCATCCTAACCTATTCCTACCCCAAACAATTGATTATAAGGGATTCAGGTAAGGGAATTTCCCCAAATGCTGAAGAGCATCTGTTTTCTCCATTCTACAGTACAAAAAAAGACGGTCAGGGTGTAGGTCTTGTCATAATCAAAGAGATTTTAATAAATCATGGATTTAATTTTACTCTTAAAACTATTAGCAAGGGTAAAACGGAATTCATGGTTCAATTTTAGAATACCGCAAAACCGAAGACCCCCCCTTATGAATCCCGAACCTGTAGTCAGGTATCTGAATCTTTAAAAAGTTTATTCATTTTATTTACTAAAAGCTTACCTTAATTGAATAAAACGCATTTGTATGAACCTGAGTTCGAAGAACCTAAATCGGAGAAATTTTATCAGAACCGGCACGGCTGTTGCGACAGGATTAACCGGTCTCACGCTGATACCCCAAATCAGTTTTGGCGAAAAAAGTTCTTCTGATGAAGACATAAATATTATAGGCCCTAAAGAGGGCTATTCGCCACAAATCGGAACCCTGGTTTCCATGCTGACCTGGATGCGGACAACGGTTTTAAGAAGCGTGGAGAATTTAAATCAAAAGGAACTGGATTTCCTCTTTGATCCGAATTCAAATACAATCGGCTCTTTACTACTGCATCTTGCGGCCACCGAATCTTTTTATCTGATTCATACCACCCAGGAAGTTCCCTGGGGAAATTTTAGTGAGAAAGACACTAAGAGATGGAACATTCCAATGAACCTTGGGGAAGAAGCTAGGAAAACGATTAAGGGGCACGACCTGAAATATTACACCGATATATTAACTGAAGTCAGGGAAAATAGTCTCGCGGAATTCCGTAAACGGGACGACAAATGGCTGATGAAGGTTGATCCCAAATTTTTTGGTGACAAGCCTACCAATAATTATTGTAAGTGGTTTCATGTGTGTGAACATGAGTCCAACCATAATGGACAGATCAAATGGCTGGGAAAAAGATTGCCTGGCGCAAAACCAGGCAATGAATAAAATCAGCGGTCGGATACTTGATAAAGACGCTAAACCGATTCGAGTGAATCCGGTAAATCAAACAACCCAGGGTCCGCTATTTGTCGGTCATTTTTGAAACAATCAATAATTCTATCGGGGCGCTCATGCCACCGGGAACTTTCGGGTTATCTTTCAGATCAACCTTTCCTTTCAAATTCTGAGTGATTTCCGCGTCGATGATCCAGCCCGTTTTGGAATCAATTTTTATTTTTGAATCAGTAGTGCCGTTTAACTGGAACTTGGCTCTCAACCCTTTAAATTGGGGTACACTGTCATTCGCATTTGTTTCAGCATGATCCTGGATAACCGCCTCACGGGAATTATAGTCAATCAGCTTGAAATGGTTGGTAACAGTTGCTTTCATTAAGGGAGAAATCTGGGTGGTGTTTTCCCACTCCTGGTTCAAATTCACTTTTTGATTAGGGAAAATTCCCGTAATCAGTTCCAGACCAGCTTTCATATTCATCAGTCCAGTTGCCTGCTTCAACTGACTTAAGAGCTTGGTTTTTTTTGCTTCTGGCAGTCCGGGGAAATCGCTAAGCATATTTGAAAACAAAGAATCCAGGCCTTTTATTTACTTAATTTTCCCATTGGACTGCAGGGTCAAGGCAAATGATTGTTTTGTCATTTTTTTGAACACCATGGACAAAATATCGTTTGGATCCTCAGGTCTTTCTGAGCCAAATGTCAAATCCCCGTTGGGAGTCTTTATAACCATCCCAATCTGGTCAAATGCTGCTGATAACTCATAATAGGAGTCGGATTTACTCAGAACTGTATAACTTACAGCTGTGGAAATTGTGGTGTTGACTGTCATTGGATGACCATTTGCTTCCCGGTGAATGGTCATTGTCTGATTTGTGTGGTGATAATATGTTTTCCCTTTTTCCAGGTTTAAGCCAAGCTGATATTGTCCATAGACCAGGTTGGCGCTAAGGCAAACGAATAAAAGTATGTATTTCATGGTATAAGTTTGTACGTAAATTAATTTCTTACCTAAAGGTAATTTCTTTAGCTTAAATCCATGACCGATCAGACAAATAAAACTGTTTCCCCACTGATGGTAATCATAGCTTTTGCCATTGTCTACCTGGTATGGGGTTCTACGTACTTTTTTATCCGTATGGCCATTCAACATTTCCCCCCGTTCATAATGGCTGCCCTGAGGTTTACCTCGGCAGGCTTATTATTATTGGGCTGGTGTTTTTTAAGGGGCGAGCGCCTGGTTACGGCCAAGGACATCAAGCCTGCCATCGTAACCGGGCTTCTTCTGCTTTTTACGGGCAATGGTACAGTCGCCTGGGCAGAGCAATACCTGTCCAGTTCCCTGGCGGCAGTACTGCTTGCCTCTGTCCCCATCTGGTTTGTCCTTTTGGACAAGAGAAACAGGAAAGAAAATTTTGCAAACAAAGAGACGGTAATAGGTTTGGTGATTGGTTTCTTTGGCGTGGTCTTATTGTTCGGGGAGAATGCAGTTCATTCAATTTCATCGGCCGGTAATAAATGGCAGTTAATTTCTTTGGGGATTCTTGTAATGGGTTCCATTTCCTGGGCAGCGGGTTCGTTATACGCAAAATATAAATCTTCAGGAGATTCAGGTTCTGTGAACGCTTCCTGGCAAATGCTGGCTGCAGGGATGGCATTTGTTTGCGTTAGCTGGGCAAGTGGTGAATGGAATAAATTTCACTGGCAGGAAATTTCTTTTTCTTCCTGGTTCGCCTTGTTATACCTGATTCTCATAGGTTCGCTGGCGGGTTACAGCGCCTATATTTGGCTTCTGAAAGTAAGACGGCCAACGCAGGTAAGCACCCATGCATATGTCAATCCTGTAGTAGCAGTTCTACTGGGGGTCTTTCTGGGTGCAGAAAAAGTATCCTTAATCCAGGTTTTGGGTCTGGTCATAATATTAACCAGTGTTCTTCTATTGAATATCACAAAATACCGCAAAGAGCAAAAAGGGTCTGTTCCCTCTCCAGCCAAAGTCATCTAATAAATAGTTTCGGTAGGATGGTAAATGGAAACATATATGACGTCTTCTTTATGGGAAGGTCAGGCCATCCGGATTTCATCCCGATTTTTACTTTTCAATTTTAGAAAAAGAAAGTATGTGGTATCAGGCAATATTATTCTATGGTAAGAGTTCTACAGGGGTAAAAAAATAATTCCTACCCTTCTGAGCTTGCTCACCTTTATTGGTACAAATTCAGTCCGAGGGTTAATCCGCAAATGACCTGAAAATGCCGATCTATCGAAGAACTTACAAAAATATCCGAACCTATAACAGAGATATTGTGATTAGAATACTGGGTAAAATCTGGGGCTTAAAGAAAAGCAATCTGAAATATCAGAGTTTAAATAACCTGATTCCCATTTCCCGAAGACAGCAAAAATCGAAAAGATTCTGAATTCCTTTCATTCAAATGATCTGCAACCCCGACAAGCCAGTTCCTGGCATTTAATAAGGTTGACTTAATTTCTCCCTGTGAAAGAAGCCTCGGAGCGAAGGAAATTTTTTCCTTATTTTCAGATATTAACTCTTTTTAAGGATAGAGCAATGCAAATGCAGGGCCGCAGATCGTATTTTTTCATCGTATAATTACGAAACAAAATTGGGTGATAATGCGCAAGGTTGGTATGCGCATTCCATGTACATTTGAATTATCCAATACCGCTGAAAACTATTAATGTCCAATGAAACCAGTTTAAGTCCAATTTCCGTCCAAAGAAAGCACAAAAATTCAAATTCTCTGAAAAGCCCCTGATTAGGTTTGGGGGTTTTTTCGTTTTATTCCCTGTCCCGAACAATTTACCTATTCTCTTTATTTAAGATGGTAATCGGTTTTTAAGTTGAGTCCTGAACACGGAATGTATAATCCGGTAGATGGGGGGCTAATTCCAATATTAGCTTCCCCCCAAAAAATCTATAATCCGGGCATTTGCGTGTCACAGGCACTTTTCAACTTCAGTTTGTAATGTGTGAATTATGTAATAATAATCCACAATTATATAAACCTAATAAAGTCCAGGCGTCTATCTTCATATTTGCAGGCGGTCATATTGTAGGATGCAAAAAGGCACCCCAAGATTATCTGAGATTTTAAAACTGTATTGAGCAGG
>Ga0207127_10162_pt1 | contig 16270 bp, 11 predicted proteins | sample Alteio_BWMinHeat_17_FD_153574 | JGI IMG/M metagenome (GOLD analysis project Ga0207127, IMG submission 153574) | Enriched cells from forest soil in Barre Woods Harvard Forest LTER site, Petersham, Massachusetts, United States -... | ecosystem: Environmental > Terrestrial > Soil > Temperate forest >...
ATTGCTCTTGCTGATCTCCGTATCGCCCCAACCACCGTCGGCGTTTTGAGTTTTGTTGAGATAGTCGTACGACTTGCGTCGCTTTTCGCTAGGAATGTCGTTTTCGTCGAGCGCGCACAAGGCTACGGCCGTCGCCAGCGGCGACGACGCCAGCCGCCCTTCCCAATAGCCCGCGGAATTGCGTCGCGAGAGCAGCGCGGAAATGGCGCGATCGAGGCAACGTTGAAGTCCCGTCAGTCTCTCGTCCATAGGCGCTCAACTGAATGGAAGAATTCGCACGCGCATTCGACTTTCGTCGATCACAATCAAGGCTCCAGCATCGATTGCGGCCGTATGCGTTTTCAACGCCGTTACAACCAGATTGCCGATTTGTGAAGGTAGAATTCCATGAGTTCGAACTTGAATGACGCTTGGTCTGGACGCATTTGTAACTGCTAAGATTGCGCCAAAATCCAGGTCATGGGTAAAAACCGCATAATCGTTAGCCTTTGCCCATTGCATGATGGTCGAATCTTTCGCCCGCGGATCGCCTACATCTATCCAATGAATTGCCTCGACGCCATTTGTCTTGAGGAACTCGCGCCACAAAGGGCTCAGGTTCATGTCGATCAGGATCTTCATGCCTGGGACACGCTCACCTCAATCTCCTCCGAGCGCCAGGCGGCATACGCAAGAGCTTCTTCAATATCCGCCTCTTCCAAATACGGGTAAGCCGCAATAATCTCCTGCCGAGTCTTACCCGACGCAATCAAACCGACAATAGCTCCCACCGTAACTCGCAATCCCCGGATGCAAGGTTTGCCACCCATTACGGCAGGATCGAATGTTATCCTTGATAATGTTTTCATGCTGCGACTCCCGTAGTATTCAATCCGCATTCCGCATTCCGCATTCCGCATTCAACCAATCGCCCCCATCCCAAAGAACACCTGCTTCTTCAGGAACCGGTAGACCCAGTAGTCTTCCGGAATTTCGTTGTCGGGGAGGTGATGGCTGTTGCGCGGTTTGATCGAGTTCAGTTCCGCGAAGGCCGTGTTGCGGCCGCTGAAATCCTTCGCGCCGGTTTCCTTGATGAACTCATGCAGTTCCTGCGGATGCTCCAGAATCACGCAGCCCTTCGTGCGCTTGGTCACGAATTTCTGGAAGCCGCGCAGGTACGGGCTCTCGTTGATCGTCTTGTACAAATCGCCGCCGTTGTCGTCCACGCGCTCTTTGGCAAACGACAGCGCCGGGCAGATTTCGATGCTGCCGCGCGGGCCGATGTGGTAGCCCAGCCCCATCGCGGCGGGACAGAAGGCTTCGCCGTCGGCCGTCCAGTAGGTGTCGATGATCAGGATCGGGTGCTTGCGGCGCAGTTCCAGCAGGCGCCGGCGCATCCAGATAAGCTGCTCCTTTTTGACGCAGTATTCCGGATGCGGAATCTCGCCCATCGGCCGGTAGACATAGTACCAGATGTACATCGCGCCCTTTTTGATGAAGTGCTGAACGTATTCGTCGCTCATCACCTCGTCCATGTTCATCCCGGTCGCGGTGCAGGCGATGCCGAAAAGTATGCCGGCTTTCTTCAGGCGATCGAGCCCCTCGTTGGCCGATTCGTAGACGCCTTCGCCGCGGCGCAGATCGTTCTGGCCTTTCCAGCCGTCGAGACTGATCAGCGGCGTGACGTTGCCGGCCGCTTTGAGCTGCTTGACGTTCTCTTCCGTGAAGAGCATGCCGTTGGTGATCACCTGGAAATAACAATCGGAGTGGCGTTTGAAGACATCCCAGATGCCTTTGTGCATCAACGGCTCGCCGCCCAGCAGCGTGTAGTAGAACGCGTTGTGTTTCTTGCCGGTCTCGATGATGCCGTCGATATTTTCCGGCGTCATGAAGAAGGCCGTGCCTTCCTTCTCGACCCAGCAGCCGTGGCAACGCAGGTTGCAGGTGTTGGTCAGCGCGATGAACATGAACGGCGGATAAAGCTCCCCACGCTTCATGCGTTTCTTGTACGCCGAGATGGCGCGCATGCCTTTGTACGCGTAGAGATAACCGGCCTTGAGCGCCAGGCGCGGCGAAAGTTCAGTGGCCAGCCGGTAAGCGTAACGAGCAAGCATGAAGTTCACCCGAAGATAGTAACAGTACGTACTATTCCTACACCGAAGGACGGAGAATGCACAGCCAGAACTTAGACAATATCCGGCAAAAGGTGCTGCACAAGCAGTTAGTACTTTTTAACCACAAAGTACACGAAGACACGAAGTTTTTCATATTCCTAAACTCTTTGTGTCTTCGTGTCTTTGTGGTTAAAACATCCACAGTTCCCGCGGAGGCAACCCCCGATGAAAACGATGGCGCTTTCTCTTTTCTCACTTCTAGTCTGCGGGTTCCTGGCCGCCGGCGAGCCCAACACCACTCAGCCCAAGGAGAAGGATGCGCCGCGGCATACGGGCTTTCTGGCCGACATCAAGAAAATGAACGGAAACATCAATCTCGTCTTCGTCGGCGATTCGATCACCGACGGCTGGCGCAGCGGCGGCAAGACCGTCTGGCAGAAATACTGGGGCAAAGACCATGCGTTGAATCTCGGGATCGGCGGCGACCACACCGAGCATGTGCTCTGGCGCATGAAAAACGGCGAACTGGATGGCTACAAGGCGCGCTTGTTCGTGATCATGATCGGCACCAATAACGGCGGCGATTCGGCGCCCGACGTGGCCGCGGGAATTACCGCGATCGTCAAAGAGATTAAAGACAAGCAGGCGCAGGCCAAAATCCTGCTGCTGGACATCTTCCCACGCAGCGAGAAACCGGACGCCGCGCGCGCCAAGAACGAAGAGGTCAACAAGCTCATCGCCAAGCTCGACGACGAAGGCAAGACGCTGAAATACCTGGACATCGGGGACAAATTCCTGAACGCCGACAAATCGATGAGCAAAGACATCATGCCCGACTTCCTGCACCCCAGCGCGAAAGGCTACGAGATCTGGGCCAAGGCGATCGACGAGACGATCAAGCAAATGATGAACTGAGCGATGTAGCGTGTGTGGCACGGGCAGCCATCGGGTTTTTCTGTGCAGAAAAACTCCGTGTATGATTGCCCGTGCGCCGTCAGGACCCGCCTGCTAAAATCCAGACACAATCCAAGCGGGTTGACGTTCGATTCACGACCGCATCGTACGATTCGCAACTAAAGAGGGCGCACTCTGACGACGCACGGGCAACCATACAGCCGGCTGCCCGTGCCACACAACCGCACATCCCTGTTGCTTCCAGCGCCCAATCTAATACGCTGTTCTAGTTATTGATCGGCGGAACACTCCCATGCGCAACCGGATGCTGCTATCAATCATCGTGCTAATCGCATCTTGTGTCGCCGTGTGCCATTTCCGCCCGACGCATCCCCAATCGCCAATCCTCCAATCCGCTCCAATCGTTCCCGTGCTAACGGCGTCCACGCCGCTTCTCCCCCCCTTGAAAAGGGGGGGCAGGGGGGGTGAGTTCCTCCGCATCGCCGCAACGCCCGACGGCTTCGCGCCTTGTAGCGCAGGCTTCCAGCCTGCCCCCGATCCCAATTCCCACTGGAAAAATCCCGCCAAGCCCGTCGAACCCGCGTTCCCGAAAAATTTCTCCGCCCCCGTCCGAGTCCGCTCCGGCATCGCCGACGTGCGAGCCATCCCGTTGAACGCGAACGCCGCGAGTGTCGGCGAAATCGCCGCCGACGGAACGCTGGTCTACAAGAACGCCTTCGAAGGCTGCGACGTCCAATACCGCTGCACGCCGCTGAAGACGGAAGAGTTCATCGTCGTGAAGGAAAGGACTGAGGGCCGAGGACTGAGGACTGAGGTTACGGCGGCGGGTGCTTCGCACTCCGGTTCAGTTACTCAGTCCTCAGTCCTGGGCCCTCAGTCCTTCAGTTGGTCCCTCGACACCGGCTCCGGCGACTCCGCCCTGAAACCCCGCCTCACGCCCGCGCACACGATCGAACTGTGCGACACCGCCGGCGTCCCGCGCCTGCGCATCAACGCTCCGGAAGGCAAAGACGCCAACGGAAAACTCCTGCGCGCCGGCGAGCAGCTCGCGCTGAAGCTCGAGGGAAATTGCGTGACGCTGTCGGCGAATCTGGACGGCTGCGCGTTTCCGGTCACGATCGATCCGACGTGGAGCAGCACGGGAAGCATGGCAGTTGCCCGCGACGACCACACAGCTACGCTGTTGGGTACCGGCAAGGTGCTCGTCGCAGGCGGCGTAAATGGTGGATTCGCATTAAACTCGTCCGAGCTATTCGATCCCGTTGCCGGTACTTGGAGTGCCACCACGGGCTCGCTGGGAACTGGTCGCTACTGGCATGCGGCTACGTTGCTGGGTAATGGAAAGGTGCTCGTCGCAGGCGGAAATGATATTGGAGGATACGTATTAAACTCGTCCGAGTTATACGATCCCGTTGCCGGTACTTGGAGTGCTACCACGGGCCCCTTGGGAACTGGTCGCTACCTACCCACGGCTACGCTGCTGGGTAACGGCAAGGTGCTCGTCGCAGGCGGCGTAAATGCTGGAGGATTCGCATTAAATTCGTCCGAGTTATACGATCCCGTTGCCGGTACTTGGAGTGCTACCACGGGCCCCTTGGGGACAGCTCGCTACCTACACACGGCTACGCTGCTGGGTACCGGCAAGGTGCTCGTCGCAGGCGGCGTAAATGGTGGAGGCGTATTAAACTCGTCCGAGTTATACGATCCCGTTGCGGGCACTTGGAGTGCCACCACGGGCTCGCTGGGAACAGCTCGATCCGCCCACACGGCTACGCTGCTGGGTAATGGCCAAGTGCTCGTCGCAGGCGGCGGAAGTGGTGCAGTATTCGCATTTAACTCCCCCGAGTTATACGATCCCGTTGCCGGTACTTGGAGCACCACGGGCTCGCTGGGAACTGGTCGCAGTTGGCATACGGCTACGCTGCTGGGTAACGGCAAGGTGCTCGTCGCAGGTGGAGAAGATAATAGCGGATTACTTATTAATTCCTGCGAGGCGTACGATCCAGTTGCGGGCACTTGGAGTGCTACAACCGCGCTCGGAACTGGTCGCTACCAACACACGGCTACGCTACTGGGAAACGGCACGGTCCTCGTAGCAGGCGGCCTAGGAAACGGTTCAGTAACCCTACAATCATGCGAAATCTTCAACCCTCGCCCCGATGCATTCCCACAGAGCATATCAACACATTTTGGAACATCTACATCAATCACACTGACTGGGGCAACTCTAGCGCCTCCGCTTAGTTTCACAGTCACGAACAACCCAATTAACGGTGTGCTGTCCGGAGCGCCACCTAACTTAACTTATGCACCGAACCCCTTCTACACAGGTTCAGATTCCCTACAATTCAAAGTAACCGATACCTTCTATGGAACTAGCCAAGTGGCCACGGTCACGATCACTATGACGAACCAACCGCCTGTCGTTTCAATTTCCGGTTCGCCGACACTTTTGATCGAAGGCCAATCCGCCTCCTTCACCTCCACCGCCTCCGACCCCGACGGCGACCCGCTGACCTACCTCTGGAACTTCGGCGACGGCGGCACGTCCACCGACCCCAACCCAACTCACGTCTACGCCACCGCCGGCGTTTACCAGGCAACCTGCACCGTCACCGACATCGCCAACGCCTCGACGACCTCGAACACCGTCACCATCCACGTCTTCCACGACTCCGACCGCCCGACCGCGCGCTTCACCTCCAGCGCCCTGAACGGCTTCGTCGGCCAGCCGATCGGTTTCGACGCCACGTTCAGCACCGATCCGAAGAATAACATCGTTTCCTACTCGTGGGATTTTGGCGACGGCTCGCCGCTCGGTTCCGGCCAGGCCATCTCGCGCGTTTACACCGCGGAAGGAACGTACACCGTCACGCTCACCATCGTCGATGGCGACGGCCTCACCGATATCACGACGCTGACGATGGTGATCCTGCCAGCCGCTCAGGCCGGCCTGCTCAATTCAAACATCAAGTATTCCGTAAGCTGGAATCGCAGCGCCACGAATGCCGACAAGCTGAGCTTGACCGCGGCCGTCAACGTCGGCTCCACGCCAGTCGCCGCGAGTACGCCGCTCTCGCTGAACGTCGTCGGCCAGACGTTCACCGGTTCGTCCACGACGAAGCTTGCGTTGCTGAGCGCCAAGGCCGGCGCGCAATCCAAATTCCAAATCAAACGCAACACAAAAAAGGGCGCACCGAAGGGAAGCTATTCGCTCAAAGTCTCCGTCAGCCACGCCAGCCTCGGCCAGGCCTTCGCGCTGGCCGGCGCGATCGGAACCAAAACCGCGACCACGAAAATTCCGATCAAGCTCGGCATCGGCGCCAGCAACTTCTCCAGCGGCATCCCGTCGAGCTTCAAGTTCGGCGGCAACGGCAAAGCCAGCGGCGGTGGACAAGGACCGAAGTAAGGTGTGTGGCACGGGCAGCCATCGGGTTTTCCTGCGCAGGAAAACTCCGTGTTTGGTTGCCCGTGCGCCGTCAGGACGCGCGTTCTAAGCCCAAGCATTATCAAAGCGGTTTGTCGCTCGACTCTTAAACCGCGTTCCACCTAAGTCCTTGCCGCCGCAGGGGTAAACATGGATTTTTGAAAAAAAACCATGAAAAATACAGGACAACCCGCTGCTCTCAACTGGTATAGTAATAGGGGGACTCACGAAAGATCGGTTCGGTGGGTGCCTTCGAATTTCCGCCAAGGTATGAAAAAAAGTTACGTCCACTTAACCCCTTGCCGCCGCTGGAGTAAACGTGGCTTTCTTGAAAAGGCCACAAAAAAATACAGGACAACCCGCTCCTCTCAACCGGTTATAGTAATAGAGGGACTCACGAAAGCCATGATCGGTTCGGGGTGGGATTCTCACCACCGAGGACACAGAGACGCAGAGTGTTTAAGTTAATTCAAAAACCTCCGTGTCCTCTGCGTCCTCTGTGGTGAGTAATACGGGTTAGGCGACCGAAATTTCAAAAAGGAGGGACAAAAGCGGACACAAAGGGACAGGTATCGGACATTTCCGCGAATTACCGCGAACTACCGCACCGAAAAAAATCACCGCGAGTATTGGAGAGGAATTGCGAGAGAATCGGACATTTCCGGACATAACCGCGAAACGGAAATTTTGAAATGTCCTGACATTTGCGACATTTTTGATCAACGTGCAGCCGCCAATTTCGAAAAAAAGCGGGCATATTGGAGCAAAAACGAGCACGAATGTCGATTTCTGTCGAAAAAGCGCGAAGATTCAAATTGTCATGACGCTTGGCCAACATGACAAATTTGGCACCCGCTGTTCCCCCCTCCCCCCGAAAGTGTTTCAAAACGTTTCATTTTGTTTCATTCTTGTTCCGCGCCTCACCCCTTATCTTTACTCCGCCTTCAGAACGCTTCCCCCTTCGTACCATTCAGCCGGCACGCGCACGCGGATCGGCGGATCCTTCGGCTGATCCAAAAGGGGCGCCGCTTGCCGGCCCAGGACGGTGAAGTCCACGCGCGGCCCGGTGAACGTTAGATCGGTCGAGCCGGCGAAGGCGACCAGGCTGAGCTGCCGCGGAATGCTGCGCCCGAACTGTTCGGCCGCGCGCTGCACCAGGCTCGCGCCGTAGCCGTCGGCCGCGATGGCCGCCGTGAAGCGCGAGCCTTTTCCGACCAGCCGGCGCATCGTCTGCAGGTCCGGCTTGCCGGTCGCCAGCGCGTTGAAGATCCACTCGCTGCTGACAGGCAGTCCGGCTTCCTGGCAGCCTTCCAGAAATCCCGCCTGCCGCTCTTTTGAATCCGGATCGACCTCCCGCAGCGAATAGAGCACGTAACGCACAAAGCCAATCCGCCGATGGCCCAGCGCGACCAGCCGTTTGACGGCATCCTTCACCACCGCGGCGTTGTCCACCGTGACCGAATGGATCTTGCGGTCGCTGGCCGGCGTGTCGGCGATGACCACCGGCACCGGCAGGCGTTCGTACGCGCGCAGTATCTCCGGCTTGAAGTGGCCGATGAGCACCACGCCGCGCAGCGGATAATCCAGAAAGCCGACCGGCATCGCCGTCTGCAGCCCGTGTTCGTGCGCGATCAGGATCGGAGCTCCGATGTCGGCCGCGCCTTGAATGACGCCCGAAATCAGCGCGCCGCCGTAAGCGCTCCACGGCCCTTTCAGCGGATTGGAACTGACGATCAGCACCATGCCGCGCCCGTCCATCGCCGGATCGTCGTTGCGGGAGACGATGAGGCGTTTGCGCGCATTCAAGGCGATGCGGTTTTCGAGCTTCAGCAACTCGACGGCCTGACGCACGGCGCTTAGCGTCGTCTTCAGCCGCTCGGCCAGCTCGCGCAGTGAGGGCAGCACGTGGCCGGTGCGCCAGCCGGGCTCGGCGATAAACGAGCGCAGCTCCCCGGCCACGCGGCGGTGTTCGGCGTGCGGGCTGGGCGGTCGTCCGCGCTTGCCAGCGACATGGGTCACGAAAAGTCCTTCCTTTTTCCGATGAGCGTATTTACCGCACATAATGGCACTCAAAATTGGAATTCCAAGCGAATTGCCTGTGAAAAGGTGTACGGGGTTGCGGTGGGAAACTCTGTGCCTCTTCTCAGAAAGCTTCGAAATTCATGCGCAATTCGATAATCGCCGTCGCACTTTTCCTTGCCGGCATTTTCTTTTCCTGTTGTGCTTCGAGCGGCGAGATGCCGCCGGTGACCTTCAACCTGAGCGAAATAAAATCTCTGGACGGATGGGGCGAGACCGCCAAAGACGGAGACCATTCCTTTCGTCCGGCGCTCAAAGGCAAAGGCGCCTGGCTGCGCGTTACGCCGTGGTGGGGCGATGGCGTCCGCCCGCCGGATGGCAAGCGCTACATCATCGAAGTCTCGTACAAGGATGTGCTCTCTCAGCCGGCGATCTGCGAATCGTGGGGCGCGCTGGGTTCATACCACGACCGCAGCGAGCTGCATCGCTTCGGCGGCGCCAACGACGCGCAGTGGAAAGTCGCCGATGTTCCGGTGAGCTGGGACTTGATCCGCACGCCGCTGGACGCCAACCTCGCCGAGCTTTGCTTCAAAGCGCCGGCCGATCTGCCCATTGAAAAGCTCACTGTCCGGGAAGCCAAGCTGCCGGAAGATCAGGCGCGCTGGGAATCCGAGACGCGCGAGTGGATCGCCCGCGCGCAGGGGGAGAAGGCCAAGGCGGTCAAATCGATTCCGGCCGAGACGCCGGAGATTCCCGACGCGTGGAAAGACAAGCCGATCGTTCCGTACGTGCGCGCCTACTACGATTACATCTATCCCAACAGCGCGCCGAAGGCCAAGGAAGTTGGTGCGACCGTTTTTGTGCGCTTGTCGCGCAACGAATTCGAACCCGGAACCTTTGGCGTTTACGCGCAGGAGGATCTCTCCGGCGTCACCTACCAGGTTTCGGAGCTGAAAGGTCCAACCGGAAAACTCGCCTGCGAAATCCAATGCCTGACGGCCGAGTATGCGCTGGAACCGAAGGGAAAGGAACTCGGCTGGGAACCGCAACGCCTCTGGCCGGCGTTTCCGGCGCAGATCAAGAAGGGAAACTCCGGCTGGTTCTATTTCAACGTGAAGACGCTCGGCGATGCTTCGCTGCCGGGAAACTACGAAGGCCGCATCACGATCAAGTCAGGACAGAACACTGCCGAGCTTCCGCTCAAAGTCGAAGTCCTGCCGATCAAACTGCTGACGATGGATGAAGCCGGCTTGCGCATGGGCGGCTGCACGACCGGCTTGACCTCCGTCAGCGAAATGCGCACGCTGACCGACCACAATCACAACATGGTCAATATCTGGTTCGCCGGCATCGCGCCGGGGATGAAGCTCACGGACGGAAAGCTGGAGCTCGATTTCCGCCTGCTCGACGAATGGATGGCGCAAGCCAAGGCCAACGGGCAGAAGACGATGGTCTGGTTCCTCGGCGGAAACCCGAACGCCTATCCGGAGACCGTCACCATCGAGCGCGAGCTCTATAAGACGCTGGGTTTGCCGCGCGAAGAGTACTTCAAGAAGATGGGTTCGCCCGAACAGCGCGGCAAAATTTTGCCGGAGGTCGCAACGCTCTATACGCAGTGGATCAAGGACGTCTACGCGCACGCGAAGGAAAAGGAGTGGCCCGAGATCATCGTCACGCCCTTCGACGAGCCGGCGAAATGGTCGTATCCCGATCCGAAAGTCGAAGCCAACCGCAAGTTCGCCATCGGCTGCGGCCCGTGGATTCGCGATCACTTCATGGCGGCTTGCAAGCTGATCCATGCCGCATCGCCCGACGCCAAAGTTTACATTTCGATGCACCACAATAAGCAGGTGAATGTCCACGGCGCCAATTGCCGCAACGGCGAAATCTTCATTCCGGATGTGGACGTCGTCTGCACCAACGCCATCGATGAGGATCATGACCTCGGCAATAAGTCGCGCAAGGCCGGCAAGCAATTCTGGCAGTACGGCGGCGGTGGCAGCCGGCGCTACGGCTTCGGATTTTATTTCGGCGCGTGGGATTCCCGCGGCTCGTTGTGCTGGGCGTATAACTGGGGCAAGCGCTTCGATATCACCGAGGGCTCAAACTGGGAATACGCGTGGTATTCTCCGTTCGAAACGATCACGACGCCGATGTACGAAGAGTTTCGCGAAGCCTGGGACGATCGCCGCTACATCGAAACGGCCAAGGCCGCCGCTAAAGCCGCGGGCCAGGATATTGGTCCGCTGCTCGACCAGATTCGCAAGGAGACTCTCGACGATCGCGGCAAAGGCGGCCGCGACACCGTCAACGATTTCTGGGAAGAAGGCCGCACTGCGTCGAAGATGGACCAGTGGCGCAAGATGCTGTCGGACAAAATCATCGAGCTTACGAAGAAATGATTCGAATTTCGGAACTCTGCTGCCTCTTCATTTTCGTGCAAGGAATTCCTGCCATGGCTGAAGAACCATTGGACAGTCTCGCCGTTTCACCAGTGGACGTTAAAGCTGTCTCACTGGACGCAGCGGGCGGCGACGCGGTTTGGGCCAGTATGCCCCCGATGCGTCTGCGTCTCGCAAACGGCGAAGGCGAGGATTCGACGCGCGTCAGCCGTTTGAAAATTGTACGCGCCGGCCAATGGCTGCTTTTCGGTATGGACGCCGACGAACCGGACGGCATCGTCGCCCGCGAAGGAACTCACGGAGCCGAACTGTGGTTCGACGATGCATTTGGCATCGAACTGAAAGGCGCGCAGAGCTATTCGGTCTGGGTCAATCCATTCGGAACGGTGTGGTGCAGCCGCGACGGCAAGGCCGACGTCAACCCGATTGTCAACCAGCAGGTCCAATCCGCAGGACACATCGCCGCGAGTGGCCATTGGCGCGCCGAAGTCGCCATCGACCTGCGTTTGCTTGGAAAAGACGGCGCACAGCCGGAGAAACTCGAAGCCCGCGTTTTCCGCCAACGCCAGCAGCGCGGGCTGGTTCCGTTCGAAACGTCATCCATGCAATCGATTCTAACGTTGGCTGAAAAGGCCGCCGGTGAAGTGCAGCTCAAAGTTGCAACGCCGCAGCGTTTCGTCGAGCCGGCCGTGTTCGAGGCGTTTCGCTGCGCCAATGCGCCGGCGGACGACGCGGCGTGGGCGAAGGTTCCGGCCGCGCAGTTGCGCAACGAGAATGGCCTGCCTTCCTCCGATTCTTCGTTTCAATCCACCGAAGTCCGCGCAGCGGTGAGCGGCGACGCGTTGACGTTGCGCATCGCCTGCCGCGAAGCTTTTCCCGAAACGATCAACACGGCCGGCAAGGAACTGTGGACCCAGGACGAGCTCGAGATTTTCCTCGGGCCGGAAGGCTATGGATTTCTGCAACTCGCCTGCAATTCAAAAGGAGAGTCCATCGCTGTTCGCGGCAAGACTGGCGGCAAGAATACGAAGACCATTCCGGTGCCGGACGGCATTCGCATCCAGGCTGCAACGGGAGCCGATGGTTGGACCGTCACGCTGAACATTCCCATCGAGTCCACGCGGAGCGCCATCTCATTTCCGAAATCCATCGGTTACGACAGCTATCCGTGGCGCGTTCAAGTCATTCGCAATCGCCCGGCGCGGAAAGATCTGGGACAGGCTACGCAAGCGTCAGTTCTGGCCGTCACTCAGAGCGCCACCGCGCATTGTCCGCAGCGCTTCGCATTGCTGCGCATCGCCGATAACGCAGCGGCCGAGGTAACTCCGGCGGCGAATCGCGAACTGCCAGCACCGGTGCTGTCATCAGAACAGCGCAAGGAATTGAAGGCGGCGTGGCTGCTTGAAGACTGGCTTGCGTCGCGAACGAAGAAATTTCAACAGGAGTCCGAAGATCAGTTTGCAAAGATCGATTCCACGGATGCCTGGAAAGCGCATGCAGCAAAAATCCGCGAACGCCTGATGCGCTCCATGTTTCCCGCCGCCGATGGAAAACTTCCGGAACGCACGCCGCTCAACGACAAGATCGTCTTTACTCAGAAAGGAGACGGCTTCCGCGTTGACGGTTTGATCTTCGAATCGCAGCCCGGGCTTCCGGTGGCCGCGACAATCTATTCGCCGGACGCGCCGCCGGCTGCCGGCCAGTTGCGTCCCGTATTGATGATGATTCCCGCGCATCACACGCCGCGCAACAGTCTCGATCTGCAGATCGTCGGAATGACCATGGCCCGCGCCGGAGGCGTTGCGCTCGCCACCGAATCGCTTGGCAGCGGCGAACGGTCGGTCTCCGCGTGGTGGGAACACAAATCGTATCAATGCAACGAAATCGGCACGCAGTTGACGCTCGCCGGCGAAGAGTTGCCCGGCTGGACGGCGTGGGATATTTCGCGCGCCGTCGATTACCTGCTGCAGCGCGGCGATATCGATCCCAAACGCGTCGGCCTGATGGGCGGCGTCGCCGGCGGCGGCGACATCAGCGCGCTGGCGGCGGCCATCGACGAACGCATTACCGTGTCGATTCCGTTCAACTTCAACTCGGCCGAACCCTTTGGCGGTTACTGGGACCCCTGCCGGACGTATGCCGGTTCGCAGAGCGGCGGATTTCCACCCTGGGCCGTTGACGCGCTCTTCGCGCCGCGCTGCCAGATCATGGCTCAGGAATTTACCTGGGGAAAGGACTGCGTGGACCGTTACGCGCGCTTCCAGAAAGTCTATGCGTTGCTGGGCGCCGAGCAGAACCTGGCCTTCGTTCACGGCGGAGAAAATACGCACGCCACGCACTTCAACGTCATGCACCGCATTCCAGTCTACAAAATCCTGAACAAATGGTGGGGCACGACGCTTCCTGAGAAGGATTCCGAAGAATACAAACGCAAGGTGGATGACGGATCGCTGGAGTGCTTCACCAAGCCGGAAGGCCGGAAGTATTTGAACGCACTGCGCGCCGAAGGCCGTCTGCGCGAGCCGCACCAGATTGCCCTGGCCGAGAGCGCCCGGCGTCTTGCAGCCGCGCGCGAACAGCGCCAGAAATCCGGCCGCACGCTGCAGGACGATCTTTCGAAGTTGCTCAACGACATCGCACCGGTTGAGGCCGCCGAAAGCGCAGTTCAATCTACTCCGCGCGATGCGTGGCGAGGATTTAACGTCGAGGCGCTCTGGCTTCCCGCCGAACCGGCTTCGAAGCTGGGGCTGGCGATGTGGGTGATCGCGCCCAAAGAGAATGGACGGAAACCACTCGTGCTGGGCGTCTCTCAGGCCGGCAAAGCGCGCTTCTTGTCCGATCGCGCAAACGAAGTTGAACGCTTGTTGAAATCCGGCGTCGCCGTCGCGTTGCTGGACGTGCGCGGCTGCGGCGAGACATCGCCGGGAGATTCGCGCTGGCCGGAAGGGCCTTCCGTCACATTCGCGACCGTCGCGTGGATGCAGGATGACAGCCTGCCGGCGCGGCAGTTGAAAGACGTGCGCACGGCGCTGCGCTATCTCTCAACGCGGAAGGATGTCGATACCGAACGCGTCGCGTTGTGGGGCGAAGGGCTCACGCCACCGAATGGAAAGTCCACCGAACCGATTCTTTTCGACGAAACCGGTTTCCGGCAGGTCAGTCCGACGCCGAAAAACATGGCCGAACCGCTGGGCGGCTGGCTCGCGCTGACCGCGGCGCTCTATCCGATCGAAGCCGGCGGAAAAACCGTGCGTCCGCGAGCGGTCTACGTGCGCGGAGCGTTGCTCTCGTTCGCCTCGATTTTGGAGCGGCGCTATTACTACGTTCCGGAAGATGCAATCGTGCCAGGGATTCTGAACATCGCCGACATGAGCGACATCGTTGCGGCGCTGCGCAAAGACAAGATCGATGTGCTGGCGGAAGACCTCCGTGATGGCAGCAATCGGACCGTTGCTGCCGACTGGCCGCTCGATTCGACGGGACCCTACACGGAAGCCGACGGGGCCATTGCCGCGCTAGCCCGCCTGCTGACGAAGTAACGCGGTGATGCAATCGCCGAATCGGTGTCTGCCCGTCCCCGCGTACGAATTCGCAGGAAGAATCACGTGCCTCCTACGCACTGCTGGGCAGCCAGCAGTGGCACATTTTTATGGCACAGGTGGAACCCCCGCTCCTATTTCCTGGGAAAGCAGTCTTCCTTGCGAAATATCTGGCGAATCTCGGTCTCGCCCTCCCAGCCGGGCCAATGTTTCTTGTGAAGTTCCATGAAACGCTTGGTCGATTCGATCGCCTCTTCTCTCGATTCAAACTCAAACATCGCGTATCCGCCGATAACCTCCTTGGCCTCGGTGAACGGCCCGTCGGTCACGGCGACCTGCCCCTGCGAAAGCCGGACGCGGATGCCCTGCGCGGTTGGGGCGAGCCCGCCGCTGTCGAGCATCGTGCCGGTTTCTTTGCTGAGCTTCTCGATGGCGTCCATCAACGGCTTGGGCGGAGGGCCCCAGTTCTTCTCAGCGGTCTTGACCATCATCATGAATCGCATCGTTACTCCTTTTGGAATTGTTGTTGAGTTATTTGTTCGAGCGCCGCTGCGCCCATGCCGCGCTCCACGTCGGCGCTGCCTCCACGATGATCTTCAGGAACTGCGGCGGGATATCGGAGGCTTCCGTCATTTGATGGATCGTCAGCACATCGTCGGTCCCCAGCCCGGTCGGGCAGCGCAAGGCCCACCCGATCGCCTCTTCCAGCGACTTCACCTCGATCAGGTAGAAACCGCCGACGAGTTCCTTCGTTTCGGTGAAGGGACCGTCGAGCACCACGCGCTTCCCGCGGGAGATGCCGACGCGCGCGCCCTTTCCGGCCGGATTGAGTCCTTCGGAGGCGATGAGCACGCCGGCCTTGTGCATGTCCTCGTTGAATTTCATGTACGCTGCCAGCACAGTGTTATCGAACGCCGCTTCGCCCTCTGTCTTCGCCTTGTTCGGGTCGGGCGCCGCGGTGATCATGAATCGCATCGTGTTTTTCTCCTTCAAGTTTCGTTGGGTTGAAATAGGCGGATTATTGCACCAGGACCATCCAGGACACACCGAAGCGGTCGTAGAGCATGCCGAAGCGCGGAGAGAAGAAAGTCTTCGTCAACGGCATGTTGACCTTCCCGCCGTCGCCCAACGCAGTGAATATCCTTTCGGCTTCGGCTTCCGACTGCGTGATGATCGAGAGCGTAAAGCCCGAGAATTTCGACGATCCCTGGCACCGGCCGTCGGACATCTGCACCGTCGATTCGCCGATTTGAACGGTGGCGTGCATGATCTTGTTTTCCGTTCCCGGCGGCGTCGTGCCGGGCGGCGGCGGCTCCGGATTGTCCTTGAAGCGCATCATCAACGTGACCTCGGCGCCCAACGTTTTGCGGTAAAATTCGATCGCCTCTTCACAGCGGCCTTCGAAGAACACGTAAGGTTGAATTTTCATCGTCATCTCCTTTTCTAAAGTCTGATTTCAAACGCCACTCACCATCACCAGTCACTTCTTGTTCCGCTTCGCGATCTCATCCATCAGCAACGCTTCCTTTTTCGCCACATCGGGACCGAAGTCTTCCGGATCGAAAAGTTGCCGAATTTCCAGCATGTCGCCGTCCTCGGCAGGGCAGCGCCGCGCCCATTCGATCGGTGATGGACGGTTTGCCGCCCGCAAACCGGATGCGCGCGCCCTTGGAACTCGGATGGAGCCCGTCGCCGGCCAGCATGACGCCGGCTTTCACCAGTTCCTCGTTGTACTTCATCATTGCGGCAATGAGTTTCTCGCTGGGCATCGCGCCGGCCTCGTACTTCTCCTTCCCGGGGTGCATCAGGACCATGAATCGCATCGTCTTTTCCTTTCTGAAGAGTGGTTTCAAGCTCGGCTCCCGGCCGTTCTTT
>Ga0207127_10163_pt1 | contig 16226 bp, 13 predicted proteins | sample Alteio_BWMinHeat_17_FD_153574 | JGI IMG/M metagenome (GOLD analysis project Ga0207127, IMG submission 153574) | Enriched cells from forest soil in Barre Woods Harvard Forest LTER site, Petersham, Massachusetts, United States -... | ecosystem: Environmental > Terrestrial > Soil > Temperate forest >...
GATCCGGCGAAGAATCCGCAAGCTGCAGAAAGCGGGCCAGTGGTAATCGGACCGGAGGGGAGCCAGCGAGGGCACGATGCGCATCGTTTTTTGCGGCACGCCGGAATTCGCTGTTCCCACGCTGCGCGGGCTGCTCGCGAATCCTGAATTTGCCGTCGAGGCGGTGGTGACGCAGCCGGACCGGCCGCGCGGGCGCGGCCAGGAGGTTTCGGCTTCGCCGGTGAAGGAAGTGGCGGTCGAAGCCGGTGTGCGAATCTACCAACCCGAGAGAGTAAAATCCGACGAGGCGTACGAATTTTTCGCGGCGATCAAGCCGGACGCCTCGGTCATTATTGCCTACGGGCAAATCATTCCCCGCCGACTGCTGGAGGTTCCCCGGCTGGGGTGGATGAACCTGCACGGATCGCTGCTGCCAAAGTATCGCGGCGCGGCGCCGATCGCATGGGCCATCATCAACGGAGAGCGAGAGACAGGCCTCACCACGATGCAGCTGGATCCGGGCCTCGACACCGGCCCGATTCTGTCGCAGCGGCAAATCGAAATTGGAAACGATGAAACGGCGCCGGAAGTCGCGAGGCGCATGGCGGAGATGGGGGCTCCTTTGGTTGCCGAGTCGCTCATCAGACTCGAGCGCGGAGAAATTGCGCCGGCTCCGCAAGATTCGACGCGGGCGAGTTATGCTCCGATCCTCACGAAGGAGCATGGGCGCATCGATTGGGGGCAAACCGCGAGCGAGATTTATAACCGGATTCGGGGGCTCGCGCCGTGGCCGGGGGCGTTCACCATGTTTCGCGGGCGGCTGTGCCACACCTGGGGACGTCCAAGCGCGCCGGCCGCAAGCAATGCGGCAATCGAGCAGGAGCCCGGGAGCATAATTTTGAGCGATGCCGCGATCGAGGTCGTTTGCGGCAAAGGCACGCGGCTGCAGCTGGAAGCCGTGCAAATCGAAGGACGCAAGCGCATCAGCGCGTGGGAATTCGCGAATGGCGCACGGCTGCGAAGCGGCGAGCGCTTCGGCGTGTGACGCACGTTCCTCGACCTAATTTACGCAATCGAAGAGAGATTCTTCGGCAAGCAAATTCCACACCCGCTCAGAATGACAGTTCTGATCCGCATTACACTTTAGACATGGCAATTTCCCCGGCGAGAAAGGTGGCGTTTGACATTTTGCGGCGCGTCGCCGCGGAAGACGCCTATGCCGCCGATCTCCTCTTCGCGGAGCTGGATACCGGCATAAAGAAAGCCGATGCGTCGCTGGCGACGGAGCTGACGCTGGGAGTTCTGCGCTGGCAACGGCTGCTCGATTTTCTGCTCGAGCGCTACCTCAAGCGCGGCTGCGAGCAACTCGATCTGGAGGTGCTCCTGGCGCTGAGGCTCGGGCTCTATCAATTGCGCTATCTCGACCGAGTGCCGCAGCACGCGGCGATCGACGAGTCGGTGGAGTTAGTCAAAAGAGCGCGGAAGAGCTCGGCGACGGGGATGGTTAACGCCGTGCTGCGGCGGGCGACCGCGGATGCCCGGATTGGCGGCGATGAACTCGAGAAGCTGGTTGCCGCGGGAAATTCGCCTGAAGAGCGGCTGGGGATTCTGTACTCGCATCCGACGTGGCTGGTTGAGCGATGGGCCGGGTTCTTCGGCAGAGAACGAGCGACGGCCTTGCTCGAAGCGAATAACCGGCCGGCGACACTGACCTGCGCGGTGCTCGAGGAAGGAGGGAGCGAACGCGTCGCGGAATCGCTGGGCAAATCGGGCTTCGAGGTCACGCCCGGGCGATGGCTTCGAGGAGCGTTGCAGATTTCCGGAGGTAACCCGGCGGCGAGCGAGGCTTACCGCGCGGGGCAGATCAATTTCCAGGACGAGGCATCGCAGATGGTGGCGCACCTGGTGGACGCGCGGGATTCGCAAACTATCCTGGACGCCTGCGCGGCGCCCGGCGGGAAAACACTGATCCTCGCGCGCGGTGTGGGTCCGCGCGGCCGCGTAGTCGCAGGGGATATACACGAGCACCGCCTGCGCATTATTCAGCAACAATTGACGCGCACGAAAACTGCAAATGTACGGCTGGCTGCGCTGGACGCCGCGCGACCTTTGCCCTTCTCACCAACATTCGACCGGGTGCTGGTCGATGCGCCGTGCTCGGGGACGGGCACACTTCCGCGGAATCCGGAAATTCGGTGGCGGCTAAAGCCTGAAGATTTGGAGGTCGCGCATGGCTGCCAAACAGCGATGTTGCGGAACGCGCTGGCGGTGGCTAACAAGGCAGGCCGGGTGGTTTATTCGACGTGTTCGCTCGAGCCAGAGGAAAACGAGCAAGTCGTCGCCGAAGTGATGGCGGAAACAGCGGAGTGGCGCGTACTGTCGTCAGGGCACGCGGCATGGACGGCGCATTTGCGCGACGCCGCAAGCGACGAGAAGTTCTCCGCGGGTGACGGATTCTTCCGCACGTTCCCGCCCGAGCATGGGACGGACGGATTTTTCGCCGCGGTGCTTGCGCGAGGATGAGTGGTCTATGAAGGGAGAAGAAAAGCCCCAGAGCCCCCGGACTACCACCCCAGCACGCGCAAAACCGGGCACGTTGGGGACTCCGGTTGTTCCGCGGCGCCCTGCGAGAAGACCGTCAACTGCGGTTGAGGTGCCGTGTTCGACGTGCTACTGTGATTGACCCATGAACGGCGAGGGCCTCCCGCAACCATCCACAGAGAAATGGCGAGAGCGGTTGGAGCGCGTGTTGCGCCTCTCGGTTTTGGTGTTTGTCCTCGCCGCGGCAGGGTTTCTGAGCGCGGTGACGACGATCCGCATCGCTATTCGGGGGCGCATCGTGAGCATGCCGAACCTGGTGGGACAGGCAGAGCCCGGTGCACAGCATATACTGGCGGTTCGAGGCCTGCAATTGCGGGTGGCGGATCGCGTATATAGTCCGATGCCCGTGAATACGATTGTGCGACAGAGTCCTCCGCCCGGCGAAGAGATGAAGATTTCGCAAGACGCGCACGTGGTGCTGAGCCTGGGTCCGCAGACTGTGAAGATTCCGGCACTCGAAGGCCAGTCGATGCGCGCGGCGCGGATCGACTTGCTGCAGTCGGGACTACAACTCGGAGAAGTGACGGCGATCTATCTTCCAGGAACGCAGCCCGACATCGTGCTGAAACAAGATCCGCCAGAAGGGACCACGGCGTCGAGCCCGCATGTGGACCTGCTGGTTTCGAGCGCCGATCGCCAGGCTTTTTACGTGATGCCGAGTCTGGTGGGCCTGGAACAGCAGGAGGCGAGCCGAACGCTGGGAGCAGCAGGATTGAAAAGCGGTAAAGTCAACCGCATCGCGCAAGCAGGAGCCCCGAAGGGCACGATCGTGGGACAGAATCCGCCGGGCGGCGATCGCATACCCGCCGACACAACGGTGGAATTGGGAGTGGCGGATTGACGGTGGAAGCAATTCCTGAGGCGGCTTGGAGCGGCGAAAATCCCGCGAATATCACCCAGATTGCCGAGTGCCCTGTGATAGAATCCGGCGAGTGAGCGTTTCGGCCGCCGTGGAAGTCGCCCCATCGATTCTTGCCGCGGATTTTGCCTGTCTGGGTGACGCTATACGTGCCGTGGAGGCCGGCGGGGTTTCCCTGCTGCACGTGGATGTAATGGACGGGCATTTCGTCCCGAACATTTCCATTGGCGTCCCGGTGGTGGCGTCGCTCCGCAAGGCAACCCGGCTCCAGCTGGACGTGCATCTGATGATCGAAAATCCGGAGCAATATATCGAAGCCTTCGCCAGCGCCGGGGCAGATATGATTTCCGTGCACCAAGAAGCCACGCCACACCTGGACCGCGCTCTTTCCATGATTCGCGAGCACGGTTGCAAGCCCGGGGCGGTGATCAATCCTGCCACGCCGGTAGTGATGCTCTCGGAAGTGCTGGGTAAGATCGATCATGTGCTGGTCATGTCGGTCAATCCTGGATTTGGCGGGCAGGCGTTCATACCCGAGGCCACGGAAAAAATAAGGGAGTTGCGGGATATTCGCGAACGGCATCATTATAGCTACCGGATCCAAGTAGACGGGGGAATCGGCCCCGAGAACGTGGCCGAGGTGGTTCGCGCAGGCGCTCAGATTTTAGTTGCCGGCACTTCGGTCTTCCATACCCCCGATCCGGCGGCAGCGGTTCGAGGGATGGCGCATTTGGCCAGCGAAGCCCTGGCGCAAAGAGTTTAGGAAAGGCTCTTCGAAGCGGATGCGTACGAGGAAATACAACTGGATGGGCGCGGTGCTGGCCTTGTTGGTCTTCACAGGCTGCGCAGCCCAGAAGACGGCGACAACGAAACCTGCCGCCGAGACTGGCTCCGCCGAGGCCGACAAGGTTTTGTACGAGCGGGCCATTACCGACCTGCAGCACAATCGCTTCGACCTGGCCCGGCTCAGCATGCAGACGCTGATCAACACCTATCCCGATAGCGAATACCTGGCCAAAGCAAAACTGGCGATAGCCGATTCCTACTACAAAGAAGGCGGAACGACGGGCCTCACGCAGGCGGTCGCGGAGTATACGGATTTCATCACGTTTTTCCCGTTCCTGGATGAGGCGTCGTACGCGCAGATGCAGATCGGGATGGCGCATTACCGGCGCATGGAAAAGGCGGACCGCGACCGCAGCGAGGCGTTGGAAGCGGAAGGCGCCTTCCAGAATTTCTTGCAGAAGTATCCCCACACGGAACTCACTCCCAGAGCCGAGCAGCGCCTCCGAGAGGTGCAGGAAGTTCTGGCGGACGGCGACTTTCGCATCGCCAGCTTCTATTACATCCGGCGCATGGATAAGGCCTCAGCTCCCAGGCTTCTCGATCTGGTGAATCGCTATCCGTTGTACAGCGCAGCGGATCGAGCGAATTGGATGCTGGCTTCGATCTACGAGCGCAACGAGCACAATGACGTAGCGACGACCTACTACACGAGGTTGGTAAAGGAATACCCCCTCTCGTCACTGGCTGCCGACGCCAAGGCGAAGCTTGTGAAACTGGGCGCGCCGGTGCCTCAACCGGATCCGACCGCGTTGGCTCGCATGCAAAAAGAGCAAGATACTCCACGTGACCGGCCAGGCTTCCTGAAACGGCCAGGCGAACTTCTCAAGTCGGGCCCGGACGTCAGCGCGGCGGCCAGGGTCGGACAGCCGACCTTAACGCCGCAAGCAGAAGATGCTGGCGATACGCTCTCTCCGGGGGCGGGGCTGAGCGTTGTGGCGGCAGGCGGCGCCTCCACTGGAGGCAATGGGAGCGGAACGGGAGCCTACATCCAAATGGTCTCGCCGGGAACGTCCGATCCTGCAGCGGCCTCTGCGGGAAGCGCGGCCGGCACCGGCGTGGCTGGGTCGAATGATCCGCCGGCGGCGGGCGCTTCCGCGCAGGATCAAGCCGGCCAAAGCGGCCAGGCCAACACAAGTACGAATGCTGGAACGAACGCCAATGGCAGCGCTGATCCGCCCAGCCAGACGAGCCAAAGCCAAGGGACACCGCAGGGAACCAATCAAGGGGAGTCCTCCAGCAAGAAGAAAAAGAAGAAGCAGGCCCAGCTGCAGCCTCAGCAAACTCCTTCAAAATAGGCCCAACGCGAGGTTACGCTCCGGTACATCGATGAGCGAAGCTCGTTGACTCGCTTGGCGCGGCGATGCTCCAATAATCCAAGCTGACGGAGAGCGGCGGTCTTCCGAGACCGCAATCGGAACAGGTGTCGCACGAAGGAGTGGCCGGTGCCTCGCATACTCGTGGCCGACGACAATAGCAACATCCAAAAGATGGTTGCTCTAGCTCTGAAGGACGAGGGCATCGACGTAGTGGCAGTGGGGAATGGCGAAGCTGCCATGCGGAAAATCCCCGACCTCCGGCCCGATCTCGTTCTTGCCGACATTTTCATGCCGGTGCGCAACGGTTACGAAGTTTGCGAGTTCGTGAAGAGCGATTCGCGCTATATGAACACGCCGGTGGTGCTGCTGGTGGGCGCGTTCGATCCACTCGACGAACAAGAAACGCAGAGGGTGCGTGCCGACGGCGTCCTGAAGAAACCGTTTGTTCCGCCGGACCCGCTGGTCAACATGGTCAAGGCCCTGCTCGCGAAATCGAACGGGCAAAAGTCCGTGCCGATTCCGCCCACGGCAGCAATGCCGCAGGCGGCTGCACTGCAAGCACCGCCTCCCCAGATGGCCGCCGAACTTGCGAGCCTACCGAGCGCCAGCAGCCAGCAGGCCGCGACACCTGCAGAGGAGCCGAGGCCACAGCCGAGTCAGACCAGCCCGCCTATCCAACAGCAGCCGCCTGCCTTCGTGACCCCCGCGAGGCCTCCCGAATACCGAGCTGCAAAAACAGAGGATTCGGATGAAGTGGTGACTGCCGTGCGCGATCCGAATCTTGGCGAGCCGCTCTGGGCGACGCCGGAGGAGCCTGAAGAGGTCGAAGAAGAAGCCGAAACCAGGCCCGCCGACATGCTGGATATGCATTCCTTTGGCCAGGAATTCTCTGTCGAGCGAGATGATGAGCCTCAATTTCGGCCGGATACAACAGTTCGCGACAAAGACGATTTCAGTGCCGATCCGAAGGGAACCGCGAGTTCGCAAACGGAAGCTACCCCTTTGCAGCGATATCCGCAGCCGAAAGCGACCGAAGACGCAAGTGACGACGCCGTGACGCTGTACGAGAAAGACGCGCCTGCCTCATCTGCGGCGCCCGAACTGCCGGTTGAACCATTCCAATTTGACCCTAGGCTGACCTTCCCAGCGGCGACGCAAGATGCCTCACTCGAGATTGGATCAGATGAGTCCACCTTCGCGGAACCGGGCCCGCTCGACTCGCCGGCCGCAGGTGAGGATGCGACCCTTTCCTGGGCTGCGGTGACGGATTCACCTAGCGCCGAAACGCCTGCCAAGGCGGAAAAGCCGCTGAAGGCTCACGAGCAAATGCAGCCGATGGAATTGGATTTGCCCGCACTCCCGGATCACGAGGCGGTGATTACCGCCGCAACTGAGGCTGCGCGGCTGGCGTTTTCGGAGCTCAATACTTTGCCAGGCTCCGGCACTTCGCCTGAACACTCCGACCGAAGTCCCAGTGTAGCGAAACAGAATGATTCGCCCTCCGGTGGTGCGGCCGCTAACCAGCCAACTCCTCCAACCCCAGAAATGATCGAAGCCGTCGTGAACCGGCTGCTCGAACGCATGCAGCCGCAAATCATGGAAGTGGTAAATCGGGAAGTACTTCGGCCGGCGATCGAAGCCATCGTGCACCGGGAAATGAAGAAACACTAAAGCGACGTTTTACTGCTTGATCGGTGCAGCTCCGTTTTTCTTTACTTGGACCCGCAGGCGCTCGGCGATCCTTTTTAGGCTATCTTGTAGCGGGTTCGGCGACTTCCTTCTTGTATGCTTCCGCCTCGGACGGGGCGCAGATCATCTCGCGAATATCGAAACTCGCCGGCTGGCGCCGCAATACGAACTTGTTCAAGCCCAGCCACGGCTCCTTATAAGCTTTCGGGTCGTCGATTTTTACGGTGAGCTCTAAGGTGTCCTGATCCGCGCGATGATAGGTTTCCTCGACCCGCATCTGATCACTGTGCGGGTCGCCGGCATTATCGAGCCAAGTTCTCTCGTCCAATCCAACGGTGTCTACCACAAAGGTGTAGTCATCCTGCCAGTGACCAACGGAGTAGCCGTACCATCTTGATTCGGCGTCCTTGGGCAATTCCCGGCCATCGGTCCAGATGGCGCGCCAGACGCGCTGATATTCATAAACGATGAGGACTTGATCGGGGGTCTGCACGACCTTAAACGGCCGCAGTTCGAAAAACAAATCGCGCGGAAAGCCCGCGGGATCGCACCCGTCGAGCGGATCGTTGATGAGGGCGAGCGCTACCTTTCTGGGGCCATCGCCGGGCTTGTAGATATTGGCCATTTTTTCGCCCCAGTCGGTAAACGGAGCATGGCTCTTGACTCCGGCGGGCTGGATTCCGGCCGCGAAGGCATCCCAAATTCCGCTGATGTCGCGGCGCGGCGGCGGACCGGAAGGCGGATTCGGTTGTTTGGGCGCAATGCTCGGGCTATTCCAGAGCGCTGGGGGCGCGGCATTCTGCTTTTGCGCTCCCGATTGCTGTGCTCGAGTTATGGGGCTGAGGGCGACGCAGAAGCACCACACAGCCGCCGCAGGAAGGATAGAAACCAGCGAATGCTTAGACATTTTGCAAACCTCCTTCCGATAAAGCCGAGGGCAAACCGTTACGCGCGTTGGAGCCGCCAGGTCCAGTGCCTCACGCAGAAGCCGCATTCGAGTTTCCGAGCGCTCTCGACGCCGCTAGCGCTTACACGATGCTACTGCTTCGAAGGATCCCCAGGCTTAGCTGCGTCGACTTCGGGCCCGAATACTCCCGCGATACGCGTGCCCAATGTCTGGCCATTCGTAAGCACTACCTGCATGACACGCCCGATCGGCTGGCCATTCTTGACGGGCTGGAGAGTAACCGTAACGCGATCGCCGGGCTTGAAGACCTGCTTGCTCCAGCCGCCAAGGTTGGTCATGTCCGCGGGATTGCTTGTTTCGGCAATCCAATGGACCACGTTCCCTTTTTCGTCGGCCGCGTCAAATTTCAGCCAGCAATGAGGATTGGCCCAGACCCATTCCGTGACGCTTGCTTTCAGGGTGAGCTTCTTGTCGGTATCGAAATTGGAATTGCCATGATGTGCGAAAAGCGGGGCCACAGCCATCACAAATCCCAATCCGATAAGAAGGCCAATGTGTCTATTATTCACGCCAGACCTCCTGTGCAGTCGTACTTGCCGACGGCCTCGGCGGTGATGGCCTATTGTAGGAGAGGGTTCCGCATAGTCCAATGCATTTATACCGCGAGACCCATATTCGTACCCTTTGGCAGATTGACCATGGTGCGAAATCCCAGCGATCTACGCGGGATTTGACCCCTCCCGCCGCGCTCCTTATAGTTAGTAGTTATTCTTCGCAACTCGGATGTGAACTGGACCGGGAGAGGGCACAGGTGCCGGAAGACCCACAAAAAAGCGGATCCGGAGGGGGGACTCAAACCACCGAATTCCCCAAAGTTTACGAGCCGGGATTGATTGAGCCGGGCTGGGCCGAGACTTGGGTGGAGCAGGAACTCTTTCGCGCCGATCCCAAAACCTCTGGGGATGTCTTTTCCATCGTGATCCCGCCGCCGAACGTGACCGGGTACATCCACATCGGGCACATGCTAGAGCATACGCAAATCGACGCACTCACGCGCTGGCACCGCATGCGCGGGAAGCGCACGTTGTGGCTGCCGGGCATGGATCACGCGGGCATCTCGACGCAGGTTGTGGTGGAACGCGAACTGGCCAAGCAAAGCCTGACGCGCCAAGCGCTGGGGCGCGAAGAGTTCGAGCGGCGCGTCTGGGAATGGAAAGCGTATAGCGGCGGCACGATCAAAAAGCAGATGATTCGCTTGGGCGACTCCTGCGACTGGTCCCGGGAAAAATTCACCCTCGATCCACCACTCTATCGTGCGGTTCTGGAAGCCTTTCTGCGGCTTTACCGCGAAGGGCTGATCTATCGTGGCCGCTACATCGTGAACTGGTGCCCGCGCTGCCAGACCGCGTTGAGCGACCTCGAGACCGTACACGAGGAGCGTAATGGGCACCTCTGGCACATTCGCTATCCGGTGGTGGGCTCGAGCGAATCGATTGTCGTGGCTACGACGCGTCCGGAAACGATGCTGGGCGATACGGCTGTGGCCGTAAATCCCGAAGACGAGCGCTATAAGGAATTGATCGGCAAAAAGCTTCTGCTGCCGCTAATGAATCGAGAGATCCCTGTGATCGCCGACGCTGCCGTGGACCGCGAGTTCGGTACCGGCGCCGTAAAGGTGACTCCCGCACATGACCCGAACGATTTCGAGATGGGCCGGCGGCACAAGCTTCCTGAAATCGACGTAATGACCGATGAGGGGCGCATGAATGCGAACGCGGGCGCGTATGCCGGCCTCGATCGGTTTGAAGCGCGCAAGCGCGTGGTGGCCGATTTGGAATCGCAGGGCCTGCTCGTAAAAGCAGAAAACCATAGCCATGCGGTGGGCGTCTGCGCTCGGTGTAAGACGGTGATCGAGCCGCGTGTCTCGATGCAGTGGTTTTGCAAGATGCGGACGCTGGCAGATGCTGCCATCGAGGCGGTCGAAGCCGGGCACGTCCGCATCGTGCCGGAGACGCCTCATCGTAAAGTTTTTACCGATTGGCTCACAAACATTCGCGACTGGTGCATTTCGCGGCAGCTTTGGTGGGGCCATCGAATTCCGATCTGGCACTGCCCCTGCGGCGGAATTACTCCGGCTCGCGATTCGCGAGTGGCGATTGTTGACGGCCGCGCAGTGCCCGCCAGCCCTCCGGAGAAATGCGCGAAATGCGGCGGGGGAAAACTCGAACAGGACCACGACGTGCTGGATACATGGTTCAGTTCGGGCCTCTGGCCGCTTTCCACGCTGGGCTGGCCCGACGAGAGGCCAGACCTGCGCGCGTTTTACCCCACGACGCTGCTCATCAGCGGCTACGACATTCTGTTTTTCTGGGATGCGCGCATGATCATGCTGTGCCTGCATCTCGCACCCGGGAAGACGACAGCAGAGCGAATTCCTTTTCGCACGCTCTATCTGCATTCGCTGGTTCTGGACGCGCAGGGACAAAAAATGTCCAAAATGCGCGGCAATGTCATTGACCCACTCGAATGGATGGACCGCTACGGCACGGACGCGCTGCGCTTCACGCTGGCCATCAAAGCCGCGCCAGGCACGGATATCGCGCTCAGCGAAGAGGCCGTCCTGGGCTACAAGGCGTTTGCCAATAAGATCTGGAACGCGGCGCGATTCGTCTTCGTGAATCTGGAAAAATTTCAAGCCGCTACCGGAACGAGCATCGAACAACTCGCCTCGCCCCAGGTTCGTGCCGCCGCGCCGTATCCCGCGAACGGTGCTGTCAGCCTCGCGGATCGTTGGATTTTTTCGCGGCTGGCCGAAGCCATTGCCACCATCGACGATGCACTTGAGAATTTTCGCTTTCACGAGGCCGCGCACATCCTCTATCACTTCTTCTGGGGCGATTTCTGCGATTGGTATATCGAGTGGGTGAAGCCGGCGATGGGGGATGCCAATCTCGAAACAGCCGTGGCCGCCTGGCGCAATCTTTTTGCCGTATTCGAGGCGGCGCTGAGGCTGCTGCATCCGCTGATGCCTTTTCTAACCGAGGAATTGTGGCACCGGCTGCCGCAGCGCGCGCCGGAGGAAGACAAGAACGCGCGTTCCATCGCTCTGCAGCCCTTTCCGCGGCCCACGCCGCAATGGTCGGATCTCGACGCGGAAGAGGAAGTGAAGCTTTTGCAGGAAGTGATTGGGGCGACGCGCAATATTCGGGCGGAACTCAAGCTCGATCCCAAGCGCCGCGTGGCTGCGGATTTTGCCCCTGCGAGCGGCGCGGTGCGAGCCGTGATCGAGGACAATCGCGCCTTGGTCTTGAGGCTGGCCACCCTATCCGATCTGCGCCTTTCCCAGGCCAAGCTCGAGCCGAGTTCCGGACCGGTGCGCTCGACCGCTCAATTCGATCTTCGCATTTCGCACGGCGACGGCGCCGAAATGGGCGCGGAAGTCGCCCGTTTGCGGAAGGAAAAAGAGCGCCTGGCGCGCGATCTGGAGTCAAAACAGAACCGCCTGGCCGACGAGACCTTCCGCAGCCGCGCGCCGGCGGAAATCGTGCGCCAGCTCGAAGCGACGTTTGCGGAACGCCAATTGGAATTTGACAAGCTGACAGAGCGCCTGGCGCAACTGGAGAAAAGTTCACACGGCGCGAGCAGCTAACCTCGACGTTAACTTCACATGGCAGCGCGCAATCCTTCTCAAACTATGGCTCAAACTATGGCTCAAACCACGGATCGGGGCCGAACTGCCGATCGGGCTCGAACTGCCGCCGGAGCTGGAAACAGCAATCGACGGACGGGAACCACCGACCGGCACATTGACGCGCTGCTTACGTTGCTTGCGGAAAATCCCATGATCGTCATCAGCGGGGAGAAAATCGCGCGGCAAATCGGCGTGAGCCGCTCGTCGGTTTGGCGCTGGACGCAGCGGCTGCGGGCGCTCGGCGTGCGCGTGAAAGGCCATCCGCGGACGGGCTATCGGATCGAGCGCGTGCCCGACGTGCTTTCGCCGAGCTTGCTGCGGCGGCGCCTGCGCGATTCGCCTTTTGGTAAGCGCATCTATCATTACTTCAAGACGGCTTCGACCAACAGCATCGCCCTCGAACTCGGGCACGCCGGCGAACCTCACGGGACGATGGTTATTGCCGAGGAGCAGACCGGCGGACGGGGGCGCGCCGGCCGGACGTGGCATTCCGAGAAGACCAGCGGAATTTATATGAGCGTGCTGCTGCGACCGGAAATCTCACCGATTGTCGCGCCGGTGATTACGATGGTGGCCGGACTCGCGGTCCGAGATGCCGTGGAGGAAGAAACCGGAGTCGCGGCCGACCTGCGCTGGCCGAACGATCTGCTGGCGGGCGGAAAGAAATTTTGCGGCATTCTGACGGAAATGTACGCGGAGCCGAGCCAGGTGCGTTTCGTGATCGTGGGCATCGGCACGAACGTGAACCACACTGCGATGCCTTCCGAGCTTGCGGGGATCGCGACGTCGCTTCGTCTCGTCACCGGAAAGCCGGTATCGCGGCTGCAGTTGCTGGTGCGGTTGCTGCGCCACCTGGAGAGCTACTACAATCGGTTTTTAGCCGAGGGAGCCCAGCCGATCCTGGCGCGTTTCGCCGAAGCGTCCACTTACGCGCGCGGCAAGCGCGTGCGCATCAGTACGGGACGCGAATCCTACGTGGGGACTACCGACGGTCTGGAACCAAACGGGCTTTTGCGCGTGCGCCGCGACGATGGACAGAGCGCGGTGGTGATCTCCGGCGATGTTTCCGAGGCGACTTGATGCTGCTTGCGGTTGACGTCGGGAATACCAATACGGTGCTGGGCGTCTTTCGGGACCGCGAACTCATCGCCAATTGGCGGCTGACCACGGCGCGGGATCAGACCATCGACGAATACGGAATCCTCACGCGCGATCTTTTCACCATCGCCAAACTGGACCCTCACGAAATCAGCGGCGTAATCATCAGCTCCGTCGTGCCTCCGCTCAACTCCACGCTGGCGGGAATGGCCGAGCGATATTTCCACACCCAGGCGCTTTTTGTGGAACCGGGCATTCGCACGGGCATGCCGGTGCATTACGATAATCCGCAAGAGGTGGGCGCCGACCGCATTGTCAACAGCGTCGCCGCCTATGAGAAATACGGCGGGCCGTGCATCGTGGTGGACTTCGGGACAGCGATCAACTTCGACGTAGTTTCCGAGCGCGGCGAATATCTCGGCGGGACGCTCGCGCCGGGAATCGGCATTTCCGCCGAAGCGCTTTTTTCGCGTGCCGCGCGGCTCTGGCGCGTGGAGATTCGCGACCCGGGAAAAATTATCGGCACGAATACAGCGCAGTCCATGCAAGCTGGTCTTTTTTATGGTTTCACGGACCTGGTGGACGGAATTCTGGCGCGCATCAAGAGCGTGCTGGGCAAGGATGCGCGCGTGATCGCGACGGGCGGGCAGGCATCCTTGATCGCGCAGGCCTCGCGGCATATTCAGCAGGTGGACGAATTTCTCACGCTGGAAGGGCTGCAACTTATCTGGGAGCGAAATCAGCCTGCCCGTCATCCCGCGATGGCGGCGGAGAAAACACCGATCGCGAGCACCGTGCGTGCCGGAGCAAGATCGGCGCGAAAGCGGGAATCGTAAGCTCGCATGGATTCTTTTAACTACTTTAATTATTTCACGGAGATCGAAGAATACTTCTGGCGCAAGCGCGGCGCGCATCTGCTGGTTTCGCCGCTGGATTGGGCTATCGTGGAGACGTGGCAAAGGGCGGGAATCCCGTTGGATGCCGTACTACGCGGTATCGATAGCGCGTTTGAAAGCTACCAGCGCTCACGACGCGGCGCAGGAAGGCCGCTGAAAAGCCTGGCGTATTGCGTCGATGCCGTGCTCGACGCGGCGGCGGAGAAGCAGGAGACATCCGCAGGTTCCGGCCCACGGCCGAAGCGGGATAATAAACAAGCGGAGCCGTTTTCGCGCGAGGAGCTACGCACTTTCGTGCGACAGAACCTCGAAAAACTGGAGCAAGCCGCGGGACGGCTGGATTCTTCGCACGGCGAACTGGCGCGGCGAATTGCGCAGGCTCGTGGGAGCCTTAATGATTTGATGCCACAGCTCGATTCGCCTGCCCAGCTCGATGTCGAGAACCTGGAACGACGGTTGAGCGCGGTGGAGGAAAAGCTGACCGCCGCGCTGCTCGCGGAGGCGGCCGAGGACATGCTCGTGGAGATCCATAGTGATCTGGACCGGCAACTGGCCCCTTATCGGCGCCGCATGTCGGCGGAGCAACTCGGCCAACTCGAAAGGCAGTACATGCAGAAGCGCCTGCTGGAGCGATTCGGCCTGCCACGGCTCAGCCTCTTTTATCTGAACTGAAACGATTTCCAATGCCTGATCCCATCGACGTGCACATCGAGAAGTTGGTGTATGGAGGCGAGGGCCTCGCCCATCACGAAGGACACACCGTCTTCGCGCCTTTCGTTCTGCCGGATGAAGACGTGTCCATCGAGCCGGTGGAGACGCGCAAGAAATTCATCCGCGGCCGCGTGGCGCAAATCAAGACGCCTTCGATCGATCGGGCAGTCGCGCCGTGCCCCTATTTCGGCGTTTGCGGCGGATGCGATTATCAGCATATTCCGTACGAATTGCAGCTCCGCTACAAGGCCGAAATTCTGCGCGAAACGCTTTCACGGCTGGGGCGGGTGCAATGGGATGGCTCGATCGTGCAGCACGCCTCACCGCCATTCGGTTATCGCAATCGCGTGCAATGGAAGATCGCGCGCGATGAAGGCGGCTCGCCAGAAATCGGCTATTTCCAGGCCGGCTCGCAAAAACTCTGCGCCATCCGCCAATGCCCCATAGCCTCGCCGCGGCTGAACGAGGCTCTCGGCGCGATCGTAAATTTGTTGCAGTCAGGCACGCTACCGGCGGAATTGCGCGAGATCGAAGCATTTGCCGATCACGATGACGACCGGCTTCTCTTGAATTTGGCCCTGGACACGGCGAATGGCCCCCTTGCAGAGATTGCCGCGCTATTTCGCTCCGCGCTCCCCTCGGTCAGTACGCTAATCCATGACCGCCGCGCCGATCGCTTTGAGCTCTCCGGGCCGGGCCACATCAGCTATCGCGTTGGGAACTATAACTACCGGATCGGCCATCTCTCGTTTTTTCAGGTGAATCGTTTTCTGCTGGATGAGCTCGTGCGCACAGTGGTCGGGGAAGCGCGAGGGCGGCTGGCGCTCGATCTGTTTGCCGGCGTTGGTCTTTTCAGCGTGCCGCTCGCGAATCGATTCGAACGGCTCATCGCGGTCGAATCGAATGTGGCCGCGGTGCGTGACCTGGAAGCCAATCTTCAAGCGAGCGGCGCGGTGTCTCCCAATTGGCGGCATACAACTGTGGAAGCTTTTCTCGAGCAGTGGCACGAACGGCCCGACCTGGTCGTGCTCGATCCGCCGCGAACGGGCGTGGCCGCCCGGGCGCTTTCTCGCTTGATGAAGATAGCCCCGCAAGAGATCGTCTATCTCTCCTGCGACCCCGCCACGCTTGCACGTGACTTGGCGATCCTCGCCGGCGACGCGCAGAATCCACGAGCTTATCGCATCACTGAACTTCACCTTGTGGATATTTTCCCTCAGACTTATCATATCGAGGCCTTAGTGCGACTTTCGCGTCGCGCATGAAGCTTCCTGCCCTGCTGATCGCGATCTTCGTCGCCGCAGGAGTCCTCGCGGCATCTCCGATTGCTGCTCACTTTGCGCATGGCCTCGATCTATCGCTGGCTATCGCGCTTGCTTTTATGATTGCGGGTGTCGCGCTGCTGAAGCTTCGGCGGGTTCACCTCGCCTGGAGCGCCAGCCTGCTTGCATGGTTCTTTCTCGCCGCCGCGGCCGCACAATTCGAGCGAATCGCCGTCCCGCCAAATCAAGTCACCAATCTAGCCAGCAGGGGTCAATTGGACCTGGACCAGCCGCTGCGCTGGCGAGGGATTCTGCGCGCCGACCCTTTGCAGCTGCCATGGGGCATTCGCTACGACATCGATCTCGAGCAG
>Ga0207127_10158_pt1 | contig 16224 bp, 18 predicted proteins | sample Alteio_BWMinHeat_17_FD_153574 | JGI IMG/M metagenome (GOLD analysis project Ga0207127, IMG submission 153574) | Enriched cells from forest soil in Barre Woods Harvard Forest LTER site, Petersham, Massachusetts, United States -... | ecosystem: Environmental > Terrestrial > Soil > Temperate forest >...
TCAACATTGGCAAATGTTAATGCCAACATACCCTGCTTTTTAAGATTGGTTTCATGGATACGTGCAAAAGATTTTACAAGAACCGCTCTCACGCCAAGAAATCTTGGTTCCATTGCGGCATGTTCACGGGAAGACCCTTCGCCATAGTTTTCATCGCCAACAATAATGCTTCCAACTTTATGCGCTTTATAATCACGGGCAACATCGCTTACTTTTCCATAAGCACCTGTTATTTCATCTTTTACAGAATTGGTTTCTTCGTTGAAATAATTCAACGCACCCATCAAAAGATTGGTAGAGATGTTGTCAAGGTGACCACGGTATTTAAGCCATGGCCCAGCCATTGATATATGATCGGTTGTACATTTCCCTTTTGCTTTGATTAATAATCTCAAACCTTTCAGGTCATGACCATCCCATGGCGCAAATGGAGCCAATAATTGCAACCTGTCAGATTCGGGAGATACTTTTATCTGGATGGCGCTACCGTCTTTTGCAGGAGCTTCAAACCCCGGGTCATCAACTGCAAATCCTTTCGGAGGCAATTCAATTCCAACAGGAACGTCAAGCATTACTTCCTTTCCTTCGCTATTGGTTAGTTTATCTTTTAGCGGGTTAAAACTCAATCTCCCTGCCAAGACAAGTGCGGTAACAATTTCAGGCGATGCTACAAAAGCATGTGTATTTGGATTGCCGTCGTTACGTTTCGCAAAATTCCGGTTAAAGGATGTAATGATGGTGTTCTTTTTATTCGGATCAGTTGAATGCCTTGCCCACTGCCCGATACATGGTCCGCAAGCATTGGCTAAAACCACGCCGCCCATTTCAGAAAAATCTTTAAGTAGTCCGTCACGTTCAATCGTAAACCTGATCTGCTCAGAGCCTGGTGTAATTGTATATTCAGATTTTGCTTTGAGATGTTTTTCCTGGGCCTGCCTGGCAACAGATGCAGCACGTGTCATGTCCTCATAAGACGAATTGGTACAGGATCCTATCAGGCCTACTTCAATCTCATCCGGCCAGCCGTGTTGTTTCACTGCTTCAGCTAATTTGCTGATAGGCCATGCCGCATCGGGTGTATAAGGACCATTGACATAAGGCTCCAGTTCATCCAGATTTATTTCAATCACCTGGTCATAATATGTTTTCGGATCTTCATAAATTTCTTTGTCTGCACGTAGATGTTCGCGGATCTTATCTGCAAGTTCTGCAACATCTTTTCGGTCTGTTGCGCGAAGGTAGTCGCTCATTTTATTGTCGTATCCAAACAGGGAAGTAGTTGCACCAATCTCAGCACCCATGTTACAGATGGTGCCTTTGCCTGTCGCCGAAAAACTATCAGCGCCATCGCCGAAGTATTCTACAATATATCCTGTGCCACCTTTTACAGTTAATATTCCGGCCACTCTGAGAATGATGTCTTTAGGAGATGCCCAGCCATTTAATTTCCCGGTTAGTTTTACTCCGATAAGTTTTGGCATTTTTAGCTCCCATGCCATGCCTGCCATCACATCAACAGCATCTGCGCCACCAACACCAATTGCGATCATACCCAGTCCGCCTGCATTGGGAGTATGAGAATCCGTCCCGATCATCATACCACCAGGGAAGGCATAATTTTCAAGAACAACCTGGTGTATGATTCCTGCACCGGGTTTCCAGAAGCCTATTCCATATTTATTTGAAACTGAAGAAAGAAAATTATAAACTTCTTCATTCTGATGGATTGCTGTCTTAAGATCTTTTTCTGCGCCAACCTCCGCTTCTATCAAGTGATCGCAATGCACTGTTGTAGGGACTGCCGTCCTGCTTTTACCAGCCAGCATAAATTGTAACAAAGCCATTTGTGCGGTAGCGTCCTGCATCGCTACACGATCTGGTGCGAAGTTTACATAGTCCTTCCCTTTTTCAAGTTTTTTGTCGGGGTCGCCATCAAAAAGATGAGCGTATAATATTTTCTCAGAAAGGGTAAGCGGTCGTCCTAAAATGCTACGGGCTTTCTGGATTTTTGCAGGGAGTTTTTCGTAAACGGAGCGGATAAGATCGAGATCAAAAAGCATAGATTTATGTATTGAATTTTAATACAGCAAAGTTACGCTTTGTATTGTTCAAATATGATCCATTTTGTTAAAAATCTATGAGTAATCTTTGAGCGAATTTTGCAGGAATTTTGTGAAAATACATTGATTGCGTCGTAAGAAAAAAATGTGGTTTTCAACAATTGTGTTTTTTTGAATCGGAGTTATCTACAATTTTTGAAACATGTGTAAGCAATTGGTTACAAGTAGTTTACATCGTTATTTACATATCGGGTGTTATCTATTGACAATCATGCATTAACAAAACGGTGGATAAATTGTGATGTTGTTTTTATGCGTGTTATGAATGATATGCTTAACTATGTTTGCGATTTGCAAATTTTTAAACAACTTAATTCACTAAATTTTAATGTCATGGCAACAAAAGCAAAAACAAAAAAAGCAGCAAAAAAGTCCGCAGCTCCTAAGAAAAAAGCAGCGGTAAAAAAAGTAAACGCAGCGAAACCTGCAGCTAAAGCAGCCCCAGCAAAAAAGGCAGCTCCAGCTAAAAAAGTAGTAGCAAAAGCAGCAGCGAAACCAGCGGCTAAGAAAGCAGCTCCAGCTAAGAAAGCAGCAGCGAAACCGGCAGCTAAGAAAGCAGCTCCAGTAAAAAAGGCAGCAGCGAAACCAGCAGCTAAGAAAGCAGCTCCAGCTAAAAAAGCAGCAGCGAAACCAGCAGCTAAGAAAGCGGCTCCAGCTAAAAAAGTTGTAGCAAAGGCAGCAGCGAAACCAGCAGCTAAGAAAGCAGCTCCAGCTAAAAAAGCAGCACCTGCAAAGAAGAAATAAATTCTTACAGGTTGCTAACTACTAAGAGGTTAGTAAATGGTGATGATAAAAGCCCCGATGTTCGGGGCTTTTTTATTGGTATTCGGTCAAAGTTGATAACTTTTAGAAAGTTGTCAACTTTAAAGGATCAAATCATAGGATTTAGCTGCTTATTCGCAAGCTGTCCGCAAGCAGCATCTATATCCTGACCTCTGCTGCGGCGAATGTTCACAATGCTTCCCCTCTGTTCCAAAAGATCTTTGAAACGGTGCATGGCATTGCCACTTGATTTTTGATATATCCCATTCTCGATGGGGTTGTATTCTATAAGATTGATTTTGGATGGAATTAGTTTTGCAAAAGCAGCTAACTCTTCTGCATCTTTTGGCGTGTCATTTTCATCCTGCAGCATCACGTATTCATAAGTAACCCGCGTGCCGGTTTTTTCATAGAAATAAAGCAGGGCTTCTGCTAAAGCTGCCAATGAATTGGTTTCATTGATAGGCATAATTTTATTTCTCTTTTCGTCATTCGCAGCATGTAGTGAAACGGCTAGATTGAATTTTACATCATCGTCACCAAGTTTTTTGATCATTTTGGCAATGCCCGCGGTTGATAATGTTATTCTTTTAGGAGACATTCCCAGGCCATCCTCAGCTGTGATTCGTTCTATAGCTTTCATTACCTGGCTATAATTGAGTAACGGCTCGCCCATGCCCATAAAAACGATATTTGACAGATGAACACCATAAGACTCCATGGCCATCCGGTTGATCATATCCACCTGGTCATATATCTCATCAAAATAAAGATTTCGTTTCCTGGGCAGTCTTGCTGTGGCGCAAAATGAACAGGTGAGGCTGCAGCCAACCTGGCTTGATATACATGCGGTCATCCTGCTTTCCTGTGGGATCAGAACACCCTCAACAAATTCACCGTCATATAATCTGAATCCACATTTAATGGTCTTGTCATTACTGAGTTGCCTATCAGATACAGTCATTTTGTAAACATCATAATGCGATTCAAGTTTTTCGCGAAATGGTTTGGGAAGGTTCGTCATTTCATGAAAACCGGGAGCGCCTTTTTGCCAGAGCCATTGCCATATTTGTCCTGCCCTGAAGCGCGGTTCCCCCAATTCTAAAAACTGATCTTGCAGTTCTTCAAGATTTAAATGCCGGATATTTTGTTTTTCAGTCATCAGTTAACAAGGATCAGTTAGCATTAATGTAATTTTAAAGGGAATCGTTCGTTTCGCTGGTTTTTCATCAGCATATTATCATATTAGCACATCATCACATTATTTACTTAAAGTTAAACCGATAAGCTGCACTAAAACGATAAATCGGGAAAGAAGTCGGAGAAGTTTCTGTTGCTTTCTGAGTCAAAATTGTATACTCAAATGAAGGAGTAAATGTAAAATTACCAATATTGTATGCTGCCGGAATATCAAATATAAATTCCTGGATTAAAAACTGGCTGGCTATACCGGCATAATGAGCAGCCTGCTTGCTGGTGGGATACCTGGCTACAATAAATTTGCCGATAAAGTTATCAGTACCTGCAAGCAAAGTAAACATCGGTTCAAATTCGAAATAATCAGAATGAGAAAAAACTCCATCAATATAGAACTCCCTGGAGGTTTCCCAGGATGCATAATAGTCAGTAACAGGAACATTTACCCGTTTCCCATTCAGGACACCTGTAAAGTTTTCATAGGTATAATCGCCACGTAACCCGGATTTAATCAAGTTGAAATCGTGTGCAAAATACCCTTCGAATGTATTACCAGGCGCTTCTTTGACGAGTTGTATATTTCTATCAAAACGGCTGTACAAATAGGATAACGTTCCATCGTTTTTGTCGCCAATATTAAAATCCCAGCCGGCGCTGAAATCGGCTTCAATCCAGGTAGGCGCCGTAGTAGTCACTGTGCCATCTGCTTGAGTCTGTTTATAAGGGTTAATAAGTCTGTAAGCAGATACCGAGGCCCAGAGGCCGGTTTTATCATGATACAGAACTGTTGGAAATAAGTAAGGGGCATCGTAAGCTGTGGGGCCAATCTGGTTGCGATAGGTAAAATTGCTCCCATATTCCAGTGAGACGTCGATGTACCTTGTTTTAGCTGATTTTTTTTCCGCGATTTTAGCAGAATCTGTTGAGTCTAAAGTGACAGCAGAGGAATCAATCTTAATTTTATTATTTATTAAGCCAGAGCTATATGAAGGTTTTCCAATGGCAAGAAATGCGATGGTTAATAAAAAACCGTCACAAAAAAACCTGCGAAAAATGTGATAACCCTCTCTCATAAAGTTTTTAGAACTTTATGCAAAGATTGTACAATTTGATGGTTATTTATAAAAAATCACCAGCGTGTCTATTTATTATATTGACAATCAGGCATTTTTAATATCCCGCTTATTCCAACATCCTTAGTTTTGATTCAAAGATATACCCGTTGGTGCGGGCGAAATTTTTGGCTGATTCTGCAGTAGGGCCTTCAAAGTTTTCATCTACCGTGTCATTAAAAAGTTTTACCCAGGTATCGAAGTGTATTTTCTTAAGCCCGGCCCCGCGGTGCACACCGAATGGACTGCCATGGTAGCTCATTTCTCCTATAAGTAATGTTCCCCAAAAACTATACATCCTGGGCATGTGCGCCTCCCAGTCTTTTACAGCATGGTGAAATATGGGTCCAAGCAATTCGTCCTGCATGGCTTTTTCATAAAAGCGGTCTACAAGTATCTTTATATCTTCTTTATTTTCAATATCGTGCATGGTTTCCAGCCTGTTTTTATGTGAATTTAAAATATCATACAAATATAGTTGAGAACCATCTCAGTTAGGTTTTAAGGAATATGATTTAAATCATCAGGACATCAAATTAACCAGTCATAATAATAACCTAATTTTGCAGTGTCATGCAGCATCCTCCCAAACCCTCGCGTATTTCCATTATTCTTGCTTTTGCAGCAGTCTATATTATATGGGGCTCCACCTATCTTGGGATAAAATATGCAATCCAGACCATGCCCCCACTGCTCATGTCTGGCGTAAGATATTTTATAGCAGGGCTGATTGTTTTTGTGATAGCCATATCAACCGGCGCTCCGTTTCCGAAAAAAATACATTGGCGCAATACATTGATCATCGGTGCTTTACTGGTATTAATGGGGAATGGGGGAGTGGCTTTGGGGGAATCTCTCATTCCTTCAGGTATTGCATCGCTTATTGTTTGTTCTGTGCCAATGTGGTTTGCGCTTTTCGGATGGTTATTCTTTAATAAAGGCAGGCCGGGGACTCTTACTGTTATAGGAATTATTTTGGGATTCGTTGGAATGACCATTCTCGTAGGCCCCAAAAATATTTTGCATGTTGGGCAAGGTATTAATCTTACCGGAGTTTTAATTATTACAGTTGGAAGCATGGGCTGGTCTATTGGTTCTTTGTATGTATCAAAGGCCAAATTACCAGAAAATCAACTTATTACTATTGGGATGCAAATGCTTTGCGGTGGTTTTTTGCTGTTTATGTCAGGGCTCGTCAAAGGAGAATATAGCCAGGTTCATTTCAATGCCATTTCAACAAGCTCTTTACTGGCTATGGGCTATCTCATTACATTTGGTTCTATCGTGGCTTTTTCGGCATATAGCTGGTTGTTAAGAGTGGTTCCCCCAAGTCTTGTTTCTACCTATGCTTATGTTAATCCAGTCATCGCTGTTTTTCTCGGGTGGATGTTTTTGAATGAGCCCATTGATAAGTATACGATTATAGGGTCAATTTTTATCGTTTTCGCATTGATCCTGATCACGACACAAAAGCCATTGGCAAGAGAAGAGGCGCCTGAATAGGGCCAATGTGTTGATGTGATAATGCCTGCCCGTATCGAACTGATACGTTCGGGCGGGTATTGATGTGATAATTGGCTTACGCAAGAGTGCACATATCGCCAAATTCGAATCAATCAGCTTGCATTCAACTGTTCGCTCTAATATTTCTTTTGAGCCCCTCAAATCCAGGACGTTTCAGAGGCGAATCTTTAAAAATTTTTCTAAAGACGTCTTCTGTCATTTCTTCCCAGTCATGGTTGTTCATTTCCAAGATTCCATTCAAGGGCGTGAACTGTTGTTCTTTATTTGGTTTTGAAAACCTGTTCCAGGGACAAATATCCTGGCAGATATCACAACCGAAAATCCAGTTGCCAAGTTTTTCATGATATTCGGAAGGAATGTTTTCCTTCAGCTCTATCGTGAAATAAGAAATACACTTACTGCCATCAATTTTATAAGGTTCATAAATTGCATCTGTAGGGCATGCATCAATGCAGCGTGTGCACGATCCACAATAGTCTTTTATGGCATGATCATATTCCAGTTCCAGGTCTACAATCAGCTCGGCAATAAAGAAAAATGATCCTTCTTTTGGAGAGATAATATTGGTATTTTTCCCCATCCAGCCGAGGCCGCTTTTTTTAGCCCAGGCTTTATCCATTACAGGAGCCGAATCAACAAATACCCGCCCATTTACTTCGCCAATTTCATCATTAATAAATTGATAGAATTCTTTTAGCTTTTCTTTTATAACGTAGTGATAATCTTTGCCATAGGCATATTTAGATATTTTTAATTCATTACTATCGTTGTCATTCTCTTTATTTGAATCAGGAAAATAATTGAGCAATAATGATATCACAGACTTTGCACCAGGTACCAGTTTGGTAGGATCCAATCGCATATCGAAATGATTTTCCATATAATTCATTTTGCCATGCCTTCCCTGGATGAGCCATTGCTCGAGAAGTGGCGCTTCATCTTTGAGAAAACCGGCTTTAGAAATACCACATGAAAGAAAGCCAAGGCGGGTAGCTTCTGATTTTATGAGATGTGTATGATGGGATTTGGTCAATTATGGGTATCTAAATTTCAATAATGAGGGCGCAAACATGGGTGCGCCCGTACGGAGAATCAAATCTTCCAATCTTTCAATTTTCCAATCTTTCAATTTTGAGAAGCATGCACAATCTCTATAAATTTCAAATCCGACCATCCTTCGTCAATATATTGACGGATAATCAATTTACCCTGATGAAAAACTTCGAGATAAGATTGCTGATAGCTGCTTCCGGTTCTTCCCATTATTTCTTTCTTTTTGAATCTGAATTCGTCCGGTTTCCCTTCAAGATTGTGTAAATCGTCTTTTTCGGTATAAGATATTTCTACTTTTTCAGGACTCAATTTCAAATGTGTAATGAAGTAAATTTCCTCTTTTGATGCCCATTGGATTTGAAGAATGATGGCGAGAACGAATATAATTGCATCAAGTAGCACCACAAAAAACCTTAAAAAAACCGTTTTCATCAAGGTCGTAAATCCAATCGCAACGATTGCAAAAACTCCTGTCATGATCAGGGGCGTTCTAAGGTTTGCTCTCAGCCTCGGCCGGTAGGGCGCAGGGATGGGAACATTTATTTCGTAATCAGACATGCTTTGCTAGATTTGATCGGTATCAAAAAGGGTACCTGTCAGTGGCTTATAAGGTATCTTCAAATGTTTGTAGGCTTTTTCAGTAGCTTCTCTGCCACGAGGTGTCCGTTTCAGGTATCCTTCCATAATCAGGTAAGGCTCGTAGACCTCTTCGAGAGTTCCAGCTTCCTCACTTACTGCTGTGGCAATGGTGCTGATACCAACAGGCCCTCCAGCGAATTTTACAATTATGGTGTTCAAAATCCGGTTATCCATATCATCCAGGCCGCTCTCGTCAACATTCAATGCGTTGAGGGCATATTTAGCTACATCAAGGGTAATATGTCCTTTTGCCTTCACCTGGGCAAAATCCCGGACGCGTCTAAGTAATGCATTGGCAATTCGTGGCGTCCCACGGCTCCGCCTTGCGATCTCAAAAGAGGCCTGTTCATCCACCCCAACTTTCAGTATTTCAGATGAGCGCATAACGATGCTATCAAGCAGGTCAGAGTTATAATATTCAAGTCTTGAAGTGATTCCAAATCTTGCCCGCAGAGGTGCGGTAAGAAGGCCTGAACGTGTGGTAGCGCCAATTAATGTAAAGGGGTTTAAGGTGATCTGAACAGATCTGGCATTTACCCCTGTTTCCAGCATAATATCTATCTTGAAATCCTCCATTGCAGAGTACAGATATTCTTCAACTACAGGATTTAAGCGATGTATCTCGTCAATAAAGAGGATGTCGCCGGTTTCAAGATTGGTGAGAAGGCCTGCCAGATTACCCGGTTTGTCAAGCACAGGTCCGGAAGTAACCTTAATATTAACGCCCATTTCGTTGGCAATGATAAAAGCCAGGGTTGTTTTACCAAGTCCGGGAGGGCCATGAAGCAGGACATGATCGAGGGCTTCGCCCCTTTGCTTGGCCGCATGAACGAACACTTTCAAATTGTCGATTACCTGGTTCTGACCGGCAAAATCCTCAAATTCTTTCGGTCTGAGCTCTTTGTCCTGTTCCTGGTCTTTCTCAAGGGCAGAAAGGATATCCACGGCGCGTTTGGCATCTAAATTATTGTCCTCCTGCATTTTATTTCATTATCTCTACAGATTTACACATCTTCAAAATTAACTCAAAAAGGGCATTTTTGGGGAAATTAAAAATATTATTTGCACCCAATTGGAAATTAGAGGTAATTTAGTAGCGGAAAAAAACATCCTTTTATGAGAAAAATTGTAGTTCCGGTCGATTTTTCGCCTAGTTCTGTGAAGGCCGTGGAAGACGCGATAACGATTGCGAAAAAAGTCACAGGTGAAATTGGTATTATACATGTAAACAAAGTTAATTCTTTCGCTTCGATGTTTGGGTCTCATAAGACCGCGGAAAATGCAGGGGAAGTGGAAAAGAGCATGGATAAATTGGTAAAAAGTATTGATTTTAAAGGGATCGATTATACAACTACCCTAAGGACGGGATCGGTTAATAAAGAAATTGCGGCATACGCAGAAGAAAATACAGCTTACCTGACCGTTATTGGCATAGAACCACCGGGTTCAAATACCAGCTGGCTTAGTGCCGAGGCCTATAAAATAATTTCCATATCGCCGTGCCCGGTGATAAGCATACCATTCTCTGACAAACCATTCGATTTGAAGAAAATAATTCTTCCAATAGATACATCCATAACTACACGTCACAAAGCTCCATTTACAGCCGAGCTTGCAAATGCTTTCAGGGCGGTAGTATATGTCTTAGGAACCTGCATTGATGAATCCCCTGAATTTGTGAGCAAGCTGGAAGGCTATTGTTACCAGGTGCGCAAATTTTTAAACCAGGCAAATACGCCTAATGAATTTGAATTTCTCATTGGCAATAACGCTGTGAAGATGACTGTTGAATACGCCAAAACAATCAATGCGGATATGATTGCAGTTCTTACCGAACATGAACCCGGCCAGATCAACTTTAAAGGTTCTGTAGCACAGCAAATGATTCAGTCTTCACCGATACCTATTTTGTCTATTCATAAATCATTTGATGTTCAAAACTTTGAATACTAATTCTTACAGTTAGAAGAGTCAGGAACTGGTCTCATTAATAAAACCTTGTTGCTTTCAGATCAGTATTCTTTTTAAGTATTCATTATGGCAGGAAATCTTAATTTTGCCGACCATACATGAAAAGATTCTATCTGTTTATAATCGCTATTTCTTTTTTAACTGCCTGCGGCAATGGAGCTGATGATATTTCGGAACTATCCGGAATGGTTTTTAATGCTTTAAAATCTCAGAACCAATCTCTTATTGCCAAATGTGAGCCCTCTATACCTGATATGGAAAAGGCAATAGAGATGAACCTGGAAGATTCTACACGCACGCTGGCAGCCAGGCATGACGCAGCCGTTAATAAAACCGGATCTATGCAACTGAATATGGATCAGGCGTTTTCAAATGTAATAGCAGGAGCCAAATCAAGAAACATAGACTGGAAAACTGCACAGTTAAAAGACTTTCACTATACCATTCATGAGCATGTGGAAGATTATAAGGATGCGGATATACATATGATTATTGCTTGTGGTAAAATAAAAAGCGCCATAAATTTCAGGGCATACCTGTTTGGGGACAGATGGTATCTGGTTGAAGGGTTGGCCTGGGAAAATTAAGAATTACCAATTACGAATTACGAATGATCAATTACGAATTTGTATAATAGATGAAAGCTGAATAAGATGATGATAAACGAGATGCCGGAACTCCCTCTCCTTCAGGAGAGGGCTGGGGTGAGGCCTATAACCATTATTTCGGGGACAAATAGGGAAGGGTCATATTCGCGGGTAGTTTCAGAAATCTACGGCGAAATCTTTGAACGAAAAAGCCAGCCTTTCCAGATCATTGACCTGAAAGATTTGCCCGCAGATTTTATTTTCAGCGCTTCGTTTGAAAATAGTGGCGAACATCCTGAGTTCAATGAAATCCAGAAAAAAATTAATGCTTCTTCTAAGTTCGTGTTTGTGGTTCCGGAATATAACGGCTCATTCCCCGGCGTTTTAAAGGCTTTCCTGGATGGTCTTGAGTATCCGGGATCATTCAAAGGCAAAACAGCGGCACTTGTAGGTCTGGCCTCCGGACACATGGGTGGCGCGCTCGCTTTAAGTCATTTGACAGATGTCCTCCATTACATGGGTGTTATGGTACTTCCAATTAAGCCGAGACTACCCAGGATAAGCAAGATACTTGTCAACAAAAAATTTGCCGATGGCATCTATACAGACTTGCTTGAAGAACAGGTGGAAATGCTGATTGGCCAAAGTTGACAAGTTTAATAAAGTTGCCAACTTTTAAGCAATCGCATCATTATTTTTCTTCTTCAGATTTCAAAGCTGAACAGAGAAGCTTCCATTTGTGACGGTAACCATGTCTGACGTGTTTGCCAGATTGGTTCCGTTAAATGAGAAAGTCCCTGTCATTGTGGTACTTGTTTTGGTTTGAATGGTAATGCTACCTGATTGTGCCTGGTAAAAGGTACTTGTATTTGCATTATATTGAGCCGTATAGGTGCCAAATGGTGCGAAATTGTAAGTGCCTGTTGTAATATTGTCCGGCATACTGAAACCAATAGTAGTTCCATCGTTTTTTGTGGCAGAAATAATATAGGTGCCGCTCGCATCACTTATAAACACACTGTTTGTTGTCCAGCTCGCACCGTTTACGGTGGCTGAACAGGTACTGGATGTAACGGGAAGTGATCCGGTGTAAGGTATGTTTGTGAATTTGCCACTGGTCATTGTGTGCTTCTTATTATCAGTTGCTCGTTCTACTGTAAAGTAGAATGTACCTGACATCGTTTTATTCTTACTATCAATGGATGTAATAACTACCTGACCTGTTGTTGAATCAACCCCAGTAGAAAAAGCAACGGTATTTGACCCGCTATCAGGTTTGTATGCTGCGGCATTGTTTAAACCCGGGCCAAGCATATAAGTGCCGGTTGTAGTTCCAGTCAAGCTAATTGTAATAGTCTGCCCATCAGAAGACTGTATGCCGGTTACATTCATCATCCCAAATTGAATAACGCCGCCCGCTTTAGCAGACCAGGCTTTGCCATCAATATAAGTGGTCATATTAGGTGAAGCAGCCGGGGTAAGATTTCCGGGATTAGGTTTGCTGCAGGAAGCCATAGTTAGACAAGTAACTACAGCAAAAAAAATGGTTTGGATTTTTTTAATCATGACAGTTTTTAAGGGTATTTAGAAAAAAAGAATCCCAAAACTAAGAAATAATATTATTCGAGGTGTTTCAGAATAATATTTCTGCAATAAGAAAACCAGTCATTATCGGTGAAAGGACCACCATTGTAAGGGATTTTTCAATTTCAAAACTATTCCTTCCCCTTGGCAAATATCTGCGTGAAATAATAGTCACCAGTTGGTGCTATGACAACGCCCATTCCCGATAAATTGTAATCGCTTTCAATGTTTTCACGGTGACCTTTGCTTTTCAGCCAGCCCTCAACAGCGGTACCCGCCAGATTATCGTAATTGCCGGTGCATGTGAATACATTTTCTGCTCCACCTTCCATGCTTTTCAGCGATTTTGAAATGATCTTTAATCTTTGTTCAGCGCCATCATGCCCGAACCCTACCTTGCCCGAAGCCATGTCAGCACTGTGTTGTCTTGCCTGTATAACGATATAGTCCTTATTAATAAGAGGGGATAGGCCAATGCTTTTCCGGTGCTTGTTTACAAGGTCGAAGGCTTGCTTTTCAATTTGCTCAATGCTTGCCGTATTGTCTGTTGGAATCCCCTGTGTCACCTGCTCTGTCAGGTGATTTACCGGTGGAATTTTTGCAGGGGTTAAACTAAGTAAAACCGCCATGCAGGGTATTGTCAGAATATATTTTAACCGTTTCATCGTTTTAATATTTATGTTCAAGTCTTTTGATAACGATAGATTTGCAAAAACCGTGCTTTGTTTTTCAAAACATGTCTGAAAGCGCCTTAAGAGAGGAAATCACAATATCTTAAATATTTTTCCCTGTTAAGAAACGGTTTCTCGATTTTTATACGACTTTTGTGCAAACTTTTTAAAGGACTATGGATTTCAAATTTACCCTGAAGAAATACTTTACGATGGTATTCTTCTTTGTTATTACCCCTATTGTGGGCTGGATCATATATGCACACAGGACGAACGCACCTGCAAACATGTTCCTGGATGAACAAAAGGGGGCATTTATCTCAAATAATGTTACCATTACGGATGATAAACTGGATTTTTCAACACCATTTTATCAAAACGATGCTGCTTTAGCTCTTGAAAAGGAAAAAGGCCGCCCAACTATGAGCGACGCAGAAGACAAATATTTTGATGGTCAGCCTAAAGAATCAAAAGAAGGCGGAGCCGGCGAATCTAAAAAAGAAAATAAATAAGATGAAGGTAAAATACTTATTATCAATATGTTTGATGGCTATTTTGCTATCGTCTTGCGGAGGCCGTTACAACAATGCTGAAGAACTTACCGTACCTATCCTACAGGCCATTAAGTCTGATAATTGTGAAAAGCTGGTAAAGCTGCTTCCACCTGCTGACAAGATCAACCCTGTTTTTGCAGCTAATAAGGGTACTGTCGGTTGGGTATATTACAACAAATACACCAAAGACTATCGCGAAAAACAGTTGAGGGCAAGGATTCGTACCAATATGGACATTATCAAAACAATCTCCGCTGATAACAAGCTGGATTGGGACAATGTAGAATATAGCGCACCAACCAAAGATGATGTTACTGACAGCATTTCTTCTTATTCTATTATTTCAACACATCTGAAATTCCCAACCGGTGGAACATACGATCTGAAATTCCATGCAGCCAATGATAACGGCAAATGGTACTTGCTTGATGATATTTATTTCAGTACGGCGCAGGAAGCAAGCAAATAATCTGAAAGTTGTATTTCATACCCGGCAATAGCAACGGGAAGGGAAATACATCTTCTCAAAGAAAAAACAAGAAACGGCTATTCCTTTATTGGATAGCCGTTTTTATTTTGGTTTCAGTTGCATTAATCAGGGTATTTAAGCCATTCTTATACCATCATCCGGATATTTTTAACCTATCGGGAGCCAAAACCCATATCCCCCCGATTGACCCTGGCATCCTTAAAAATGCTGATTTTGGATTGCCATTAGTAAAACAAGGCGATGAAATTGTAAGGCATTATGCCTATACCCTAGATTTCAGTGATAAAGACAAGGAGCCATTTTGGGTGGCATATATTTTCAGGAAAAGCTACCTGCAAGGCGAGTTAAAACGTGCCAACCATTTTGAATCCGACCCTGACGTGCGCACAGGATCTGCCAGTCTTGATGACTATCGCCACAGTGGCTATGATAAGGGCCATATGGCGCCTGCTGGAGATATGAAATGGGATGAAAGAGCTATGAGCGAATCATTTTATCTGTCAAATGTTTGCCCTCAGGACCACAAGTGTAATGATGGCATCTGGGCTGACCTGGAAAAGGCTGTGAGATACTGGGCCAATGATGATTCTATTGAATACATTGTTACCGGACCTATATTGCCTGCACCTGGAAGTCCAAAAATAGGAGAGGACCATGTTACAGTTCCTGCCTATTTTTACAAGGTTGTGTTTTCTCCATATCCTTCTCCTAAGGCTGTTGGATTTATCATTCCCAACCAACCGGAATATGAATCATTCTGGCATTATGCCTGTTCGGTAAACCAGGTTGAAAAAGCGACGGGTATTGATTTCTTCCCTCAACTCCCTGCCAATATCGCAACCGCATTAAAAAGTGAATATGAGATGAATGATTGGAAATCAACAGAATCATTCAATCAATAAACCAGGCATTATTATCCATTCATAATGCCGAAATTTGCGTCATGAAATTTAAAGAACGACTAAAAGCTTGGGCACCCTATATTATGTCTGACGGGCTGATGTATATTGTTATGTTCCTGGCTATTGGCATTGGGATTGTGATCATGATCATTTTCAAATTATAACTTTCGTCATTGCGGCCTTGAGCCGCAACCCGAAGGCTCATGGAGTGAAGTGGAATAATCTCTCCACTTATCTCTTGCACCCTTCAATAGCCATACGTGCCTCCTTATAACTGACCGTGCCTTTATTATTTCCCCATTTGCTTCTGACATAGGTTAATATTGCAGACATCTGTATTTCGTCCATAGTTTTATGGGAAGACATTTCCCAATTGTATTTTTTACCGTTAACCATAATTTCGCCTTTTTGGCCATTGTAAATGATACAAGGCAATTGGTCCGAGTGAGATTGTAAATAGTCTGAATTTGCCAATGGCGGATAGAGTGTGCCTAGTCCTTCCCCATTAGCCTGATGGCATTTTTGGCACTCGTCTTCATAAATAGCTTTACCAGAATCAAAACTCTGGCGGTATTCTATTTCCTTTTCGGTGAGGGTATTGCAACTACTTGCAAATTGGAGTAGCAGAAAGATTGAAATAAAAGTTACAAGACCTTTATTTCGCTCCATCTTTAACGTCTTCATTATATTCTTTATACAAGACCGGGATATCATGTATCAGCCTGGCTACTTCTGCGGTATCTGTGCCATTGTACACGCCTCTCACGCGTTTGTCCTTGTCTATAAGCATAAATGCCCCACTGTGCAGGTATCCACCCGGTGCAGCGCTGTCTTTCTGCGCCGATGCCATAAAGCCTTTCTGGGCCAGATCGTCTACCTGGTCTTCGTCTCCGCTTACAAAATACCATTGCTTTGTATCTGCTCCCAGGCGGGTAGCGTATCTCTTTAGTCTTCCAGCGCTATCATGCTTTGGATCAATTGAAAAAGAGATCAATCTGAAATCGTTTACCTTATTAAAATGTTTTTGTACCGTCAACATATTTGCCTCTGTAATGGGG
>Ga0207127_10165_pt1 | contig 16153 bp, 10 predicted proteins | sample Alteio_BWMinHeat_17_FD_153574 | JGI IMG/M metagenome (GOLD analysis project Ga0207127, IMG submission 153574) | Enriched cells from forest soil in Barre Woods Harvard Forest LTER site, Petersham, Massachusetts, United States -... | ecosystem: Environmental > Terrestrial > Soil > Temperate forest >...
CTGCGCCATGGCCTGTTCGGCCGGATTTTTCGCCAGGCTCTCGGCCTTCTGCAAGACCATGATCGCGTCTTTCCCACGGTCCAAGGCCATCAGGATATTGGCGGAGTTCAGTTGGAAGCCGAAGTTTGCGGGATCCATCTGGGTGGCTTTTTGGGAAAGGATCAGCGCCTCATCGAGGTTGCGCTGGCGTCTGCCGTAAAAGGACGCCAAAGCGTCATAGGAAGGCGCGAATTCCGGGTTGAGCCTGATGGCGGTTCGCAGGCTGCTTTCCACCGCGGATTCGTCTTCCGCGCTCAATGACGCGCTGCGCATGGTCATCACGGCGAAGTAGTAGTGAGCCAGGTAACTTTGGGAGTCGAGCTTTACCGCTTGCCCATACCATTTGCGAGCCTCCTCGAAATGGCGCTCCTGAAATTCCAGAAAGCCCATGGTTTCGTGAGCGGAAGCATTGTTGGGATCTTCTTTCAAGACCTCTTCGAGCAGGCTTCGCGCATCCGCGGTGCGACGGTCGCAGGCGAGGAAATCGGCGCGAACCGCGTCGGCCTGAACGGAAGGGATCGGCTCAACCTTGAAGGCAGACTCGTCCACTTGGGTTACAGCGGGCATTTTGAAATAGTTGAAGGCGTTCTGCTGCACATAGTTCTGCAGCGCTTGCTGGAGCTTATGCAGGTCGCCGAAAGCGCGGGTCGCAGCGGTTACCGAGTCCGTTCCCTTGCTCAGTTGCGTTACGTACTCGGTGAGCAAGTGCGAATGTTGCGTCGCGTCAGTGATGGTCAGATAGTGTGTGAGGACCCAGGACTCGGCATAAAAGATGGAGCCCTTGTTTTCCTCGTGGTAATAGGGCGAGTTGTGATCCACTGTCAGCAGGACAGGCAAGGGAAGCAGTTGGTTCTGCCGGAGCAGCATAAGGTTCTCCGGGCTCGGTTCTCCGAGTAGCGCCTCCTTGTCGCGCACTTCGGTCGTCTGATAGAACTCGGCCCACCCTTCGTTAAGCCACAACGGCAGCCACTCTTCGCTCTTACTGGTGATCAAGTGAGTGTATTCGTGGTAGACGGTTGCGTAGGGATGATCGCCCGCCGCGTCAAGGCGGAGGAGGATGTAGTTCTTGTCGGCGGCCCGCAGAAACAGTCCGGCAAGCTGCAATTTTCCCTTGCCCAGGTAGTCTTGCGGCTCGAGAGCGCGAAAGTCTTTTTCGTCCTTGGTGGCGATCACTACAATGGGTGAGGCGGGATCAACCTGCATCTGCGGAAACCGCAGGTGAAACACCATGCGCATGCGCTCGAACTGGTCGGCAGCGTGGCGAGCCTGCTTCTCACTGCCGTCGGTGATGACCAAGAAGTGCAGACTTTGGACTTGCAGCCAATTCGGTGGCTTGTCGCGAGCGAAGATGAGGGCGGCTGCGAACAGCAAAAGCGGCATGAAGATGCGTGCAGTCATAACTGTGGAGCACCACTGATACAACGGTTCCGTGCGGGAGTCAAATGACGGTGGGGGGATGGTGAGGGCTTAATTTGAGCGCGATTCCCGGAGTTTAAGGGTTTTCGATGGAGGAAGAAAGAGCTACTTAACCACGCAGGATGCTGAACCCGGCTATCAAGGCCCGCCGAGAAACTCGACGGAATGCGGAGACGGAATGCGGAGACGGAATGCTGAGAATGACTGGGGCGATCCGGTTACGTGTTCGGCCGGGCGCCAAGGTCGTAAGATCTTTCGGGCTTCGCGGCCCCCAGGATGACATGCTTTCTGAGGCTGAGGTCTAGCAGCTTTGCGGGCGCTGCGGGCCTTGGAAATGCAGGTCCCTCCACTCCGCTCGCTGCGCTCCGGTCGGGATGACAAAGTCTTGTGTGGGCTACAGCGCTAATCGTCCGCGCTGGTGGTGAGTTCCGGCAGCGCAGTTTGCGACGAACCGGTCGCGGACGAGGGCGTCCGCGCCACACTCATCTCCTGGTCTTTGTATTGCAGTTGGTAGAGTTTGTAGTAAATGCCGCGATGGGTTAGGAGTTCCTGGTGATTCCCCATTTCGCGCACCTGGCCCTTGTGCATGACGATAATCTTATCCGCCCGCTGAATGGTGGAAAGGCGGTGCGCGATGATGATGGATGTCCGACCTTCGACCATGCGGGCGAGAGCGTCGCGTACGCGGAATTCGGTTTCGGTGTCCACGCTGGAAGTGGCTTCGTCGAGCACCAGAATTTTGGGAGCGTGCGCCAGGGCGCGGGCAAAGGAAATGAGCTGCTTCTGGCCGGTGGAGAGCGTCGATCCGCGCTCGCGCACTTCCTCTTGGAAGCCGCCAGGGAGGGTGCGGATGAAGTCGGCGAGGTTTACGTCTTCGGCGGCCTTGGTGACGTCGTCATCTTCAATCCATTCGGTGCCGAGGCGGATGTTGCTGTCGACTGTTCCGGTGAAGAGGAACGGGTCTTGCAGGACCACGCCGAAGCGGCGGCGTAAGGCTGGAAGATCCATTTCCTTGATGTCCACGCCGTCAATGGTGATGGCGCCTTTCTGGACGTCGTAGAAACGCATCAGCAGGGAAATGATTGTGGTTTTGCCGGCGCCGGTGTGGCCTACGATGGCGACGGTTTCTCCGGGCTCGATGGTGCAGGTTACGTCGCGGAGAACCCAGTCGGGATCTTTTTGACCCTCGGAAACTGCCGACTCTTCGAGTCGGCCTGGACGGCCGGGGGCGGCCGTCCCTACGTGAGCGGGGCGGCTGTCCCCACCTGGGTCTTCTGTCCGGTAGGCGAACCAGACGTGGTCGAATTGAATGCGGCCGGGGCCGCCGGGCATTTTGGTTATGGCCGGGGACGTGATGTCCACGGGTGTATCGAGCAGCTTGAAGACGCGCTCGGCGGCGGCCATGGCGGACTGGAGAATGTTGTACTTTTCGCTGAGGTCCTGGATGGGCCGGAAGAAACGCTGCGCGTATTGCATGAAGGCTACCAGCACGCCGATGGTGGTGATGCCGCGAATCACATTGTTACCGCCGAACCAGATTACGCAGGCGATGGCGATGGAGGAGAGAACCTCCACCACGGGGTAGTAGACGGCATGGGCCATGATGGCGTCTTTGAACGCCTCCATGTGCACGGCGTTGACTTCGGAAAACTTCTGGTAGGCGCGCCTCTCGCGATTGAAAAGCTGCAAGACCGTCATGCCGCTCACGTGTTCCTGCAAATGCGCGTTGATGCGGGCGATGGCTACGCGAATGCGGCGATAAGAGTCGCGCACTTTGTCGCGGAAGATTTTTGTGCCGATGGCGATGAAGGGCAGCACAGCGAAGGTGATGAGCGCCAGCCGCCAGTTCATTTCCAGCATGATGACCAGAATGCCGGCCAACACGAAAATGTCCTCGAAAATTGCCACCACGCCGGAGGTGAACATGTCGTTCAGGGCGTCGACGTCGGAGGTCACGCGGGTGACCAACCGGCCCACCGGATTCTTGTCATAGAAGCCGATGTGCATGCGCTGCAAATGACGAAAGATCTGGCTGCGCAGGTCGAACATGACCTTCTGGCCGGTCCACTGCATAAAGTAGGTCTGCACGAAGTCGAGAAGAAATCCGAAGACCAGCATGCCGACGTAGATCCCGGCGATTTGAGCAATCCCGGTAAGCGGGACGGGACTCAGCCAACTCCAAAAGGCAGCGGTCGAACCCGGGGTGCGGGCGAGATAACGGTCGATGGCAACCTTGGTGAGGTAAGGCCCCAGGACATCGGTTGCGGCTTTGAGAACGATGGCAACCAGGGCCAGCGCGACCTGCCAGGAATAGGGCCGGAGGTAACGCAGCAGACGCCGCATCAGACGGCTGTCATAGGCTTTTCCGAGGATGTCTTCTTCGTGGGCGGCCATCGTTATTTCAAGGGTATCTCAAATAGATGGTAATGGCGGCGGGCAGGATGGAAAAGGTTTGGGTTGAGGCGGCCCAAACACCGACTCTGTACAGAGCTTGGAGCGTGGTTCACTGCCCGAAACGCGGGGCACGACAGTAACTTGGTTCATTCCGGAACGCCACCGCATAATGCTTAAACTGGCACGACTTCGCGAAAGGTTGTCCTAAATTCATGCAATTGCGCGTCCCACGACGCATCATCGCGGGTTTTCTTTTGGCTGCCATTATCTCAGGTGGCGCGGGAGTCATGCTCTACCGCGTGGCCATGCAATTCCGGGAAAACCGGCAGAGCGTGGCGCACACGGATCAGGTTCTAACCGCTTTGCAGAGCTTATTGAGCAGCGTGGAAGAAGCGGAAACCAGCACCCGGGTTTATGTGCTTACCGGGGATCCGAGTTACCTGGCGCCTTACCAGCATGGACTCTCCAGTTATGAGGGAAGCCTGGAGCAAATTCGGACGTTAACCGAGGACAGTCCAAGCCAGGAAGCGCGGTTGACCGAGTTGCGGCCCCATGTGGAGACGGGGATGCGAATCCTGCGACACCTGGTGGAACTGCGGCGGGACCAGGGCATGGAAGCCGTGCTCCTGGAAGTCGAACCTGACGTGAACCGCCGCGAGGCGGAGAAAATCAGCAACACCATCGCAACCATGCGGGCAGAAGAGAGTCGCCTGCTCGAGCAACGCCGGCAGAAGTACGACGCCAGCGTGCGGCGGACCGGCGAACTGTTTGCGGCCGGCATCATTACTCAGTTTGGCTTGTTGTGGCTGGTCTGTTTCATATTCCTGCGCGACGCTTCGTATCGGGCCCGGGCGGCGCAGGAGATCGCGGGCGCCAATGTTCGGCTGGCTGCGATCCTGGCGACGACCGGGGACGGCATTTATCAGCTGGACCAGGAGGGACGGCTGGTGTATCTGAACCCGGCCGGAGAGAAGTTGCTGGGCTACCGGCAGGATGAGATTCGCGGCCGCAGCATGCATGAAATCGTTCACGACCGCACGCCGCAGGGGGAGTTCCGCCCAGCGGAGACTGGCCAGTTGCTGGCCGTGCTGGGAAGTGGCGTCCCTTACAGAAGCGCGGAGGCTTGGTACCAACGCAACGATGGAACGTTTATTACCGTCGAGTGCACTGGCGCGCCGATCCGCATCGGCGAGGAGATTACCGGGGCGGTGTTTTCATTCCACGACATTACCGAGCGCAAGCTGGCCGAGGCCGCGTTGCGGCAGAGCGAAGCCAAGCTGAAAGAAGCCTTAACGCGAGAGAGAAGCGCGGCCAGAGTCGATTTTCTGACCGGCATTCTCAACCGGCGCGGCTTTTATGAAATCGCGGGAAGCGAGTCGCAACGATCGCGGCGCTACAAGCGCCCGTTGTCGCTGGTGTACGTGGACCTGGATAATTTCAAGGGCGTGAACGATTCGATGGGACACGACGCGGGAGACGAGTTGCTCACCGAGGTGGCTGCCGTGATCCATAGCGAGGTGAGAGGGACCGATACCGTGGGCCGCCTGGGCGGAGATGAGTTTGCCGTACTGCTGCCGGAAACCGATCAGGAACAGGGCAGGATTGTGGTCGACAAAGTGCAGAAGCAACTGCTGGAGGCCATGCAACAAAAAAACTGGCCGGTTACGTTTAGCATCGGCCTTATCAGTTTCCAAACTCCGCCCGAGTCGATCGATGAGATGGTTCGCGGCGCGGACAAGGTGATGTATTCGGTGAAGCTGAAAGGCAAGAATTCCGTGGCCGCATACGAGATGGCATAGCCGGCTGAGGGAAAGTCTATCCCATAGGACAGCCCCGCAGCGCTTAGGACATTCGCCGTAACACCAAGACCGAATTCTTCGAGCCGAATCCCACACAATTGCAGATTGCATGCTCGATTTCCGCTTTGCGGCCCAGGTCAGGGACGTAATCAAGATCACATTCCGGGTCGGGAACGTCGAGGTTAATGGTGGGCGGAATTTTGCCGTGCTGCATGGCAATCAGCGTGGCGGCAACGCTAGCTGAGCCACAGGCGCCCTGGGCGTGTCCGATCTGCGATTTCAATCCGGACATGGGAATCTTGCGAGCCTGTTCGCCCAGGGCCAGCTTGAGGGCGCGAGTTTCCACGCGGTCGTTCATCTCGGTGGAGGTTCCGTGCAGGTTGACGTACTGGATATCTTGCGGGGCCAGCTTGGCTTCCTCAAGAGCCAAGGTCATGGCGCGCGCGGGCTCTTCCGGAGAATCGCTCATGCGGACGCGGTGATAGGCCTCGCAGGTCGAACCATAGCCCACGATCTCGGCGTAAATTCGCGCGCCGCGGGCCCGGGCGTGATCGTAATCTTCGAGGATAAACATCCAGGAACCCTCAGCCAAAACAAAGCCGTCGCGGTCGGCGGAAAAGGGACGTGAGGCGCGCTCGGGCGCGTGGTTCCAGGACTGGGTGAGAGCGCGCAGCAAGGTGTAGCCCTTGATGATGCCGGGCGTGATGGGTGAATCCACGCCGCCGACAAGAAACAGGGGTTGCACTTCAGCTTGAATGTGCTGGTAGGCGTAACCAAAAGCGTCGGTGGAAGAAGTGCAGCCGGCGGTGACCACGTGACTGTAACCGCGGAAGCCGAAGCGCATGCTGATTTCGCTGGGAATGGTTCCCATGGTGCCGCTCGGAATGCAGAAAACGCTGACCTGTTTGGTGAGGCCGGCATGCCAAAGCCGGTATTGCTCTTCGGAAAATTCCTGCGCGCCGCCCCCGGTGCCGAGGATCACGCCGATTTCCCGCTTCTCTTGTAGGGACATAGCGGAGGGATCGAGTCCCGCGTCACGAATCGCTTCTGTCGAAGCGGCAATGGCCAGAGGCACGACGCGCGACACATGCTTGCGCTCGCGCGCATCGACCCAGGCGAGTTCGTCGAAATCGGGGATTTCACCGGCCACATGCACCAGCAAGCTGGATGGGTCGAAACGCGAAATGCGCTTGACGCCGGATTTCCCGTCAAGAATGGCGCGGCAAAAGGCCTCTTTGCCCATTCCATTCGGGCTGACGACGCCCATGCCGGTAATCACGACGCGAGGGAGCATGATTGCCTATTCTGGTGAAACCGTCCTTAAGACTGTCATCCGGAGCGAAGTGCCCGCGCCTAAAGCGCGCGGCCACGCAGTCGAAGGACCCTATCGCTGTGCGCGTCTAACTCAAAGGCATTGAGAAATTCTCTCCGCGCTCAAGTCGATTGTGAGCATTCCCTTTCCCAGTTTGCGGCCGTGCATGCTGGAATGGGATCCTTCGACTCCGCAGCGGCTCCGCTTCGGGTCGCACTTCACTCAGGATGACAACCCTTACGATCACAATGCGATAATCATCCCGATGCCGCTGGGCCTTTATATTTCGGTTCCATTCTGCCGTACCAAGTGCAGCTACTGCAACTTCGCCTCGGATGTTTTTTCCCGCACTGTCTTCGAGCGATATGTGCAACGCGTATGCTCCGATCTCGAAAACGCGGCTACGACCGCGGCACAGATGGGCGGACGCTTCGAGCGTACGGTGGACACTGTGTACCTAGGCGGCGGAACTCCCACCGTATTGGATATAGGCCAACTGGAGCGACTATTTGTCACCATTTCGCAAAATTTTGAAGTGCTTGGCGGGGCTGAAATGACGGTGGAATGCGCGCCGGGGACGCTGACTCCGGCCGTGGTTGGCGCTTTGCAAAGCTGTGGCGTGAATCGCGTGAGCCTAGGGGTGCAGTCGTTTGTGGATCGCGAGGCCGCCGTGGTAGGGCGATTGCACAAAAAAGAGATTGTGTTAGCGGATATTCGCCGCCTGCGTGAAGCGGGAATTAGCAATATCAATGTCGATCTCATCGCCGGCTTGCCGCACCAGACGGCCGAGAGCTGGGAGTTGAGTCTGGCGGACGTCATTGCCTGCGGGGTCCCTCATGTGAGCGTGTACATGCTGGAAGTGGATGAGGATTCGCGCCTGGGCCGGGAACTGATTGCCGGCGGCACAAAATATCATGCGCATTTTGTGCCTCATGAAGACATGACAGCCGATTTTTATGTAACAGCGTGTGAGCGGTTGGAGGCGAGCGGAATACGGCAATATGAAATTTCGAATTTTGCGCGGAAAGGTTGCGAATCGCGCCACAATTTGAAGTACTGGACGCGGCAGCCCTATTTGGGTTTTGGGGTGGATGCGCACTCCATGCTGCATGCCATCGGGGCTGAAGCCCTGAAGACCCAGGCTTCCACGGTGCGGGATGCTGTCCCGGGGAATTCGAAAAATGCAGACGGGCGTTTTGCTGCCGAGACCGCCGTGGAAGGGCACGGCTTCAGCCATGCCGTAGGTCTGGCCAGCGATCCGGGCTTTAGCCCCTGTGCCTCCGCGGTGCGCTTTTCCACTGCCGATTCGCTGGAAAACTATGTTGCGGCGAAGCCCTTGACGCGGACTCCCGTCTCGATGCATGCGGCTTTGGAGGAGGCATTTTTTCTCGGCCTGCGGCTGAATGAAGGTTTGGATCTGCGGAAAGTCGCCGGGCAGTTCGGGGAGGATGCGTTACAAGCTTTGTCGGAAGTTATCACTGAGTTTGTGAATGACGGACTGTTGCAAAGCGAACGCGACGTGATCCGGCTGACGCCGCGCGGCCGGTTACTCTCGAACGAAGTGTTCGAGAGGTTCATTGCAATGGGTGCCCCATCCTAGCGCGGTTTGTGCGCTAGGGTGGGATTCCACGAACGCCTCCGATATCGTGCAGTCGAGTGAGAGCCCGCGCAGAGCGGAGTCGAAGGAATGTTGCACGCAGAACTCGCCAGCCCGAGCGCGCTACAAGTAACTCGAACTGAGGGTAACTTTTCCTCGTCATCCCGCTATGTTCTAATCGAATTATCGTAATCGAATACCCCCGGGAGGCCGGCTTGGACTTCCAACTCAGCGACGAACAACTCCAACTCAAGAAAAGTGTGCGCGAGTTCGCCGAGCGCGAGATCGCTCCTCATGTCATGGAGTGGGACGAGGCCAGCGAATTTCCCCTGGCCACAATCAAAGAATTGGGCAACCTCGGACTGCTGGGCGTGATCTTTCCGCCGGAATTCGGCGGCGCGGGCATGGGCTACGTCGAGTACGTCACCGCGATTGAGGAACTATCGCGGGTGGATGGCTCGGTAGGCATCATCGTTGCCGCGCACACTTCACTGTGTACGAATCACATTTTTCTCGCTGGAACAGAAGCGCAGAAACGGAAGTACGTTAGCAAACTAGCCACAGGGGAATACATCGGCGCGTGGGGACTGACAGAGCCGTCATCGGGTTCCGACGCCGGCAGCGCTCGCATGACGGCGGTTCGCCGAGGCAATCATTGGGTGCTCAACGGCACCAAGACATTCTGCACCAACGGCCACTACGCGGACGTGCTGGTGGTGATTGCCGTTACCGACCGCGCCGCCCACACCCATGGGCTTTCGGCATTTATCGTCGAGAAGGGAACTAAGGGCTTTCGACCAGGGAAGAAGGAAAACAAGCTCGGCCTGCGCGCCAGCGATACGGCTGAACTCATCTTCGAAGATTGTATCGTTCCGGCGGAAAACCTCCTGGGAATCGAAGGTCATGGCTTTGTGGACGCCATGCGCGTGCTCGACGGCGGCCGCATTTCGATTGCGGCGCTTTCTCTGGGCATGGCTGAGGGAGCCTATGATGCCGCGCTCAAGTATTCCAAGCAGCGTCGTCAGTTCGGCAAAGCCATCAGCAGTTTTCAGGCGATCCAATGGAAGCTGGCCGACATGGCCACCGAGATCGAAGCGGCGAAGCTGCTCACCCTGTGCGCAGCCGCAATGAAAGACGCCGGCTTGAAAACCACGATGGAATCCTCCATGGCGAAGCTCTTCGCCAGCGAAGTGGCAGTCAAGTGCGCCAACGAAGGCGTGCAGATTCACGGCGGCTACGGCTTTATCAAGGACTATCCGGCAGAGAAGTTCTACCGCGACGTGAAGCTGTGCACCATCGGCGAAGGCACCAGCGAAATTCAGAGGCTAGTGATCGCGCGGCAATTGCTGGAAGAGTAAAATGATCGCTTGAGTTGGCCGACCGTGACCGCTGGCTTGGTACTAAATCGATGAGGGAATACCGGGAAATCAACGATCCTGGATTGCGGTCCCGGGTCGAAGCGCGTTACGGCGCGGAGATAGCGGTGCTCCAGACCCTTGGATTCCGGCATCTCGCCCACAAACTTGAAACACTCGGCCCGTTTTCTGCCATAGTGAAGTTTCCAATCGTTCTGCAAATTCGGCGGTCGAAAGAAGTCTTGGTCTTTCCGTTTCCTTTCCGACTCGCGGCTGCGTACGTCTTGCTGGTTCGGTCTGAGCCGTCGTGTATCGCCGATTGCATGGGGATGGGGGTTAAGCTCTATACGAGATTTTCGGATCATTCGATACTGATCTCCTCCACGCTAGAAAGCCATCTCACCCTGCAAAATTCCTCGGAGGAACGATTCGATTCGCAGATCATTCGAACTCCACCCTGCAAAACCCCAGAAGAAGCTTGGCTGTCTCATAAGAGTCGAATCGCACAGATAGAAGCCCAGGGCGGGAAGATTTACAACATCAATTCGTTCGCCGATTACGTCGAAATTTCGATTCTCGAAGAAGCCGATCTTCGCTCCAAGATGGCATAAGCGAGTATGAGCCCGGCGGGTGGCCCGTTCATCCGCGTTTTTGCGAATGAGTGGGGTCCTCGGACGCGAGGGTTCAGAAGAAGTCTGGCGCAGCTGCCGGGTGCCCCATCCTTTCGCGCACTTTGCGAAAAGGGCGGGTGATAGGGACAATCAATGCTGGTAGCGGGGGAAGGACCTCCTGAGATTCTAGACCAAATCCCACATTGGACGCGGCCGTGGAATCCCACCCCTTCGACTTTGCTCAGAGCAGGCTCTAGCGCAAAGTACGCGCTAGGATGGGGTACCCATCGCGAATCCAGCCCGCCCGTCTTTGGAATCAACTACTTATCCCTAAGCTATTGAAAAGACGACAAACCTACCTTTGTGATCCGAGTTCTGGCCGTATCCAGCCCGATTAGAACGCTTTGTAGAATGCCCCGTAATCGCGTCAGGATCGTTTATAGTCGCGTTTGGCGGCCTGAGTCAAGGTTTCCTCCATGCGAGGCGTGACGGGGCTAGAATTAGATTTGGCTATATCTATTAGATATACACGAGACAACTCCTTTCTTACCCAACAATTCGACCTTCGTCGAGGCCTCGTAGCAATTTTTAGCTATCGACTCCGGTCAAAGACCAGCTCCATAGAGACAACGACCGGGGCGTTCTGAGATTTAGCCCAAATCCGCCACGGCACGTAGCCGTGGAATCCCACCCTGGCGCAAAGTACGCGCTAGGATGGGGCACCCGGCTTCTATTTCATCCCCTTCGTGCTACATTTTCCTCAGCCTTCTCATGCCGCAGAGCCTCATTCTCGTCAATTTGCTGATCAAGCTGGGCGTGGCCGCTTCGGCCGCCAGCATTCTGGGGAGGTCGGTCGAGTTCAAGTCGCTGCTGTTTCGCGAAGAGCGAAATTGGAAACAACAGATCTACTTGGTACTGTGGCTGGGCATTCCCATGGCCCTGGGCGTCTGGGTGCGTTTCGTGCAGACCAGTTTCCTGGCCGGTGACCTGTCGTTTGAGACTGCAATCCTGCTGGGAGTAATCGGAGGCCGTTTTACCGGAGTTCTGGGCGGCGCGCTGCTGGGTTTTCCGGCGCTGTTGCACGGCGAGTGGGCGACTTTGCCGTTCATGGTGTTGTGCGGCCTGCTGGCCGGCCAGATGCGCCGGCTGGCGCCCGGCCGCGATGATATCTGGTCTTTCTCTCCCTTCATTGATCTCAGCATCTATCGCTGGCTGCGGCGAAATCTGCCCACCCCGCAACTTTTCGAATGGCAAACCATTTTCTTTGTGACCATTGTGGCGCTGCGCTTCCTGCACGCGCAAATCCACCGCCTATTGCCGCGCGCAACTTTCAGTTTGGAGAGTCCCACATGGTGGGTCGAGTTGCTGATTTATGCGACGTCGGTGATGGTGATCGGGACGGAACTCAAAATCTGGAACAGCGTGCGCATTCAGATCAAGCTGGAGGAGCAGGAGCGCCTGCTGCTGAATGCCCGCATGGAGGCTCTCAAGAACCAGATCAATCCGCATTTTCTTTTCAATACGCTCAATTCGGTTTCGTCGCTGGTGCGCTTTGACCCCGATACGGCGCGCGAGATGATCATCAAGCTGGCCAACATCCTGCGCCGACTACTGAGCAGCAGCGATGCCTTCGTGCCCCTGCGCGAGGAGGTCGAATTCATCGACAACTATCTGGACATCGAAGTGGTGCGCTTCGGCCGCGACAAGCTGCGCGTGCTGAAAGAGCTGGATGCGGCCTCGCTCGACGTGATGGTGCCCAGCATGCTGCTTCAGCCGCTGGTGGAGAATTCCATCAAACATGGGCTGGCTTCGAAAATTGAAGGCGGCAGCATCCGCCTGCGCAGCCGCCTCTCGGATTCACAACTCATCATCGAGGTGGAAGACGATGGCGTCGGCATGGCGGCGGCTAACTTGCTGGAAAAGCCAACCGGGCTGGGCGGCACTGGCATTGGTTTGGCCAACGTGGCGGAACGCCTTAAGGTGCTCTATGGCGAGAGCGCCCGCCTGACCATTGACAGCCGCGAAGGCAAAGGAACTCTCATCCGGTTGCGCGTGCCGGTGCTCCATGGCGAGGAAGGGGCCGCCGCGCTCTATGAAGAGCGCTCCAGCACCCGCCGGTAGAAATCTTCGTATTGCGGAATAATCTTGGTGGCGCAAAAGCGGGTTTGCGCCACTTGCCGGGCCGCCTTGCCCATATCACGCAGACGGCTCTCGTCGCTCAGCAACTCTGTGGTGTAGCGCGCCATGGTTTCCACATCGCCAACATCGGCAAGATAGCCGCTCACGCCGTCCTCAATGACTTCGGGCAAGCCCCCGACTCGCGTGGCAATCGGCACCACTTCACAGGCCATGCCTTCGAGCGCCGCCAGCCCAAAGGATTCGGTTTCGCTGGGAAGCAGCAGAACATCGGCCAGAGCCAGCTTTTCGTGGACCTGATCCTGTTTGCCCAGAAATATTACGTCATGGTGGATGCCGTTCTGCATCGCCAGCCACTCCGCGCGCGAGCGATCGGGTCCGTCGCCGATCATGAGCAATTTGGAAGGGATTTTCTTGTGCACGCGATCAAAAATCTCGATTACGTCCGTCACTCGCTTCACTGGCCGGAAATTCGACAGGTGCACCAGAATCTTCTCTCCATGCGGAGCGTATTCGGCGCGGCGTTTGGAGAGATCGGTCCCGCGGCAATACAGATCGCAGTTCACAAAGTTGTAGATCACTTGAATGTGGTTCTTTATCTCGAACTCCCGCAAAGTTCGCTCGCGCAAATATTGCGAAATCGCGGTCACTCCATCGCTCTGTTCGATGGAGAAGCGCGTGATCGGCAGGTAGGAGTGGTCCAGTCCGACCAGCGTGATGTCCGTCCCATGCAGCGTGGTGACGAATGGAAGCACGCGGCGCTTCGGACCCGCGGCCAGCATCTGCCGCGCCAGCAGCGCGCTCACCGAGTGCGGGATGGCGTAATGGACGTGCAGAAGATGGAGTTCATAGATCTCGGCTACTTCCGCCATGCGCGTGGCCAGCGCCAGGTCGTAAGGCGGAAAGTCAAACAGCGGGTACCGCGTGACCTCCACTTCATGATAATGAATATTGGGCTGCGGACCGGTAAGGCGAATCGGCTGGGCGTAGGAAATAAAATGAATTTCGTGCCCGCGCTGAGCCAGCTCCAGCCCCAGCTCCGTGGCCACCACGCCGCTTCCCCCATAAGTGGGATAGCAGGTAATCCCGATTCTCATGCCGGCTCCTCCGCCCAAGCGGGCCAATCCATTCGATGGTAACCCGGCGGCTGAGATTCAGGATTTGAACGGCTTGCGAGGCCTTAGCTCTTGACGGTTTCGACGGTGGCCCGCCCGCGGTCGTACTCGATGCGGACAACATTTCCTATCGAAGGGGTTGCGCTGAGCAGATTCTTGGGGTGGGCGATAGCCGCTGTGGCGGAGATGCGCTGGACTACATGCTCCGGACCAATCCATATGGTCTTGCCCGTATAGACACCGCCGACGGTGGACGGCAGGCGGGTTTGCGCGTCTTTGGCCAGGATGCCCCGTACCCGTTCTGCGGCCTCTTCCAAGGCCACATTCGCCGGAAGCTTTTCCAGGCGAGGCGGGCCACTTTCTACGGCGGCCTGGTAGTACTGTTCCTTACAGCCGGCCAAGCGGTACTGCGCCAGAGCGGCTTGCAAAGTACCGATGAGAGTTTCCTTTTCACAGGGCTTGGTCAGGAAGCGGAAAATGCTTCCTTCGTTGACGGCCCGAATGGCGGTTTGAATATCCATGTTGCCGGTCAGCATAATGCGTATGACCAAGGGGAACCCAACCATGACTTTGGCCAATAGCTCAGCCCCATCCATTTCGGGCATGCGCATGTCGGCCACCAGCACCGCATAGGGTCCGCTTGACGCCAACCGCTCGAGAGCCTGCTGGCCCCCAAGGGCGGTATCGATCTCAAACTCCTGGCGGAGCAAACGCCGATACCCTTCAAGCACGGAGGGCTCGTCGTCCACGAAAAGGATTCTTTCCGCCATCGCTTAAATCAGGAAAACTGGAGGGCCCGCCCTGCCTGCACTATCGGCGGCAGCGAGTTTTTCTTTATCCGCGATCAGAGACGAGAACGGTGAGGAACCTTCTGTGGCGCGAGCCAGAAGCAGATTCCTCGCTGCGCTCGGAATGACAATGTTCAAGGTGGGTCATTATTAAGGTGGCTCATTGAGGACAATCGGGGAGAAAGCGAACGCGGCTACGCAGGGCTCTCTTCGCCGGGCCGCCTACTGTCATTATCATTTTCACTCGCCTGCTTCTCCAAATGCGTTTGCAGGCGTTTCTTGATCTCGTCGCTCAGGCCGGTGAACTCGATTCCCATACCCACTCCGGGATCGCTGGACCGCACTATGCCAGCCGTCACGATCTTGTCCGAATCGATCCAAAAGGTAATGCTGAGCGGGGTACCAAGCGGCAGAGGAACCAGGGTTTCAACGTAGCAGCCTCGCCCGCTAATGTCGGCCGCGTGGGTGCTCATCGGCGATGCCGCGCCACGCTCGTCCCGCAGTTCAAAGGGGAAATGCGCCCGCAAGCGGGGAAAGCGCCGATTATTCCTGCCACCGGCCGTCTGTTCCTCGCCCGGCTTATCCTCTTCTCCTTCTCCCACCCGATCAGCCCAAGGACAAGGCTGACCGCCGACGATCTCCACCGTGGCCTGCATTCTTCCCGGCATAACCGCGTCCCCGAGATGCACTACACGCACGCGAGTTTTCTGGCTTTCATACTGCAAGCCGATGACTTCTCCCAGCTTCAATGTCTGCTCCATGCCCGTAAGCACGGCGCCTGAGGAGGTAAGGTTGCCGGCCATCACGTTCTGGAAAAAAGGCCGCCCTTCGGCATTCATACCCCAGACGCGGACTAAAAGCTCCGCGGGGTGGTGAAACTCAGAGTTTGACATGGAATTAGCCGGGCTCTCCCCATGCACGGTTGACAACAATCATAACCTGCTATCGCGGTTTCGCGGTTACGAAACTAGATGCCGTTCGCGCCGGCCGGCAGGGTACATTGGGCCAATGTGCAGTGGAGACAAATCGCGCCTACATCTGTACCAAATCGCGATAGGAGACAAGATGAACATTATTCCTGGCTAGCAGCGCCAGAGTTTCGGGAGAGGTGAGCAGCCGCAATTCCGTTTGCCGCGACTCCCGCAAGCGGGTTGGCATGCTGTGCAATTGAGCGTCGTCATAGCCGGGATGGCAAACCAGTTCCCAGGTTCCGTCGGGGACATTTTCGATCACGAAACGAAACAGGCGCGTGTCGAACCTTCCTGTCGCAACCACTCCGAAAATGCCCTCCGGCGACATCATTCCCGCATCCCGAACCATTCGCCGGAAGCTCCCAGCAAAAAGATTCGACAATCCAACCCCAAGGAATCGTTGCCACAAGCGAAATTCGTGGCCCAGAAGGCCAAACTGGAGCGCTTCAAACGGATTGCGCACGGCGGGGACGCCGCAGGCCTGCGCCGCACATAACAGCGGTCGAAGAACCTGGGGAAATATGTGGACGTGCTTGTGCGTGTCCACGTGGGTGAGCCCGATGCCAGCTTGTTGCAGCTTACGAATCTGGGCCGTGGCTTCGGCCTCAATTTCCTTCGCT